>ERZ780148.1016-NODE-1016-length-20653-cov-7.827119_pt1 | contig 20653 bp, 21 predicted proteins | sample MGYA00510984_ERZ780148 | MGnify/ENA primary metagenome ERZ780148 (study PRJEB29588, sample SAMEA2160902) | human gut metagenome | biome: human gut; feature: human-associated habitat; material: faeces | place: Denmark | collected 2008/2010 ...
CCTATTTTTGCATCTATAACAGTATTCTTATTTTCCATTGTAAATCAGTTGATTAGGCACCTCTAATTTACGAAGAAAATTTGAATTACTGTTACTTCCACCCTCTTTATTGGGGGGGGGAAAAAACTTTAGTTAGTAACTGATAAGTATAAGCTATGGCCAGCAACATTGAATTTGTAGAGTTCGTCTGCTCCCAATTGCAGGAATTGGGACATATCCGCTACCGAAAAATGTTTGGAGACTACATGATATATGTGAATGAAAAACCAGTAATCCTTCTTTGTGACAATATAGCCTACGTCAAAATACTTCCAGAAATCGAAGCTCTGATGTCCGAGGCAGAAACAGGCATACCCTATGAAGGGGCAAAACCCCATTACATTTTAGATGTAGAACATAAGGACATCCTGATGAAGGTAGTCAAGCAAATAGAAAATCTTTTACCTTATCCAAAGGAAAAGGCTCCAAAGAAGAAAACCGTAAATAATGATGTGCATCCTTACCTTCACCTTCCCAATATCGGACAGCAGACAGAACAGGACCTGTTGCAGATGGGCTACACCTCACTTGGTTCGCTCAAAGGAAAAAGTCCAGAAGAGTTATACCAACAGGAATGTGAAATGAAAGGTTGTATAGTTGACCGATGCCAGCTCTATGTCTATCGGGCTTTGATATATTACATAGAATCCGATAAACCGGATAAGGAAAAGAGCAAATGGTGGTATTGGAAAGATGATTATTGCGACCCTTCTCCATGCGGTGCAAAATGTATTGATTGCCCATCCTTTCCCAATGAATGTAAAGGATGTAAGAAGATAAAAGGGAAAGTATTCTGGCTACAATATACGGGCGATGACATCTGTCCTATCTGGAAATGCTGCAAAGAGGAAAAGAGAAAAAACTGTGGAGGTTGTCCTCATTTACCTTGTTCGCGTTTCATGAAAGATCCGTCCATATCTGATGAAGAAAATGACAGGAATCTAAAAAGGATGATTGACAATCTTTCAAAGGTGAACTCATAGAATATATAACCTTATGCAACAGATTCAGGATAAAATTGGTTATGAATGGGTACGCCTATTGAATAGGAGACTATCTAAAGCTGAAGTTGGAGATTATGCACACCGACTACACCATGATGAACAAGGAATTGCATCGCTTCTTCATGCCCTGCATAGTTCAAAAGACAAAAGAATTGCAGGCAATGCAGCATGGATATTATCTAATTTGGACAAAACTGACAAGGAAATCTACTTATCGACATCCTACGACGAGATAGCAGATTTTGTGATGACACCCAATCTGAGCATCCGCCGTGGATTGGTACTCTCTATAGTCTTTGACATGCCTGTAAAGACACACCTCAGAATAGATTTGTTTGACTTCTGCCTGTCCGGAATGATGGATAAAAAGGAAAGCGATAGTACGCGTTCAATGATGATAAGATTTTCTGCTAAAATTTGCAGTCATTTTCCAGATTTGGCAAACGAGCTAATTTTGAATCTGGAATTACTGTCGAATGAAATGAAACCTAGTATTTCTTGTGCAAGCAAAAATGCACTTAACTATTTAAACAAATCAAACTGTTCAAGAAGACATTAAGATAGAGTGTAATATCAATAGCAATGAGATGCGCCGGATAAAACGCATAAAACCCATACTTTGCCACCTTGCCATGAATGAAGCCACGTGTTCCATCATAACAGGCAATCACCCCGCAAGCCAGTAAAGCGCCGACTATCCCATAGTGCATCATGAGCGGAAAGGCACAGAATAGCTGCGCCTTTCTACCCGAGGGAAAAGAAGGCTTGCTGACGTTCCCGAATAGGTAGAATACCACCATCATCAGAATCCCCCGCCACTCATAGTCCACACCGGACCAAGTGGCGAAACCAGCTATAGAAAGGATGACCGCCCCACAGGGGATGCCATCCTTTTTTAATGCTTTTATCGCAGCCAGCGCCATCACGCCCAATGTCAGGGTAAAGAGTACATTGTGCGTCCCATCCGTTCCATTCAGCAGGTACCAGGGCAATTCACTGACTACAGCAAATCCCAGCAGCTGCAGAAAGTACTTCATCCGGTTTCGGGTATGCCGGAAGCCTTCAGTTATGAGAAAGGCGAACACGGGAAAGGCGATGCGACCGAAGCAGCGCATGACCTCATAAAGGAGTGTTCCGTGCTCCATCAAGTAGTAGGCACTGTGGTCTGCCACCATCGAAAGAACGGCAATTACCTTCAGTGCGCTACCACTCAATCGAATTGAAGTATTGTTAGAATGAATCATCTCCATTTCGCTGTATTACAGTATTCTACATTCATCTGTAAAGGTGTTACTTCAAGGTGACTATGCCATACCCAGCAGTTCCTTGACCATTTTCTCCACTTCATCGTTCACCCGTTTGAAGTTGCGGTTCAGCATGATTTCCTTCTCGCGGTCGTTCTTGAACTCATAGATTTTCGGCAGCGGCACATAGTGGTCCTCTTCGTTCTTAATCTTCTTCATATCGAAGTGCGTCTTGCAGAAGTACTTCGTGGTCTTGAACTCTTCCGACTGCTCGATGTCGAAATGGTTCAGCATCCGCTCGTCCGTAGCCGTGAAGTCACGGGCAGCCTGACCCGCCAGCCAACCGGTTGCCATGTCCGCAATCTTGGCGGCTGGCACCAGGTAGTCCATCTTCTCGGAGATGGTAGTCGATACCTTGTTGTCGTTGATGGAGATGGACCGGGAAGTCTGCTTCGCCTTGCCAAACACATCATTCTGCGCCCATTCCAGAGTTTCCTTGTTACGGGCAGCACCCATGAAGATGTTACCGCAAGTCGTAATAATCTTCTGCATCCCCACCTTGCCGTAGTCTGCCTCCAGCTGTGGCAGCTCCTGAAAACCCAGGGTCACCGCCACCTTGTTGGAGCGAGCCGTACCAATCAAGCGGTCTATCTTGTGGAAGTAGAGTGTAGGCAACTCATCCACGATGATGCTCACCGGGATGTTTCCCTTGGAGTTTACACGGGTAATGAGTCGGTTCAACACCAGTGCATTCAACGAACCGATGACCTGTTCCTTCTCCGGGTCGTTGGCAATCACCAGATAGCTCGGATTGGACTTGTCCGAAATCTTCAAGTCGAAATCATCCCCCGTAAACACCCAGTAGGCTTCCGGAGATACCAATCGGGCGGCATTGACACGCAGTGTACCCACCATACCTTCCAGCTGGTCATTCGCCTTGTTGTCATAGGCACTCTTGAAGGGAGCCATAAGGGAAGCAATCTTGTCGTCCTGCATCAGAATGTTGAATACCTGGTCGTAGGGTCTTCCCAAAAAAGAGAGTACATGCGGCATGTCCGAATACTCCCCGGTGATGGTGTCCGGCTCCACCTCCTTACCGTCTTCATCCTCGTACCAGCAGCGTTCAATCTTCACCTGCTTACCCGTCCGGTCCTTGTAGGAGAAGCCGTTTATTACACCAAAGTACGCTACAAGCTGGGCGATGCTGCCGCTTTGGCAGAATTGCTTCCGGAATTAGACTGGATGGACACACCACCGGAAGAACCGATACGCCCCCATGCCTTACGGGGCATTGAAGCGGTGGATGCACACCTTTCGGGCGTGCCGTTCAGCCACTATTTGCAAATTGAAAATTACTACCAAGGCTATCTGCGAACCCAGGAACCTGAAGCTCTGGAGGCACTGATGCCTTTGCTTTATCCGGGATGGGACGGCAAACGAATGCATGAGGCCGAGCACGTTTTGGTGCTGTGGTGGCTCGTGGGGTTGAAAACTGCCTATACGCAACTTTTTCCTGACCTTTTCAGCCGTACTGCACCAACCGGCAATAACCAACCCGATATGCGCGAATTGATGCTGGCTGAAATCAGGGCTCTGACCGGAGGAGACGTGACCAAAAATGAGGCGGTGCTACATGCCGACACCATGGATGCGTTGGCTGAACTGAACGCTAAAGCTCGCGAGGCGCGTGAAATGAACGAACATTTGAATAAAAAGTAAGGCTATGACACACTCACTCACCCACTACATGGCGCGGATGGCTTCGGAATGCCGTTTGTGCGCGCTAAACAGGTTCAAGGCTGTGACGTGCAGCGGCCCGGAACATTTGGAGGGACTTTTGCAGAACTTTCAAACCACGGCAAACTTTGTATGTACGGCCGATACCTCGCAATGTACAACCTTTGAACGTGGCGGCGGCTGGTATGAACGTAGGGTTTACACCGTGTTCATTTTAGCGCGTTTCCGCTTCGGAAGTACCGATGATTACGCACGCGCCATGAATTTGTGCCGCGAAGTGTTTCGACAGTTCCAAAGCCGCATGATTCACGACCGCGAACAGGCCAATGGCAGCATGCTTTATCTTGACACCGCCGACATACGCAGCAATGAACTGGGCGGCATGTTTCTGAACTCGGCCACGGGATTGTACTTTATGTTGACCATGGAACAACCACTCGATCTTTGCTTCCGCCCTGAAGAATGGGATAACTAAACACTCACACCGGCTATGAATAACAACACCAACACCACCCCACCCATACCGGAATATGTGGACAGATGGACGGCCAAAATGGTGGAAATATGGCGCGACCGCCTCGACCTTTTGGGCGTGTACCACACGGGGAATTTGCGCCAGAGCGTAACGAAAGGTAATGTGAACGTAAACGGACTGGATGCCGACATTTCGTTTCAGTTCCTGCGATACGGTATCTATGTAGACCGGGGTGTGGGCAATGGTTACACGCGCGGTAACGGGGGCGACCTTGCCTTTTTGGGTAAAGCTTACCGAATGGAGCATAAATTGGGGCGGGCACGCGAAAAGCGGCCGTGGTTCTCGCGTTCGTGGTATATTTCGACCGAAGTAATGAAGGATTATATGGCACAACAACTGGGGAGCAGATTCAGGGCTGCATTTGACAACCTTTAAAAAGAATTATTTTAGAGCGTAAATTTTGCAAATGCGCGAAAAAGTTCGTATATTTGTTGCAGAAACATTTCTGCTTCTAAGTTTATGTCGGATATTATTAAAAATATTTGAGCCATGTGGAATTTCTTTATTTTTTGGTTGGTATTACATGCTGTTTTTGCCTTATATCTTTTCATCCGTTCTCTTATTGACCCGAAGTTTGCTGAGAAATTGTCGGAAATGAATCGGAGAGAGAGAGAAAGGAAAGCGAGAAGAAGAAAACCAATTAACCCATACGAAACAGACATGTACGGGAATCCCATGTACCCGAAAGCTTATGCAGAAGCTGAAAGAAAAAGAAGAAAAAAGGAATTTTGTCGAAGTTGTTGACAGGATTACGCACAATGCTTTCTTGTCTTTTATACAATCATGAATGCGTGTTACTTTTGGAACATCAACCCAAAAGTAACACGTTTTTTATGAATGCACAAGACATTAAGACGGTAAAGTTGGTTATCAATTCTGACCAAGCACAACAAAAGTTAGACGACATAAATAAGAAACTGGAAACGGCACGACAAAAACGTGTCGAAGCCTTTGAACGTGGAGATGGAAAGGCGTTGCAAACCTATACGCGAGAAATCAAGATTTTGGAAAGACAGGCCGAGCGTATGCAAAGCAGGGCGCAAACCGTGGAAAAAGTGCTGAAGAACTTGGACAAAGCCACTCCCAAAGAACTGAAAAAAACAATCAAGGAATTAAATAGGGAACTTGAGAATGGCAATGTGGAGCGAGGGTCGGAGCAGTGGAAAACGCTAACACGAACTTTGGCTAAAGCACGGGCCGAACTTGATAAGATCAACTCGGAAATGAAAAATACCGTTTCACAAGCCTTTGAGTCAGCTTTGGATTCCATGCAAGGCTATGTAGAAGAATTTGCCGAAATGGACGAACACCTGGCCAACGTGACGAAATACACCGGCATGAGCCGTGAAGAAGTGGAAGAACTGAATGAAGCGTTCAAACGGATGGATACCCGTACCAGCCGCGCAGCACTCAATGACTTGGCCGCTGATGCCGGACGCTTGGGCATACAGAGCAAACAGCAGGTGCTCGACTTTGTGGATGCTGCCAATGTGCTGAATGTGGCTTTGGGTGAGGATCTGGGCGAAGGCGCGGTGAAAAACATCGGCAAACTGGCTCAGCTATTTGGTGATTCGGAACGCATGGGACTGAAACAGGCCATGCTGGCTACCGGCTCAACCATCAACGAACTGGCACAAAGTTCATCGGCAAACGAAGGATACATCATGGACTTCACGGCACGCCTTTCGGGTATGGCCCGACAGGCCGGCATGACGCAGGCTCAGGTAATGGGACTGGCTTCTGTCATGGACCAAAGTATGGTAAATGCCGAAGAAGGTAGCACGGCATTGAACCGCCTGATACAGGAACTCTACACCAAACCGGCTCAAATGGCAAAAGCCGTAGGACTGGATGTAAAAAAGTTTACTACGCTCGTAAAACAAGATGCCAATGCAGCATTGCTGGAGTTTGCCTCTGCTGCACAAAAGTTGGGCGGTATGGACGCGCTCGCTCCACGCATGGCCGAATTGCAACTAACGGGGGTAGGCGTTACAAAAGTGATTACTTCGTTGGCAAACAATTTGGAACTTGTCAGAAACACCCAGCTACAAGCCACGGAAGCTTTTGCCCAGGCAGACAGCGTGCAAAAGGAATACGACAAAGCCAACAATACCACGCAGGCACAGCTCGAAAAATCAAAACAAAAGCTGGCCGACTTGCGCACGGAACTTGGCGAGAAATTGATGCCCGTATTTACCACAGCTACGAATGGGCTAACCGCTTTTTTGCAGACATTGATGGCGGTTGGAACGTTCGCGGCTCAGAACATTAAAAGTATAGGGATGTTGACTTTATCGGTACTTTCATACACAGCATCCATAAAAATTTGCACTGCTATAGAAACAACCAAAAATATAGCTGTTTCAATGTTTTCACGAGCAGCGGCCACTGTACGTGCAGCCGGATTGATGCTCACTGCCAGCTATGCCAAACTAACCGGAAATGCCGTATTGTTACGCGCCGCACAGATGAAACTGAACGCCACCATGCTGGCCAACCCTTATGCTGCAGTGCTGGCCGCTGTAGTTGCTGTAATCGGGGCGGTGTATCTGCTGGCTTCGCGAACCAAAGAACTGACCCGCGAGCAACGGTTGCAAAAAGAAATACAGGCCGATAGCCTGGAACTTGAAAAACAGGGCGCAGAAGCAACGGCTAAAACGCAAAACAAAATTAAACTGCTCACGGCCATTGTGCATGACAACACCCGAAGCCTTGCTGAACGCAAAAAAGCCATTCACGCGCTGCAACAGATTGCACCTCAATATCAAGCAGAAATCAACGAGGAAGGCCGCATTACGCGCGAAAATACAAAAGCACTCACCGACTACATCGAGCAACTGAAGAAAAAGGCCATAGCGCAAGCTGCCATAGCCAAAACTGATGAATTGACCGGACAGTTGCTCGACCTTGAAATGAGCCGTGACCGCCGACGAAATGCCGTTAGCATACGAAAGGTTGTCATTGAGGTTGGGTATGATAAAGAGCTGAGCATTCATCCCTTCGCCTACGGCCTGACGGAGGCGGTCCAGAAACAGGAGAAAGCTGGCTGTGGAGGGGATGGTCACCAAATCATAGTGAAACGGTACCACGATGATGTCTGAATTGACGAACATGGGAACCAGTCCTTCTGCATGCAGACTGCCCGGTGAATCCATCAGCACCACATCCAGTTCGGGGTCGTTGTGCAGTTTCTCTATCAGGGAAGTCATGGCTTCCTTGTTGTCGGGCTCGTAGGCCCAGATTTCATAGGGCACCAGTTCCTCTCCGTATTTCTTGAGGTCTGCCTTGCGGCATTTCAGGATGGAGTGCTGGAAATCGCAGTCGATGATGACGACACGGACTCCTTTTGCCAAGAGATAGTTGGCAAAGGTCACACAGAGGGTCGTCTTTCCGACGCCTCCTTTCTGGTTCGCAAAGGTTACGATGGCGGGTGTCTGTATCATGCTGTTTTCCGTTTATTAAATTCGCCAACAAAAATAAAGACCGGGGTATAGATTACCTAAATGCACAACATCAATGTGCTTCCGGTTGCATCAACCGAGGTCTGAAACGACCCAAAAACAAGAGAACCGAAGAAAAAGTAGCCAAAAAAGTTACAACTAAAAGTCCCCTTTTCGACTTTAGCCATATGCTTAAACCATTAAACATCATGTTATTCATCTCCTAAAGTGACAAAATTCTTAAATTCAAATTCAAACAATTCCTTTACCTTTTATTGTTCAAATAAGAAGGTTTCAGGAGAATCTTGTGCTATAATTTTGCTATATTTGTAGTTAGCTTACACTTATGACTTACCTATGATCAAACTTCGCTGCGCAGTAGAACGAATTACCTACCAGAACCCCGACAACGGATACACGGTATTGAAGGTAAAGGTTTCCGGTTACAAAGATCCGGTTACCTTGATTGGCTACCTGTTGGACTTACCTGCAGGTACGGTATTGTTGTGTGAAGGCGAATGGAAAGTAGACCAGAAATACGGCAACGAGTTTGTAGCGGACACCTGGACGGAAATCATGCCCTCTACGCTCTACGGCATCGAACGCTACCTGAGCAGCGGTCTGGTGAAAGGTATCGGCCCCAAGTATGCCAAACTCATCGTCAAACAGTTCGGTCTCCAGACACTGGAAGTCATTGAGAACAACATCGAAGAACTGCTGAAAGTGCCGGGTATCGGCAAAAAGCGCTTTTCCCAGATTCAGGAAAGTTGGGAGAAGCAGAAATACATCAAGGATGTGATGGTATTTCTGCAGAGCTATGGAGTAAGCACGGCCTATGCAGCAAAAATCTACAAGAAGTATGGCAAGGACAGCATCGGTAAGGTCCGGCAAAATCCTTACCGGATGGCAGATGAAGTGTGGGGCATTGGTTTTAAGATGGCCGATGATATAGCCCACAACATGGGTTATCTGGATGATGATCCGCACCGTTGCAGAAGCGGTATTCTACATACTTTGCACCAACTCTCTACAGAAGGACATGTCTATGCAGAAAGGGAGCAACTGATCAAAGCTGCCCATGAACTGCTGACTACCGATGAGTCCCTCATTATCCACACCTTGAAACAGATGGAAACGGATGAGGAAATCATCGCTGAAGAAGATGCCATCTATCATCCTTATTATTACTATGCAGAAGTCGGCGTAGCCAGAGACCTGCTTGACCTGCTGCTTCCTGCTGAACAAGACCTCTTCGCAGAAACCCTTGAAGTCAAATCACTCGGCAAGGAAACGGGTATAGAGTATGACGAGATTCAGTTACAGGCCATCGAACAGGCCATCCGTTCCAAAGTCATGGTGTTGACGGGTGGCCCGGGTACAGGTAAAACCACTACAACCCAAGGTATTCTTGCCGCATTCCAGCACATGGGATTGAAGATTCTGTTGGCTGCCCCTACCGGACGTGCCGCCAAACGAATGAGCGAAGCTACTGGAAGGGAAGCAAAAACCATCCATCGTCTGTTGGAGTATAACCCGCAGGAAGGCTGCAAGCGAAACGAGGAAAATCCACTGGAAGGGGATGCCCTCATTGTGGATGAATGTTCGATGATAGACATCCACCTGATGATGCATCTGATGAAAGCTATCCCCTCGAACATGCGCCTGGTTCTGGTGGGTGATGTGGATCAGCTACCCAGTGTGGGACCCGGAAACGTACTGCGCGACATCATTGAAAGCCGGAGGATACCTGTTATCCGCCTGACCCGCATCTTCCGTCAGGCGCAAAGCAGCCGGATTGTGATGAGTGCCCATGCCATCAATCAGGGCAATTATCCCGATACGAGCAACGGCAAGAATACCGACTTCTTCTTCATCAAACAGGAACAGCCCGAAGCAGTGGCTGAAACTATTGTAGAACTGGTGCAGAAACGGCTTCCTCATGCGTATGAGGTAGATGCCCATCAGATTCAGGTACTGACACCCATGCAGAAGGGAAGTATCGGAGCCATTGCGCTGAATGCAGCACTGCAGAAAGCCTTGAATCCCTCAAAGGTAGGACTGACTCGTGGAGTCAACACCTTCAAACTGGGTGACCGTGTCATGCAGCTACGAAACAACTACGAAAAGAAAGTGTTTAACGGTGACTTGGGCTATATCGAATCGGTAGATACGGATGAGAATACACTGAGTGTGAATTTCGAAGGAACACTGGTATCTTATGAAATCTCAGAATTGGAAGAACTGACATTGGCTTATGCTACTACCATCCACAAGTCGCAAGGCTCTGAATATCCCATCGTGGTGATGCCCGTCATGATGAGCCACTACATCATGCTGCAACGCAACCTCATCTATACCGGTATCACCCGTGCCAAGAAAATCTGTATTCTTATCGGCACCCCCAATGCCCTTCATTATGCCATCAACAACATGCAGGTTTTAAAACGGAATACGAAATTGAAAGAGCGGTTAAATATGTAAGCAAAGTTGCCAGAGTAATGTATGACACTATTCCATTAACAGAAAAAATATAAGCACATTGCAAATCAATTGAATTCAAGGGAGAACCCCTCGGCAATACGCCGAAAGGTTCTCCCTTTTAGTTTCTCATTTCATCCAATATGTTTTTCAACAGAAAAGAAGCATTCAGGTTCTTGGCCACTCCTTTGGCTATACGATAGGTGTATTCAATGTCTTTCGACAGGGCTATTTCAAAACAATAATTGCTGAATACCTCCTTATTTTCGTCCTCCAGTTTTGCCAGCTCCAAATCATGGGTGGCAATCAATGCCGCTACATTATGGCATATAATCTCGCGCAGGAAAACGATGGAGCCTTCCAACTTGTCTTTCGAATTCGTACCTTTCAGAATCTCATCCAAAATAATCAGGGTATAAGGATTAGACTTCACATGCTGTATGAGTTGCTTCAAGCGAAGAAGCTCCGCATTGAAATAAGAGATATCCTTTGACAGATTGTCTGTTGTTCGCATACTTGAAAACAGGGTAACGATTGAGAACCTGAAAGAGGTAGCACATACGGGTACCCCGTTGCAAGCCAGGATGTAATTGATTCCGATGGTCCGCAGGAAAGTACTTTTCCCTGCCATATTGGCTCCGGTCACGATGGCGACATGCTTCTTTCCGAGTGTAAAGCTATTAGGGACAGCTTGCTTGTAGGCCAGAAAAGGATGATAGATATCTATGGCTTCAATCACCTTCTCATCCTGTTCCGGAAGTATTTCCGCTGCGGTGTTGGCAGGATGATTGAACGAGTAATTGGCCAGACTGACCAACGCATCTATTTCGGAAATGCAATGGATCCATTTTTCCATGTGCGCCAGATGCTTTTTCTCCCATTGGATGATACGCTTCAACAGTAAAATGTCAAACAGGAAGAAACCATTGAAAAGAATATAGAAGATGGCATTCCCCCGCTGATCGAACAGGTTCAGCAAGCGCGACAATTCAGCGAAGGACTTCAAGCTGTTTGCTGAAGAAGAAAACAGTCCTTTTTGTAATTCAACCAAAACCCTAGCTTTGAATCTGGCATTCTGTATGTCATTCAAGACCTCGATATAGGCAACGAGTTCTTGATAAATTTTACTTATACTAATATTGGTCGCCAATGTCTTGCGAAAGAACAAAATCGAGCAGCCAAGATTTAATAGGAAGAATGTCATAAAATACTGCCATCCAATCAGTTTTAATAAAGCCAGCAGAAAAGAAAGAATGGTCATTCCTACGCAAACAGCAGGAATGGCGGAACGCAGGAGAAAACCGTGTTTTTGTTTTTCTGAAGCCAGCTCAGAAAGCATTTTAAGATTATCCGGAATGAACCTGTTGGCCATAAACCTGATACGCCAACTGAAGTGATCTGCCAGTTCTACAATGGCCGCCTGATTGAGAAGAATTTCCTGCTTATCCTGACAGAGGTTCGTCAATTTCTCGGCCAACCTGTCGCTCCCTTTCCGGGTGACACTTCTGTTCATCCGGTTGAATAAGGAACTTGGACCAAACAGATCCAAATCAAACGAGTATTCATGTTCTGGATTGATGTAAACCTCTCCCGAGGAAAATGATGTAAAATCGCCTTCCAGATAGGCCAGTTCATGCTTGCAGACAGACTTTTTACGTTTCAGCCCATCACAGAATTTCTGACAACGGCTGTCCAATACGCAAGCAGATAAATAAGCTGCAAAAAATGAACAGGCACCTGCCAGATTCAGAAAAGTGAAATTTTTGATAGCGAGATAGACAAAGAAAGCACTTGCACCAAAGAAAAGAAGTTTCGCCAGCAAATAGGCATTGCTCTTCCTGCGGAGCTTTGCTATTTGTACATCCAACTGTTCTATTTCCGATTGATAGATAGAATACACCATAGCTTAATTTTTAAAAGGTGCAAAGTAAAGCAATAAGCAAAAGAAAAGGCTTGAACAAATTCAAGACTTTCCATCCAGGCGTATCTTTTTACGGATATGGCTGATTGTTTCCGGGGTTACACCCAGAAAGGAGGCGATACTTCTCAATGGTACTTTCTCTTTCAACTTTGGACACCTACTCATCAGTTTCTTATACCGTATCATCGGACTGCAATAGGAATCAAGAAACCGGTCATATGCTAACTCATATAAATTTTCTGCCGCCTTCTTTCCTTCTTTCAAGTTGTCCAAATTAACTTCCCAATATGTGACTAGTTCATTCAATGCAATTTCATAAACTACACAGTCTGAAATAGCTTGAATGCTGACCTTAGACTGTTGGGATTTTATGAAGGAAGAGTAATCACATACGAACTCATTTTCAAAAGCATAGCCTACAATATGTTCAAGGCCTTCTTCGTCTGTAAACGAATACTGAAAGCTACCGGACTCAACCCACCCGGCAGACCGTGAAACTTCATGCTGGCGGATAAAAAAATCTTTCTTCCTGTATGTATGTTGCTTGCCATGTTTCAAAAAGAAATTCCTTAAAAGATGAAGACTCAAGTTCTTTTGGTAATAATTGAAATTCTTCATGGTATCAGGTAAATAAACTCATATTGTGTACAAATAGATTTTAATCACATCATAAATGCAAAGTTATATTTTAAAGATGAATATCGAACACAACAGTAGGCAGTTTTTTTATAGGTAAACAGAAAGTAATTACATCTTTAATGAGTGTCCATCATCCACCTCATCATAGTTCGTTTTCTTACCAACTTCCCATTCGCGATTGGCACTGTGGCTACCGATTCCTTTCTTGTTGAGTTTGCCAAGCCCCTGATGCGTCTTCTGCTGCAAACTCTTGATCGGATTCAATTTGGAAGATTTCTTAAAAGGAGTGCCTTTCCGTTTCTGCTTCATGGATTTCTTCTTCACCCGTTCTACATCAAAGCCTTCTTCATTCAGGTTAATAAGGATATGTTCCTTAAAATTGATGGCATAGTAGGTATCATCTACCTGACGGATGATGAAGCCTTCTTGATACATGGCGCTACGGGGTGATTTCACTTCGGGATCATTGAAGATGCTATGCAGTTTGTTCACGGCATCTGCGTAGTTGGAGCTACGCTCTGGAGATATGTCCACCAAATCCGGGCGGTCCACTTTGAAAACCTTACAGAGCAGTGCCACTTCTGCAGCGCTGGTTGGCTTGAACTTTTCTATAAAGCTGATACGGTTGTTGCGGTCAATGGCCTTGGCCATAAAGGGCGGCAGTGGTCTACTCTTGCCATCAAAGTAGATGACACCTTTCTTTATATAGGCACGTTGTTTCTTGAGCTTCTGGAAGATTTCTCCCTGTGTGGTCTTGGGATTGAGGGTCAGCAGCTGGTCTATGAATGCTTCTATCCGGTCAAAGCGTTGTTCGGGAGTAGCAAAGTCCAGCAGTTCTTCTACAGCAAGGACTCTGGCACCATGAATGACGGTCTTGTTGGCATGGTCTATCAGCATGTAGCCGTAGGGCTTGTCTTTCTTGCCAAAGAAAACCACATCCACTCCGAAGTTCTTCTTCATCTCCTTCTGCAGTTCCTCCTTGTTGGCGCATACGTCCCGGTATTTTTTCAGATAGGCTCTCAGCTGGCGGTTGCGTGCCTTGTCCTGATAGCCTTTCTTGAACAGGGCTTCAATCTCTGCCAGAGGAATTTTCTTTTGAATTCGGCCGCCTTGCTTGATGAAGACATTCCCGTCTTTTTGAAAAACTTCATAGCCCATGGAACCCATCACGGCTTTGAACTGGGCGAAGGAAGAAAAGGAATATTGCTTGGCTGCTTCGAGGTCTTGCTCTGTCTTTTGTGTTCTATCGGTTCCAAGTATCTTGTCAATAACCGCCTGCGAGCGTCTGCGTTCATGGTCGTGCTGTATCTTGCGTCCATCGGGCGCGACTCTCGAAGTCACAATGTGCAGGTGCGCATTGTCTGTATCGTTGTGGGAATAGATGAGCCAGGGTTGTTCGGGTTCGGCATAACCCATTTCCTGCAGATACCGGTGCGTGAAATCAAGCAACTGCTGTTCAGACATCTCATGTCCCTTGCAGGAGATGGCTACATGGAACTGGGCTTTCTGTATTCTGGGATTCATGGAGGAATATTCCATGAGAAACTGAGTCAACTCATCGGGGGTTGGTTTGCGTACTTCGCCGAGTGCTCCGAAGTTTTGTATCTCCAGTAACCGGGCTACACCTTTCGCCACCTTCCGTTCATTGTAATCCACGGCATGGAAGTTCGAGCTTCCGGGTAATATGGTTGCTATCATCTGAGGTTTCTGATTTATTCGGTTTAAAAGATTAGGGTACTTTGAGTATACTCAACCATGGAAATCCCAAAAGGAAATACCATGATGGAACAACATCGAGATCTACTACGTGTTGGAAAGTTTGGTTTTGATACACTTCTGTGTAATGAGTTCCAGGTCCTTCTTTATCCGTTCCATTATTATCTGTATTTCGCGGACGGTCGGTATCACGATTTCCTGAACATAGCCGGGTGCAAGCAACCCGGCAACTGCCAGTTCATTGGCTCGTTTGACCACCTGATTCAGGTTGCCGCCTGCCCAGGACAGTTCGTTCTGATTCTTTCGGTAAAACTCACCGAGTTCTCGGATCAACTCGATGCGTTCCTTCACATCCACATTGGAAAATTCCTGCACTGCCGACAGGATATAATGGCTCACAGAGTGGAATGAGCCTGATTTTTCCTTCAACAGTTGGGCTTCCTCCGGGGTAAGCCGCAACTGAAATACTTTGGTCTTCTGTTTCATACTTCCTTGGATTACTTGTTAGCCGGGTTCTCCGGACACCTATTTCGCAGAGCGAAACAGCGATTTATCGCTCCGTTGCGGCAGCAATCGGCAAGTGACCCTTGTGAGGACAAAACTCCGTTTTGTAATGACAAGGGTACAACTTGCTAGACAAATCCTGCAACGCAGTTCGATGCCTTCCCGGTAGCTTTAGAGACCTCAAAGAAGCACAAAAAACGGCGAAACGCAAAAATTCACAACATCATTCTTTGGAGAAATCTTCGGTCGATTTATCTTGATTATCAAGTATTCCAAGTTTGCTTGTCCGTTGTTCTCAACTTCTTTGGAACGGCATACGTCCATATAATAATCACTTTATGCCAAGTTTGGCTAATGTCTTGAACCCATGGTTCGCCCATCTCATATTCCGTGGTTTCAGAAATCCGGCAATATAGAGTTGCAAGGCTATAGATATGTCTAATCTCCCATCATATTGACTTCAAGGGTAAAAGAGTATTGCAGCGTACGGACTCAGAACGGGAGGGAAAAAGAAGTGCAGAAGCGTATGGATATGCGGTCATGTAAAAGCGCCAACAGCAAATACCTTGGTAGCTATGACCTAAAACATAGAGTGTGTCTCACTTTTTGAGGGAGTATCGTGGTAACTTTGCAACAAAGTCCACCGGTTGGCTCTGTATGAGATACAAAATGAGTATATTTACGGATATTACTGATGGCAACAGCTTTAAGTAAGTAGAATCACTAAAACAGTAAGAGTATGATTGGAAGTATCATTGGGGACATCGTAGGTAGTATCTACGAGTTCAGTAACATACGAACCAAGGACTTTGAGTTCTTCGGTCGCTACGTGGAATACACGGATGACAGCATCCTGACATTGGCTACAGCGGATGCCATCCTGGCCGACCGCCTTGCACAGGTGGCGGATTACTATGTCCGGTATGCGGAAGCTTATCCCACACCGATGGGTGGATATGGAAACAGTTTCCAAAATTGGGTCATGCAGAAGACAAAAACCGGATATGCTCCGGCATACAACAGCTGCGGCAACGGATCGGCCATGCGTGTCGGTCCGGTGGGTTGGGCTTTCGATACGAAAAACGACATCATGAATGCTGCCAAGGTTTCGGCAGAAGGGACGCACAATCATCCGGAGGGCATCAAGGGGGCACAGGCTACAGCCATGTGTATCTTTCTGGCTCGTAAGGGTGCATCGAAGAATGAGATTCAACAATGTATGGAGCAGGACTTCGGCTATCGTTTTCCGCTCACCATTGCCGAACTGCAAAAGCGTTATTCCTGGAACGGAGTTGACGGGGAAGGCAATGGCGGCATCTGTCAGGACAGTGTTCCTCAATCCATCCAATGTGCGCTGCAAGCTACAGACTTTGAGGATGCCATCCGTAATGCCATCAGCATCGGTGGAGATTCCGATACCATCGGCTGCATCACCGGCTCCATTGCTGAAGCACTTTATGGGGTACCCGAAGAGATGTATGAGAAAGCGATGACCTATCTGCCCGAGAACTTCCGGAAACTGGTTACTGAGTTTGAAGCGAAATACGGCAGTGGGCTGCGTAAAACAGAAGGAAGATGACTATTCTGGAGAAATACATTTGGGTGGTCAATACGATTTTCCATGCCGGAGAGAAGGGGCTTTCTTTGAAGGAACTCAACGATAAATGGCTCCTCAATGAAGATGCCAGTAATGGCAAACCAATCCCCAGACAGACCTTTGACCGATGGAAAGGCAACATCCTCATGTCGTTAGGGGTGCTGATTGAATGCAACTGGAAGGATAGCTTTCGCTATTACATCGCCAATCCGGAGAGTTTGAAGAACGGAACGCTGAATCGGTGGTTGCTTGACACATATACCACTGCCCAAAACCTCCTGCAATACAGCACGCTTCATGATCGCATTTTGGTGGAGCCGGTACCATCCAGTCAGCAGTTCCTTACTGACATTCTGAATGCCATCAAGGAGACGAAGCTGATCCGGCTCAGTTACCGGAGTTTCAAAAGGAATAAGTCCTATACGTTCCCGGTTGCACCATACTGCTTGAAGTTGTTTCAAAGAAGATGGTACCTGCTGGCTCTCAGTATCAATGACGGAATGATTCGGGTATATGGGTTGGACAGAGTAGAGCACCTGGAAATCTTGAAAGAAGCATTCGTTCTGCCTCAAGATTTTAACGCCCAAGCTTATTTCTCTTCCTATTTTGGTGTGGTTATAGAGGATAAGTCCATCGAAAGGGTTGTCATCCGTGCCTATGGAAGGCAGCAGCATTACCTGCGCTCACTGCCGCTGCATGAGAGCCAGCAAGAGGTCTTCACCTGCGACGAGTATGCAGACTTTGAACTTTTAGTGCGCCCGACCTACGATTTGTGCATGGAATTGCTTAAATTTGGAAACATGGTAGAAGTCATGCAACCAGCCACATTGCGGCATGAAATGCACAACAGGGCAAAAGACCTATGGAAAATGTACGATACCGATTAAAAACTTAATACAATGGAAAAGACCAAACAAGAATTATTGAAAGAATGGAGTGAAAAATGGACTAAACAGTTCAATGAACTCTCACAAACACATAACACTCCGTATTATACCCAATCACCTCTCAATATAATAGAAACTGACGTTGAACTGATGGTTATAGGAATAAATCCCAAAGGAAATGGGAAATGCACCTCGCCCCATACAACTGATGGTTACTTGGAGGGAAACAAAGAATGGTGGAGCAAGCGGTTTGACAAGGAATTAAAAGACTCCCGTTTTCTTGCCAATGGACGACTATTCCTTGGATATGGTTCCAAATGTCCGGACAGCCAGATTGATGATGACAAGAAGGTGGTATGGACAAATCTCTCTCCGTTTGAGTCATCCAAAGGTGTCAGTAACTTGAAAAAAGAGTTGTTGGCTGAAGGTATTAAAAGCACTATAGAGTTGATAAACATACTCAGGCCTAAAAAGATTGTTTTCATGGAAACAAATGCTTTTGAGACCCTTAGAAATAATATGGATGAAGCAAAGGCTGATACTATAAAATCTATACAAGTCTTTGATAACTTGAAATGGGAAATTGGCACAGTCTTTGGAATTCCGGCTGTCAGTATTCTACACCCGTCCTCAAGAGATTGGATGGTAAGTAAATACTTCATATCCTTATTTCTCTTCCTTCACAACTTAATAATCCATGAGTTCCCTGACAAATCCTTGAAGGATATTAGAAAAACAATGCGTAATGAATTAAATCTCTGGAAGCAGCGCATCCAAGCGGTGGATGAACTCTAAAAGCATATACATAAGCTACTCGCCTTGGTCTAGTGGTTAATCCACAAGATCAAGGCGAGTTTTTTAGCTGATTCTCTCACAGACGAAATAAGAGGAATTCATCTTGTTGGCATCAATCTCGATGCCGTACTTGCTGGAGAAAAGCTGAGCCAACATCGGTTGCTCGCGAGCCTGATTCAAAGGAGGAGTTGTGGTAGCTGTAGAGGTTTCCACAAACATTCCTTTCTCCACTCTCTTACGCTTGTCCTTGCAAGGGGCATTCGTTCCAAACTTTACTGAAATTTTCCAAAGTGCCATACTGTTAGTTTTAATAGTTAGTGTTTCATATCACCAGCAAAAGTAGCTGGGAGATGCCTCATTTTTGAAGACACGAACAAAGGAAACAATGTGGTCCAACATGGTCCAACACGACAAAAATGTGGTCCAACAATGAGAAAACAATTACTTATCTTAGGAACGATTGACCCTTTAAATCCTTAGAACAAAAGACCTGTAAATCGATGATTAAATAGTGCTAACAACCAGGAAAAATAAGTCGCATTGTTTCTTTATTCCATTGGTTTTTAGTATATTTGAGTATAGAAATAACTAAAAAGAAAGCTATGGCATTGGTACTATTCTTCATATATTTGATACCGGTCGCGATAATATTCGCCATTCTCTTGAAGGTGGGATTAGTCGTTATCATAAAAGTCATTCAGCTTGCCTGGTGGCTCGGCAAATTCTTGTTTTCTATTGCATGGAAGCTGCTGGTGTTTATCATGGTTTTAATCATAGGGATGATAAGGACAAATGTGCCGCCAAAGTTCTGAAGGACAAGAGAGGGTAAGAAGTGCCTTCAGACCAAGAAGGTAGTACGCTGCATGGGTAAGTGGCTAAATTGTTCCCTTTGGTTAAGTACTACATTTAAGCGAACACCAAGTGATATGGTAGGGCAACTACCGAAAACGACAATCCGCATCAATCGTTAGGACTGATGCGGATTGTTAGCTATATATAAGGTATAGGGTGTTTAGAAACCCTTACCTTTACTGCGTTCGTAAACCATTTCTTGCTGGTTGTCGCAATTCGTTAACCGGAACTGTACTGTACATCCAACAGGCATATCCTTAGGCAAGTGAGGAGCAAGCGCTGCAATCACCTGATTGATGTTACTGAATCCGATATTTGTCAGTTCGGCTACAACTTCACCCTTGAAATAAGCACGGGCATGAATCATCATCTTTGGCGATATGCGGAAAAGCTTATAGGCAGGTTCCTCAAGATCACGCGCCTTTCCTTGCTTGCTTTTCTTGTTGGAGAAGAATACAAAATCAATGATCTTGGCATTCAATTCCCAAGCACGAGTAAAGTCTATCTTGACATAGCCTCTGGTCACTTTATAGCCCTGACTATGGTTCAAACCGAAGGCAACATCCGCAATATTGGCATCACAATCGTTTTGGGCAATGGTGGCCCATGTATGGCGGAAGGTATAGCCACAATAGAACTGTTCTTTCTTCATGCCCATATCAATACAGATTTTTCTGATACCTATGTTTACACCGGCACAGAAGCTGTCAGAATCCCTATAACGGCTATGAAAAACAAAGAGATACTCATCTTCCTCATCCGCAAGATACTTATTAAACGTCGTTTGAATGAAAGGTTCTACACGCATTTCCATATATGCTTCGTCAGCACGGCTATGCCTTGTTTTCGCACGTTTATACGAAATGATACCATCATGATAATCTTCCTTCTTCAGATTGTACAAGTCAACCGTATTGATTCCGCCCAAACAAAAGATGAGCAAAGCAATATCTCGTCCCAATTCCGGGGTAGAGGCAAGCATCTTGGTTTTCGGAAGGGGCCGGTTAAAGAACTCACGACAAGCTTCTGCGCTGATTGCCAACTTCATGGTCCTGTCTGACTTTGGAATGCTAACTTTAAACCAAGGATTATACTTGATGCGTATGAGTCCGCGCTCTTCATCATTCAATTCTACCAGTGCTTTCTTGAAAATCTGACGCACACAGGTAGGGTACATCTCTTTGGCTCGATTGGTCAATGACAAGCTATCTAGTCGTCCCTTAAAAAGCCCATTTTTGCGAGATATTGTTCAAGTACAGTATCTC
>ERZ780148.1022-NODE-1022-length-20596-cov-2.252227_pt1 | contig 20596 bp, 13 predicted proteins | sample MGYA00510984_ERZ780148 | MGnify/ENA primary metagenome ERZ780148 (study PRJEB29588, sample SAMEA2160902) | human gut metagenome | biome: human gut; feature: human-associated habitat; material: faeces | place: Denmark | collected 2008/2010 ...
GTTGATGGCCGCCGTATGCTGTATCTGTCCGCTGATACCGATGGCGATATACAAATCCGGAGCTATCGTATGCCCGGTCTGCCCCACTTGCACGGAAGCGTCCACCAACCCGGCTTCCACTGCCGCACGAGACCCGGCTACCGTCGCACCGATACGTTCGGCCCACTCCCGGATTTCATCGGCACATCTCCGCGTTTTCACGCCTCGTCCTATACCTATTATAATAGAACTGTCGTTCAGCGAAGTTCCGCCCACTTCTTCCGCCACAGCCTCCAACACGCGAACACGGCTGTCGGCTCTTCCGGCCTCATAAGCATGATAGACGATTTCCCTCCTCCTCGAAGTATCCCTCTGCCGGGCTTTCATCACCCCGGGACGTACGGAAGCTATTTGCGGCCTAAAAACGGGGTTGACAATCGTAGCCATCAGATTTCCTCCGAAAGCCGGGCGTATTTGGCGCAACAGTCCGCTGTCCGTATCCATTTCCAACTCCGTACAATCTGCCGTCAATCCGGTATGCAGTACAGCAGCCAATCGTGCGGACAAACCACGACCGCATGGCGTAGCCCCGATAAGCAGGACCGAAGGATGCTGTTTGCGCACCAAGCCGGCCAACACCTCCGTATAGTTTTCCTCCACAAAATCCGATAGAAGCGGAGACTCCACCACGTGCACGCGGTCTGCACCGACGGCTATCAACTCATCCGCCCATGCAGACACTTCACCGCCTATCAGTACAGCCTCGACCGGTTGGGGACGGCAAGCCGCAAGTGCCACAGCCTTTCCCAAAAGTTCCCGGCTTACCGGTGCCAAAGTGCCGTCCATGACTTCCGCCCACACCCAAATGCCATTGGAATCATCCACAGGCTGTTCCTGCCTGTCGTCTTGACGCTGCATCACCCAAGCTCCAACCGGAAAAGCCGGCACACAACCGCCGCACAACCGGCAATTCTCTTCATCCACCTCCGGAAAGTCGCCCATACGGATAGCCCCATAGGCACAACTTTCGGCACATATTCCGCAGGATATACATTGCCCGGCCTGCAATTGAAGTATAAAATCCTTATCTTTATTCATTTTCATCTTGCTTTTTAAAAATTAATCCCGCGTCTCATGCTTTCACGGACGACTGCAAAAAACTTTTCCCCGTCGGGAAGCCATTCCACATCTTTCTTCCGTCGAGGCACCATGGTAGACACTACTTGAGTAGGAGATGCCTGCAATCCGACTTGCGAAGGTTCCAGTCCCAAGTCGCATTCATCCCAATGAAGGATGCTCTGCCGCTGAGCCCACCGCCAACCGGTCAGTGTGGGACAATCCAGTTCCCCCGTCTCCCGGCCAACCGTCACGACACAAGGTAAATCCACCTCCATACGTTGGAGTAAACGACCGGCCTTCTTCCTCACACACATACAAGTATCCGATATGTCCGAAACCTCCATCAAATGCGTCACTTGGGGAATGTCCAACTGTCCGGCTACCTCAGGCCCCACTTGTGCCGTATCGCCATCCACCGCCATTTTCCCGAAAAGCAACAAGTCGTATTCACCCAACTTGCGCACGGCTGCCGCCAGTACCAGGCTCGTACACCACGTATCGCTTCCGGCAAATGCCTTGGAGGACAACAAAACCGCCTTATCCGCCCCTCTTTGCAAAGCCTCACGGAGCACTTCTTCCGCCGAAGCGGGTCCCATGCTTACTGCCACGATCTCAGCCTCTGTCTGCCTTTTCAATTTTACTGCCAACTGCAAGGCATACAAGTCATCAGGATTTGTCCGGGCCATGGCCGACGAACGCTTCAGCGTCCGGGTTACAGGGTCCATCTCTACCTTTGTAGACAAAGGCACTTGCTTTAAGAATACAATATACCGCTTCATATCTTTCGTTTTTTATCTTCCATATATCCGAACCCTATCCACCTTTTTTATTGGAACGGGCATCCGCACACCTTTTTTGAAACTCAACCGAAAACGGGTCCACTGCCCCGAAACGGTCCGGTGCAAACCCGGCCGGATCCACAAACGGCTCTTCCTGCAAAATCAATTCTGCGGCCAAGCGTCCCATGCCTCCACCGGCAGCCACGCCTCCTCCACAGCATCCGGCTACGGCATACAACCCTTCGTATGGACGCACCTGCCCGATAATGAATTTGGCATCCGGCACGTAACATGAGGGCCCGGCCACATAATGCGCGATACCCAGAGTTTCTATGTCCGGAAGATAACGCTGTAGCAACGGGGCACACTCGTCGAGCACTTTCCATTCGGCTGCCTTATTGAAATCAAAATCCTCCAACTTATCCGTCAATGTGTCGGGATTGAAGGCTTGGCATTCACTTTCGCGCAAGCCGATAATCAACGCCCCCACATCCGAACGGGTGAAAGCACGGGCATCGGGAATCACCGTAAAAGGATGGTTTGCCGGAAAACGCCCGGAGTTTGTTCCCGTAATCCAAAAATGACTCCGCACCGGAGTAAAAGGAAGCCCTACCCCTAAAGGACGCATCAACAGGTTGGCCCACGAGCCTGCGGCATTCACGACAACCGGCGCCAATACTTTTTCCCCGTCCGCCAACTCCACTCCTGTCGTCTTGTCTCCAACAGCCACAATGGCTTTTACTTTCGTATTCGGACGCAATTCCGCCCCGAGACTTCGTGCAGCACGTGCATAACCGGAACATAACAAAGCACAATCTATAAACGCATCCGTAGGCATGTAAAGCGCCTCTTCTACCGCCGAGACCTCCATCCAAGGAAGAAGTTCTTTCAAACGCCTCCGGTCGATACGTTCATTCGGTATTCCGAAACGTACGGACGCTTCTTCCAATGCTTCGAGTTCTTTCAGCGATGCGTCGGACGAAGAGATGGTCACACTGCCGCACTGCTGCAGTTCGAGCGACTCCCCCAAAAGGTGCTCTATTTCATCAATGCAATCATACGTTTCCTGCACCATTTCCATCAAAGCCGGTTTGGTACGCGCCCGTGTCAACAGGCAGGCTGCACGGGACGAAGCCTGCGACGCTATCTCGTTGGCATCCAACAACAACACCTTCCCCGCCTTACGTTTGGCCAACTGGTAAGCCGTGGCGCATCCCAACAAACCGCCACCGATAATTATCACATCATAATCCTGTTTCATCGTCAAATCGCATTATATTGAGGATTCATATACAAAGTCGTACGCTCCGTCTGTTCTTTTCTACGCCCTTGAGCGGAATACCGTTTATAAATCAATACGGCAGCCACTGTGAACAAGACCGCACAAACCACGCCGACCGCGCATGCCATGTGGTTGTAAAGCGCAAACCACTCCATGTCGAAGTTCAAAAACTCCTTGGTGGAAAGTAGAGTCACCGTACCCATGTAGCCGATGAAGTCGATAATGGCGATGAAGAAACCCACGTTTCCCCTGATGCGGAAACAAGCGATGAAGCGATCGAAGAAAATCGTCTGAAAAGTCAGATAGGCAATATAAAGGCACAGGCTCTGCACAAACAACCACACTACCGGCTGCCAATCCAATGCCTCATAATTCAGTGACACGTATGTCATGACCAAACAACCGGCAATGACCAGTCCCATCAAGCACATCAAAGCCCGAATATTGCTGCGGAAGAAGATGAAAGCGGCAAATATCCCGAGAATGACCAACGTAACAATCGTATCCACCTGGGCGAAAAGCCAAGAAGACTGATTGCTCATATCCAGGATATTGACCAGAAAATCTTCCTTGATGTCGCGCAGCACCAGCAACATGAAGTTGCCCACGAACAACAAGGTAAGAATCGGAGCATAACTTCGGAACAAGAGCTTACGTCCGTTTCCGTCCAATGTCACACGTTCGTTACGCAGCGCAATATCCTCTTCCGTAGGCTGTGGCAGACGCTTCAACATATACCCCATAAAAACGAGAAGAGGCAAAGCAAAAGCCCCAATCACGGCAGGCATCCAAAACTGTCCCACGTGCATCTCGTTCATGGCAAACAAGCCGAAACTCTTGGCCACACCGGAACTGAACACCATGCTTACCCCCAACAGACTGGCCAACATATCCGTCACCTTGCGTCCCTCGATAAAGCTGAATATCACGCCCCACATACAACCGAGCGACAAGCCGTTCAAAAACATGGCCGCCACATTGAACGGAGGAGCCAACAGGCCGAAGCCTACCAAAGCAGCCTCGGCTGCTACCGCCGAACAGACGAAAAACTTGAAACGACGCTCCTTCTTCAACTCCGAAATCAACTTGATGCCAAAGAACTTGGCTATCACATAACCTAAAATCTGAATCGTCGTCACCGCGACCTTGTAGTCCGTGCCGAAAAAATCAAACCCCTCGAACGAAGCCGCCGTATAAGGTTTGCGCAAGGCATACACCAAAGAGTAGGAAAGCAAGGCTGCACCGCCCGCCCACAGGATGAGCAACGCATCCGAAAATCTTTTGTTCTTTACGATTTGTTCCATAACCATAGTTTTGTTTTCGGCTGCAAAACTATCCCAAACTGCCATCTGAAAAAATTAATTCATTATATATCATACGTCCGTCCAAACCCGTATTTATAATGTAACATTCATCTCACGGTAATGAAGCACGAAAGCAACAGGTTTGTAACATGGAAAACGTACCTTTGCCCAAAAGAACATACGTATGGACAAATTGGTATCACTCTACGAACGGATGAAGAAACTACGCGAAGCCGGTGTACGGATGAAGGACATCTCCGAAGAGACGGGCATAGCATCCAGCGTACTCTCCTCGCTCTATTCTTCCGTGCTCCCCACCTACATCAATCTGCTCTCCGGAGGATGCGGTACGGAAAGTGCGTTAGACCAAGGGCTGCAACAAGTCAACAACGTGTCGAAACGCAAACTGCAAGGTTGCCTCGATGAATTGTACGACAAAGTGAGCCACATCGAGCCACGTTTCGTTTCCAACAAAAACGGCGGACGACCTTTTCTGGACGACATCGAGAAAGAAGCCATCAAATATCTGCCCAATGCCGGCATCTATACCGGACTTTACCAGTCTTACAGTTCTTCGTCCTACTCCGACGGACTGAAAGTGGAGCCTTATATGATATCCTCTATCGTAGACGGCGACACCATGCCCAAAGTCTATTGCCAGAACCTGTCGGGCGACTATTATATCGGCGTGGGGTTGTTCTCGCCGTTTCAAATCGGTTATCTGATGTTCAACGAACAAAAACGCCTGCAACTTGCCCTGAAGGTGGTCTACCTGCAACTGCCCATCATCGAGTATCCCCAAATCATGAAAGGAATCTATCTGACACACGACTATAACCGCAATCCGATCGCCCGGCGCATTCTCTTTGTCCGGCAAGGCGACGAAATCCCACTGGAAGAGTTTGCCGACTTGCGTACAGAGGTGATACCCAAAGCACGACTGACCGGGGAACTGTTGGAATACTACAATTACACTTGCTGCAACGAGGACATCATACGGAGCATGATGCTGATATCACCGGACAAGGATACCAAAGAACTCCAACGCGAAAAGCAGCTCCTGAAAATCCTCAGTACACAAGAGGCTCCCTGAAGAAAGGTCACCCGCCATGCGAAAGGCCGCAGAAGGACATATCCTTCTGCGGCCTTTCGCATAAAACCTTACTTTCATTCTTCCGTCAGACGAATCGCAAAGCCGCCTCCACGAGCCATATCCAACGTCAGTTTCGTATTCCGGTCCACATTCATCGTCTCGCAGGCGTACGTTGTCGGATGGTCGCCCGACTCCGGTTTATCCTTGAAAACCACAGCGCGGTAGGTCTTCCCACGTTTCAGGAAACCGAAGTCCACCGTCACGCTGCGCGGTGTCCAGTTCGTCATGCCGCCCACGTACCAATCCTTACCGGTTTGTTTGGCCATCACGATGTACTCGCCCAAACGGGCATCGAGCGGAAGGGTCTTGTCCCACACCGAAGGAACTTTCGACAGGTAATCCAAGATGTCGGGATATTTGTTATATTCCGAAGGTGCGTCGCACAGGTAACCGATCCAATGGTCGAATATGACGTACATGGACAAGACATGCGAACGCGTCCCCATATTCATCGGAGGGATGCTGTCCCGGTCACGCGGTTGGAACTCTTCGGGCGTCACGTTGCGCATGCCGCCCGGCGTGTAATCTTCCGGTCCGGCCAATGAACGGATGAAGGGGAAACGTGTATGGTATTCGGGCGTGATGGTCTTTTCCCAGAAATTGCATTCAGCCCCTCTCACGGCCTCATAATTCATCACGTTGGGGTAAGTACGGTTCAAGCCCACCGGTACGGGACAACCGTGGAAGATGGCCACCATCCGGTACTGCGCCAACCGTTCGGCAAATTCGCGCCCCCAGCGCATGGCAATCTGGTCGTTGCGTTCGAAGAAATCAATCTTGGCACCCGCCACCCCGCACTCGTGCATCTGCTTGATCCAATCGTCCGGATTCTCCAGCGGACAACTGGCCCAAGTCCAAACCAATATCTTCACGTTCTTCCCCCGGGCATAGTCGCACAATTCCTTGATGTACTCCATTTTCCATCCGGCATCGAGCGTCATGTACTCTATACCGTTCTCCGAAGCCCAGTCTACATAGTATTTATAAAGTTGCAACGAAAGATGTTTGTTCCCCACCGGGAAGTCCACGCCTTCCACCACGGCTTTGTGCCACCATTCCCAAGCACTCTTTCCGGGTTGTATCCACGAGGTATCCTCAATCTTGCAAGGTTCGGCCAGCATGTAGACCAGCTCATTGTTCAACAACGTCTTGTCGTCATCGGACACGATCATGACGCGCCACGGGAACGTGCGGTCGCCTCCCGTCCTTGCAATGTAATCCTCACGTGAAATCACCAGATGGTTGGAATACCAACGGTAAGGGTTCGACGGGTCTCCGTCCATCACTTCTTTAGGGTAGGCCGCCCACTTTCCGCGCATGGCATTCTGCCCGGCGGCTTCCATATACAAGCCGGGATAATCGTAAGTGTCCGATTCCGTCACCACCACCTTGTAGGGCTTGCCGGGATACTCGAAGAGCACCGGAGAAACGGAAAAACGGCCGGCCGGAATCTCACCCGGCGAACGATACACCTTGTAAAGCCGCTCGAAATTACGGTAGCCCTGATGAATCTGGTGCACCTTGCCCGACTGTTCACGCTCGGGTGCGGTATTGCTGTCGCACTCCGGGAAATACACCGTAGGGGTAAAAGCGAAATTGAACACGGCATCTTCGCTGTCGATAATGATTTCCTTGTCCCAGTGCGTCACGAAACGGTAAGCCCACCCTTCGTTGTAGGCTCTCACGACCAGGTCGTAGTCCGTGCCGTAAGACAGCACGATTTCATTGTACGCCTCTTTCAGGGTCTTGTTTTTCCCCACCACGACGTCTATCTTGCGGTTCACACGGTCTTTCTTCACAGAGGTCACGGGGTCGCCTCCCACGTGACGCCCGTCGGACAGGTTCATCCCTATCACCGAAGGTTCCACCAACTTCACCTTATCGTACCACACTTCAAATTCCGTACGCCCTTCCACACGGAGCTTCACCTCCAGTTTCTTGTCGGGCGAAGACAATTTGTACTCTTCCGCTTTCAGGGCAAACGTCCAGCAGAAGAATACCGCCAAAGATAACATGATTTTTTGAGCCATATCGCTATATAGATTTAAGAATGATTATTCGTCTGCAAAGTAAGTCCGTTTCACTAAAAGCCGAAATGGAGAGAATCACTTATCACATGGACAATTTTGCGATTCTCTCCATTCCTATATGACTTGCCGTACGGCCGCTCATTCCACACCCCACTGCTTGTTCGGCGTGCGCCCCAACACGAAGTGCAACTCACCGCCACGGACGATATCCTCGTGGTCGATATAGCAACGGTTGTAAGGCTTGCCGTTCAGCGTGGCCGACTGGATGTAACAGGCGTCGGGCGCATTCCCCTCCGTAGTGACTACAAACTTACGGCCTTTGGCATAACGGCGGTCGAGCGCGATCTCCACACGGTCGAACACAGGGGCTGTCAATTCATAACGCGTCTCGCCCGGACAAAGCGGATGGAACCCCGCAGAAGCCAGGATATACCAGGCCGACATCTGCCCCACATCCTCATTGCCGCACAGCCCGGCCAGACTGTTCTTGTAAGCGTCGGCACAAATCACACGCGTCCAGTACTGCGTGAGCCACGGCGCCCCCAAGCGGTTGAAGAGGAAAGGCACGTGGTGCACGGGTTCATTGGCATGATTATAATAGGGATTCCAATAGAATTCGCGCGGCGTGTTTTCAAAAAAGGATTCCAGATCGGCCAGCACTTTGTCGCGACCGCCCATGATTTCCACCATGCCGGGCACGTCGTGCGGCACGAACCAACCCTGTTGGTAGGGATTGCACTCCATGCAACCGTACCACTCCTGCAAGCGTCCTTTTTCCGGCCAGTCCGCCCACGAGCCGTCGGCGTTGCGCACGCGGAACCATCCCTTTTCCTTATCGAATATTTTACGGTATGCCTGTCCGCGCCGGTGATAGATGCCGGCATCCTCCGTCTTGCCCAAAGCCTCGGCCCATTCGCCCACACACCAATCGAAGTATCCGTATTCCAACGTTTCCGATATGCCGCTGCCGCCGGGCGAATATCCCAGTTCCGGATGGTGCCCGATGCGGTCGGCTGTCTGACGGGCAAAGCGGTAAGCTTTCTCCACGTCGTATCCGCGTATGCCTTTCATATAGGCATCGACGATGACGGCTATGGCCGGATTACCCAACATGCAGCCGCTGTAAGCGTTCAGGAACTCCCAACGTTCGTACACGCCCGTACCGTTTTCCTCGGCCAGAGTGACAAACGAGTTGATCATGTCGTTCACCACTTCCGGATTGATAAGGTTTTGCAGGGGGAACTGGCTGCGGAACACATCCCAACCGCTGAACACCGTACGCTTCTTGAATGCATCGGTCTTGTGCACCTTCCGGTCTCCTCCCACGTATTCACCCGTCACGTCGCGATAGTCGCGCGGGTCTATCATCGTGTGGTACAGCGAAGTATAAAAAATCGTGCGCTCATCTTCCGTCCCTCCGGAGATTTTGATTTTCGACAAGGCCTCGTCCCACAGCGCAGCCGCCTTTTCGCAATACCGCTCGAAGTCCTTTCCCCTCAATTCGGCTTTGAAGTTCGCCTCCGCTCCTTCCAGACTGACAAAGGAGATGGCCGTGCGCATCAGCACCTGTTCGCCTTCGCGCGTGGGGAACTCCGTATAAAATCCCAAATGGTCTCCCTCCATGCGGTCGGGACGTTCCGTCACCTTCGCTCGGCGTACAGCCTCGGCAAATTCCGGCGAAGTCACGTTTTCCAGCTTGCGCCCCATGCCCTCGGGAAACTCGGCCGACCATACGCCGTAACATTCCAACGGCTTACTGAAACGGGTGTAAAAGTAAACCGTATAATCGGCCTTCCCTCCCCCGTTGCCCCAACCGCCTCCGTCGGGCGTGCAACGCATCCATCCGCGGATGGCATAGTCGTCCACACGCTCCACGTACTGCCGGACAGACGTACCGCCCACGCGGCGAGCCAAGTCGATTTGAATGCGCGAACATTCGTTTTCCGGATAAGTGAAACGCATGACCCCGCCGTGAGGAGTGGCCGTCAGTTCCGCCCGGATGTCATAATCGGTCAGGCGGACAGCGTAATATCCGGCACGTGCCGTCTCGCTCTCCTTATCGTAACGCGAACGGTAGCCCTCCTCCGGACGTTCTGCCTCGCCGCGATACGTATGCAAAGGCCCCGTGGTGGGCATCACTAAATAATTCCCCAAATCGCCATACCATCCGATGCCGCTCATCTGGGTCAAGGCAAAGCCCTCGATGGTCGTATGTTCATAACTGTACCCCGAACCGTTGTCGCCTCCGGTAATGGTATTGGGGCTGACCTGCGTCATGCCCCACGGCGTGGCCACACCGGGAAAGGTCTTTCCCAACCCATGTTCGGCCTTAGCCATTTGTGTGTTCGTCGTAGCCCCGATAAACGGGTTCACATACTCCGACAAGCGTTTTCCTCCACGAGCCTGCACGCTCAAAGCCGCCACGGCCGCTATGGCCAGTACTCCGGCCTGCTTCAAATTCAACTTTATTTCCATGATATTTTGTATGCTATTCAAGTAGTATAACTCAGCATACAAAAGTACGAAAAGAAAACCTTGCCTCTGTCCGAAATTCTCGTCAAAAACAAACAAATTCGCTCCAAAGTCAATATTTTTTAGAGTAGAAGCCCAATAGGAGCTCCATCAATAACACACTATGATACAACGATTTATGATTTACAAAATTTTCTCCTGAGAACGATTCGCCGTTCTGCGCCAAACGATTTTCCGTTCTCAAGAGATTGATTTTCCGTTCTGCGCCAAACGATTCGCCGTCCTCCCTTTGTCAAAATAAGCCACTGCATCGCCCATACCCCGAACCGCCGTCTGGCCGCACAAAAACGCCCCACCGCAAAATTGTCCATATCATAAGTGATTCTATCCATTTCCGGAACCGCAAAAACCGCGTTACTTTGCACCCAGAAAATATTTCTTAAACCATTTCTACAATCATGAAGACAAAAACAAATCTTTACCTGTTTCTGATTGCGCTGATTTCCGCCATGGGCGGTTTCCTTTTCGGTTACGACTGGGTCGTGATTGGTGGCGCCAAACCTTTTTATGAACAATACTTCCAGATTGCCGACAGCCCTTCGCTTCAAGGGTGGGCTATGAGCAGTGCGTTGATCGGCTGCCTCATCGGCGCGTTGAGCGCGGGCAAGCTGAGTGACAAATTAGGCCGTAAACCCATATTGATACTGGCCGCCGGACTATTCATCTGTACGGCCGTGGGCACGGGTGCCGCCGACACGTTCGGACTGTTCAACGTGTTCCGCCTCATCGGCGGATTCGCCATCGGCATCGCTTCGAGCCTTTCTCCTATGTATATAGCGGAAATCGCCCCGGCCCACTTGCGCGGACGTTTCGTGTCCATCAACCAGTTGACGGTAGTACTGGGAATCCTTAGCGCACAAATCGTCAACTGGCAGATTGCCGAACCGGTGGCCGACCACGCCACAGCCGAGATGATACGCCTGTCGTGGAACGGACAAATGGGATGGCGGTGGATGTTCTGGGCCATGGTCGTACCCGCAGCCCTTTTCTTCGTCTTCAGTTTCGTCCTGCCCGAAAGCCCGCGCTGGCTGGCCTCATCGGGGTACAAGGAGAAAGCCTTCGGCATCTTCGCGAAGATAGGCGGCGAGGCCCACGCTCGTGAAGAACTGGCAGCCATAGAAGCCGCCGCAGGAGAGAAAACCGTGGAAGGCGGATTCAAACAACTGCTCCACCCCTCGATGCGCAAAATCCTGCTCATCGGCGTGGTGATGGCCGTGTTGCAACAGTGGTGCGGCATCAACGTCATCTTCAACTATGCACAGGAAATCTTCATGGCCGCCGGTTACGGCGTGTCCGATGTATTGATGAACATCGTGGTGACGGGAGTGACCAACGTGATTTTCACCGTCTTAGCCATGTGCGTGGTAGACCGCTGGGGACGCAAAGCCCTGACTCTCTTCGGGGCGTTCGGCCTGACGCTGATTTACGCCTTCATGGGCGCGGCCTACTGGTTCCATATCAGCGGAGTCATGCTGCTCGTCATCGTGGTGGCCGCCATCGCCTGCTACGCCATGACGCTGGCTACGACCATGTGGGTCATCATCTCCGAAATATTCCCCAACCGCATACGGGGCGTGGCCATGTCGGTATGCACCTTCGCCCTTTGGGCCGCCTGCTTCATCCTGACGTATACCTTCCCGGTGCTGAACAGCGGATTGGGCGCAGCCGGGACGTTCTGGCTCTATGGCATCATCTGCCTCGCCGGTGGCATCTTCGTATGGCGCCGCCTGCCTGAAACGAAAGGCAAGAGTCTGGAAGAAATCGAACACGAACTTATCCAATAACTTCATACATCATGGAAAAAATCACATCCTATTTGATTCAAAGCACGGTGAACACCTCCGAGGTGCGTGCATGGGAAGAGGACATCCTGCTCCCCACCTACGAAATCGGCAAGGAAGAAAAGAATCCGATCTTCTTGGAGAAACGTGTCTACCAAGGCAGCAGCGGCGCGGTCTATCCTTATCCCGTGGTAGAGAAAATCTCCGACGAGAAGAAAGACAAGCTTTACCATGCGCTCTTCATCGAGAACGAATATATCAAGGTGATGATACTCCCGGAATTGGGCGGACGCATCCACATGGCATACGACAAGGTGAAGCAACGCCACTTCGTGTACTACAACCAAGTGGTGAAGCCCGCGCTCGTCGGCCTGACCGGCCCGTGGATTTCGGGCGGTATCGAGTTCAACTGGCCGCAACACCACCGCCCGTCCACGTTCCTGCCCACGGACTTCTCCATCGAGGAGCATGCCGACGGCAGCAAGACGGTATGGTGCAACGAAGTGGAACGCATGTTCCGCACCAAAGGCATGCAGGGCTTTACGCTCTATCCGGGCAAGTCGTACATCGAAATCAACGTGAAGATTTACAACCGTACGTCTTTCCCGCAGACGTTCCTGTGGTGGGCCAACCCGGCCGGGGTGGGCGACGACCACTACCACTCGGTGTTCCCGCCAGACGTGAACGCCGTGTTCGACCATGGCAAGCGTGACGTGTCGTCGTTCCCCATCGCCACGGGCACTTACTACAAACAAGACTATTCCGCCGGTGTGGACATCTCGAAATACAAGAATATCCCCGTGCCGACATCCTACATGGCCATCCAATCGAAATTCGACTTCGTGGGCGGATATGAAGAGGACGTGAAAGGCGGATTGCTCCACGTGGCCGATCATCATGTGTCACCGGGGAAGAAGCAATGGACATGGGGCAACGGCGACTTCGGACGCGCTTGGGACCGCAACCTGACGGACGAGGACGGCCCGTACATCGAACTGATGACAGGCATGTACACCGACAACCAGCCGGACTTCACGTGGTTGCAACCCTACGAGGAAAAATCGTGGAAACAGTACTTCATGCCCTACGCCGAAGTGGGCTACGTGAAGAATGCCACCAAAGACGCGTTGCTGAACTTGGAAGTCAAGGAAGGAAAAGGCAAAGTCATCCTGTACACCACCGGAGTGAACAAGGACGTGCATATCTTTGTCAAGGACAACGTGGGCGGCAACACCCTTTTCGATAAAGTCATTTCCATCTCTCCGGCAGAACCGTTCCAAGCTGAATTTGCCGCCGAGGGCTTGAAAGACGAAGACATCCTGGTTGAAATCCGCAACCACGAAGGCCGTATTCTGGTGAGCTATCAGGCTGACAAACCGGAAATCAAGCCCGTACCGGATCCGGCCAAGGCCGCCAAAGACCCGAAGGACATCGCGTCCATCGAGCAACTCTACCTCACGGGGCTGCACTTGGAGCAATACCGCCACGCGACTTACAACCCGATGGACTACTATGAGGAGGCGTTGCGCCGCGAACCGGGCGATGTGCGTTGCAACAACGCCATGGGTTTGCTCCTGATGCGCAAGGGACAATTCGCCAAAGCCGAAGGCTATTTCCGCAAAGCCGTCGAAACCCTGACGGAACGCAATCCGAACCCTTACGACGGTGAACCGTATTACAATCTGGGTTGGAGTTGTCTGATGCAGGACAAAACGGACGAGGCATACGACGCGTTCTTCAAATCGGCCTGGAATGCCGCTTGGCAGGATGCCGCCTACTACAACTTGGCCGCCATCGACTGCCGCCGGGGCAACTTCGAGAAAGCCCTTGACCTGATAGACCGCTCGCTCGTACGCAACTGGCACCACCATAAGGCACGCCAACTGAAAGCCTCCATCCTGCGCCACTTGGGACGTAAGGAAGAAGCCCTCGAACTGATAGCGGAATCGCTCAAGATAGACCGCTTCAATATGGGATGCCGCTTCGAGCAATATCTCCTCACGGGCGATGACCACGTGCTGAAGGAAATGCAGCGACTGATGCACGGTGCAGCCCACGTCTACATCGAATACGCACTCGATTTCGCACAAGCCGGACTTTACGACGAGGCCATCAACCTGTTAGGGGGGTACGCCGCCACACAAGGCGAAGTCTACCCGATGGTACATTACGCGTTGGGCTACTGCCACTCGCGTAAAGGCGACACGGTCAAGGCGCTCGAATATTACAAAAAGGCCGAACAGGACGACCATTCTTACTGCTTCCCCAACCGCATCGAAGAAGTATTGGTGTTGCAGGATGCAATGAAAGAGAACCACGAAGCCTGTGCCAAAGCGGCCTACGCCCTCGGCAACTTCTGGTATGCCGCACGGCAATACGACAATGCTATCGCATGTTGGGAGGCATCGGCCGCTATCGACCCGGCGTTCCCTACCGTATGGCGCAACCTCTCGCTGGCTTACTACAACAAACGCAACGATCCGCAGAAGGCGGTGGAAACACTGGAGAAGGCTTACCGCCTCGACGAAAGCGATGCTCGCATCCTGATGGAATTGGACCAGCTCTACAAACGGCTCGGACGTCCGCAAGCGGAACGTCTCGCATTCCTCGAAGCCCATCCGGCCGAAACGGAAAGCCGCGACGACCTGTCCATCGAACGCATCACGCTCTACAACCAATTAGGACGCTATGAAGAGGCCGAGGCACTGATTGCCGCCCGCAAATTCCATCCGTGGGAAGGCGGTGAAGGAAAAATCACGGGGCAATACACCATCTGCCATGTGGAACTGGCCAAAATCGCCCTGCGCGAACACCGCTACGCCGACGCTTTGGATTTGTTGCAGGCCACAGACCAATACCCGTACAACTTGGGCGAAGGCAAACTCATCAATGCAGAAGAAAACGACATCTGGTACTACAAAGGATTGGCTTACCGCGGACTGGGAGATGAAGAAAACGCCAAACTTTGGTTGCACAAGGCCACCCAAGGCTCTGCCGAACCGCAACAGGCGTTTTTCTACAACGATGCGCAACCGGACAAGATTTTCTATCAGGGACTGGCTTGGCGCGCATTGGGCGAGGAAGGCAAGGCACGCGGACGCTTCAACAAGCTCATCAAGCATGGTGAGAAACACTTGTTCGACCACTGCCGCATAGACTACTTTGCCGTATCGTTGCCCGACCTGGCCATCTGGGAGGACAATCTGGACAAACGCAACGCCATCCACTGCAACTATGTCATGGGATTGGGCTATTTAGGATTGGAAGACCGCGTACACGCCATCGAGTACTTGGACAAGGCACGCGCTTTGGACATCAACCACCAAGGTGCACAAATCCATCGTGAATTATGCGAATAAACACACAAGTGATCTGTAATATGCCGACGGGTACCCCGGTCTACGGCTTCCGGTTGACAAAATCAATCGGAGCCGTGGTTGAACTGACCAACTGGGGTGCCCGTTGGCTTTCTGCCATCGTGCCGGACAAACACGGAGAGATGGCGAATGTGCTCGTCAGCCCGACCGACCTGTTGTCGGACGAGTTCTACATGGGAGCCATCGTGGGCCGTTTTGCCAACCGCATCGGAGGCGCACGCCTCTGCATCGACGGGCAAACCTACGAACTGGAAAAAAACGACGGGCAGAACACCAACCATGGCGGCTTCTCCGGCTTCGACCGCATGCTGTGGGACTGGGAAGTTTTGGACGACGGCGTGCGCTTCACGCGGCTTTCCCCCGATGGAGAAGGCGGTTATCCGGGCAACGCACACATCTCGGTGGAATACCGTTGGAACGACGGCAACGAGCTGTCCATCCGCTACTATGGAACAACAGACAGGGCAACCTACCTGAACCTGACGAACCATGCCTACTTCAATTTGGGCGGCAAAGGAGAGAAAATCACGGAACATGTATTGCGCATCCCTTCACATACGATGTTGGACACCACCCCGCAGTTCATCCCCACAGGCAAACGGGTGAAGGTGGGCGGCACGCCTTTCGATTTCACTTCAGCCAAACCCATCGGACAGGACTTATATGCCGACCATGAGCAACTGAAATGGAACAAAGGTTACAACCACTGTTACGTACTGAAAACGGAAAAGTCTCCCGACATGGTGGAGGCCGCCCGGTTGTCCGAGCCCACCACGGGCCGCAGCCTGACGGTAAAAACCGACCTGCCCTCCGTACTGCTCTACACAGCCGGTTATTACGTCCATCCCGACACCGCCGTCTGCCTCGAAGCGCAATACTATCCCGACACACCATCGCATCCCGATTTCCCCTCCTGCCTGTTGCGTCCTGGGGAGGAATACCGGCAAACTACGGTGTTCCGGTTCTATACGGAATAAGACTTTACATCACCAACACGCCCCAAAATGCGTGTTAGCTTTTTCCAAACGCTATAAAATCATCAGATATAAACAACCGACTTTCTGCCTTCATACAATATGCCCCGAACCTCATTCAACCTATACTTTACAGGTGTCAATGATTTGGGTTATCCACCTATTGAATCTCGGACATTTTTCAAGCATACTCATTATCCCCACCTCCAGTGCTATTAAGTTTCCCTCCAACACTTTATTATAATCAGATTTCAAGGCCAACAATCTTTTAGAAGGTGCTCCCTCTGGAGATGAATTTATATCTTCCGGATTTTCATACGAGGAAACAATATTATTTGTTTTTTTAGCACAATCTTCTGAGAAGTAGTACTCAAAACCATTATTATTAGAAAACAAAAGAGCCTCAAATTCATGTAACTGGATATAAGAAAAGAAACGTCTATCTCCTATATGTTCATTCATAGCGCTTTCCAGTGCTTTGACACGCTCTATTTTACTGGCTTTCGCCATACATTCTTCATACCTCGGCATGGTGTTAGGTATCCTGAAAAAGTCGATGAATGTAGTTACAACAAAATCATTCCTTGAAGATCCCAAAAGCGATTTGACGGTATTCCATAAATGCTGGTAATTCACCATTCCACCTCTCCCGTTCCTACTGGTCCGGATTAAAACCGGAGTAATATTGAATACGCCAAATTCTTGTAAATAAAGAGAAATAACAGTATTGACGAATTCCTGCTCAGTTTGTCCTTCCACAACAATATATACACGTCTCATAACTGTCCTCCTATCATATTCTTCTCCCACAAATCACTAATTGACAAATCGTATTCATCCATCCATGTCGCCAAATCCTCCTCTGACAAATGCCTAAAAACAGATTGGCTCTCAATCCTATCCACAACTATAATATCTTTCACATCAAAGCAATTCACTAAATTTGTAGATTGTGTGGATAAGATAATCTGACTCTTATTGGATGCACGTTTGACAAGTTCGGCAAACTTATTTATAGCAGCAGGATGCAAACCAAGCTCGGGCTCATCAATCACAATAACCTCGGGGGTTTTCGATTGCAACAGTAAAGTGGCTAAAGCAATAAAACGTAAAGTCCCATCCGAAAAACTGTATCCGTTAAGATACATATCTGTCTCCTTTTCTTCCCATTCCAAGCGTATTCTTTCCTTATCATTTACATCCGGACGTAACTTGAAACACTTAAAATAGGGCGCAATGGAACTTACCACTCCTTCTATCAACCGAAAATTAGTTTCATCATTTTGCATCATAGAATAGAGAAATGCCGCTAAATTAGAACCATTGTCACGAAGGTATTCGTTATCATTGATATTACAATCTCCACGCATAGGAGAACTTACACTGGTATCATGAAAATGATATACCGTAAAGCTACTCAAATATTTCTTTAAATAACCGGCCCTCCATTTGAGATTTTGGATTAAAGAAGATTCTTCAACAGCGGAATCCCATAGCGTCTTATTCCATTCCGCATAATCCTTACCTTCTGTATGGAAATTATTGAAATAATCCCCCGTTTTTTCTATAAATCCCTTATTGGATTGCGCGGGTTTTATTTCAAAAAAGAAAGCATTATTATTATCGAAATCTAATAATCCATGGATGGAAGGAGATACCTTCCTTCCACGATACAACAAGCTGTCAATACCACCTTTTGACAAAGTATAACTTCCGAACCGTTGCTCATATATGGCTTTCGTCAATTCAAAAAATGAGATAAAATTACTTTTACCCACACCGTTTGAACCAATGAGCACATTCAATCGGTTTAAGGGTAAAGACAAATCCCTTATCGACTTATAATTATTTATTACAACCTGCTCTATCATATCATACTATTTTTATTTTTTCAATCAGTCCCGTAAACTATCTACACATCTCACAAAGCCATGAAACCTCTTCATCCCATTTTGATTTATCATCTATATCAAAAGAGCATACTTTTATCTTTCATTACTTGTACTCCACACAAATATACTATATTCACACAATTCCAACAATCATATTATGGATTAAAGATAAAGTATTAACGATATTTTATGGCACATATCAAGACTTTGCACGACTACATTGCATTAAACGTTATAACGGGGCTATCCGGGTAAATAGCATTTACCTCACGAATACAACAAAAAAGACCTGCTAAAAACAGCAAGTCTTACATGAGCGGAAAACGGGACTCAAACCCGCGACCCCCAGCTTGGAAGGCTAGTGCTCTATCGACTGAGCTATTTCCGCATGATTTCCTTGAAATCGAGTGCAAAGATAATGAAAAGAGCCATTATATGCAAGTTTATCGAAAAAAATAGTAAATTCCTCCAAAATATGGTTACCTTTGTTGTTTCAATGTTCATATTATAAAAACTTAAAGCAAAGACTACACTATGGCCAAAGCCCTGTGGATTTGTTACTTTGGGACAGCACTCATCTGTCAATGGCTGTTTTATCATTTCCCGAAAACATTTTTTGCATTTCCGGTGAATGTCGGCCTATTGTTATTCCTGACAGTTGGCCTATGGGTGATTTCCAGGGAAAAACGTTTTTCCCCATTTGCATCCCATCTGTCTTCGCTTTCCACCACCTACCTGCTCTTGACCCTGTTTTTGGGTCTTGTTTAGTGCAAGGCTTCACCAATCTCCCTGTTACAGGCACATGGTGGTTCGTAGCCGTCCTGACTGCCTTGGTTGCACACCTCACATTGGTACTGTTTCGAGGTCTGTCCCGTCCACGCCCTTACAAACTGCGTTTCACACTCGTGCATGCGGGTCTTTTGCTTGCTTTGTCCGGCGGTTTCTTCGGAGCTCCCGACACCTACGAATGGCGGGCGATAGTAACTAAAGAACAACCCACAGCGGAGGCTTTCGACAAAGGCGGTTACAAGACGGCACTGGGCGAAACGTTGCAACTGGTCTCATCGGAAGCGACTTTTTCCGAACGCGGTATCCCGCAGGATTATACAGCAGAACTGCGTACGGGCAAAGGCTCCACATTCAAGTTGAAAGTGAACCATCCCCACCGCCTCTCATGGCAAGATGACCTCTATCTGGAAAGTATAAACACGACGGGAACCACGGATATTTCCCCATACTGCATCGTGCTATGGGTACGGCAGCCATGGAAATACGTCCAATGGACAGGAATATGGATGCTCATTGCAGGCAGTGCCCTGCTTTTCATACAAGGACCATTCCGTACCGGGAAAAAAGGAAGAAGGAGGAAAGCAACATGATTACGTGGAATGAATTTGCAGAATTTGCCTTACCCTCGGTATTATTGTGGATGGCGGGTGCCATTGCGGCATGGAAAGGAAGGCCCTATGCCTCTGTCCTGCTCACCGTGGCAGGGCTGTGCGTCTATGCCGCATTCATCGCAGTTTTCTGGACCGGGCTTCACCGCCCTCCCCTACGCACGCTGGGCGAGACGAGATTGTGGTATTCTTTTTTCATGATGCTGTCCGGAATCCTCACCTACGCCAAGTGGCGTTACCGGTGGATTATGTTCTTTTCCACGGTCGTAGCTTCCGTATTCATCACGATGAACCTGCTGAAGCCGGAGATACACGGAATCTTACTTTCTTTTCAAGGGTATTACCTACTTCGTGCCAGGTTTGAGCAGAACTAATCCTCGTAGTATATTGAGATGTTTCAGCGACTTTCAATGATGTAAATTCTATTATTCTGTCTGCTGATTCCGGCACATATACGATACTCTGAATCATACCTTTCAGGGCAGTGATTTCTGCTTTCAATTCTGTTTGCAACTTACCTAATGTGGCCTTTGCATCTCCTAGTTCAGTAGCAATAATGTCCTGTACAGCCTGTGTCAAGTTCTTGCCTTCGGGAAGAGCAAGTGCCGTCACAGCATCTCTTGTTGCCATAATTTCGTCGATAATAGTTTGATAGTCTGCAAGCTGACCTTCACCACTACCTACGTATGCATTAATAGCCTGCAACAGTTCATCCAAATCATCCAATTTAGATTTGATAACGCCGTCCTCTTTAAAGATTTCATTATAGATTTTATCTACAAAATCCGTCAGACTTGTTACACCTGTGATTCCAAGCCCTTCGATGTGGTCATTTAATGCTTTACCATTCGAAGCAACACCGTCTTGTACAGTTTTGATTACATAGGCAGCAATTTCCCCTTTATTGTCACCCTCATCTTTCAATGCATTGAGGATGCTTTGATTGATAAACTTGTCAAAGCTAGTGTTTTCGAAGCCGCTCAAATCAGTAGGATCA
>ERZ780148.1030-NODE-1030-length-20524-cov-3.544922_pt1 | contig 20524 bp, 19 predicted proteins | sample MGYA00510984_ERZ780148 | MGnify/ENA primary metagenome ERZ780148 (study PRJEB29588, sample SAMEA2160902) | human gut metagenome | biome: human gut; feature: human-associated habitat; material: faeces | place: Denmark | collected 2008/2010 ...
TAGTACTAAGGCCAATATTTATACTAAAGCTTCTATTTATCAGACTTTGTATGAAATAAACAAAGAAAACAAAAATTAGTAAGAGGTCTTGCAATTGTTTTGGCGCTGATGGTGATATGGAAATTTTTTGGAAGTGCAGTAACATGGATTAGACAGTGGCAATCTGATGAAGTATATGATGTGTCTGCTGAGAATATGTCCGTTCATGGTGAAAAGGAGAAAGCACCCAAAAAGTTTAGCGAAGCACAGATTACAAATGAATTAAGCCGTTTGTCCAAGAAAAATCAAACATATGAAAGTATTTATAACAATCGGGCGGAATATCCGACGGTATTATTACGTTCTCTTTGTAATAATTCGGAGATGTTGAATTTTGTGGCTGGATATTTAATAGCAGATAAATCTGCGCACGGTGAATTAACAAAAAAAGAATGTGAGGGAAAGATACCTCTTTTGCTGCAATGGGATAGAAGATGGGGATATGTATCCTATGGGAGCAGTGATATTGGTTTATCGGGCTGTGCTCCGACTTGTTTGTCAATGGTGATTGTGGGGCTGACCGGCAATCGAAATGCAACACCGGATAAGATTGCAGAATATGCACAGGAAAATGGCTATTATCTAAAAGGAACGGGAACGAGCTGGAGTCTGCTTACCGAAGGTGCTTCATATCTTGGCGTTGAGGGACGTGAAATTAGCTTGAGTAAGAAAACCGTTCAAACCGCATTGCAGCAGGGACAGCCGATTATTTGCAGTGTGGGACCGGGAGATTTTACAACAGAGGGGCATTTTATTGTGTTGACCGGGATGAAGTATGGAAAGATTAAGGTAAACGATCCCAATTGTATTCGCAGGAGTTGCTTATGGGATTATGAGGTGCTTGAGCCACAGATAAAAAATTTGTGGGCATATTGCCGGTGAGGACATTTGCAGAAGCTATTTGTTTGTAGTACAATGACCTCAAATGAGTAAATGGAAGAGGTGAATACGCAGATGGCTGAGAATATTCTGGTGGTAGATGATGAAAGGGAAATTGCAGATTTAGTAGAGGTGTATTTACAAAATGAGGGATATACGGTGTACAAGTTTTATAATGCAGGGGATGCTCTTAATTGTTTGGAGACAACACCAATTAGTCTCGCCGTATTGGATATTATGCTTCCTGACATGGATGGATTTGCACTTTGCAGAAGGATTCGCCAGAAGTTTTATTTTCCCATTATTATGCTGACGGCGAAGGTAGAGGACTTAGATAAAATTATGGGATTGACGGTGGGAGCAGATGATTATATTACAAAACCATTTAACCCGTTGGAACTTACCGCTCGTGTGAAAACGCAGTTACGACGTTATACACGATATAATACAGTAGGTTTTGCAGGGGAGCAGGATGAAGAGATTGATATACGGGGTATGCATATTTCTAAGGCTAGCCATAAATGTACGTTGAATGGACAGGAAGTTGCATTTACGCCTTTGGAGTTTGATATAGTCTGGTATTTGGCGAAGCGGCAGGGGAATGTTGTGTCTTCTGAGGAGTTGTTTGAAGCGGTATGGAAAGAAAAATATTTGGACAACAACAATACGGTAATGGCACACATTGCCAGAATACGGGATAAAATGCATGAGATGCCACGAAAACCAAAGTTTATAAAAACAGTCTGGGGGGTAGGTTATACCATTGAGTAAGAATGCAAAGTTAGAGAAAAAACAAGGGGAAAAGCATAATCATAAGGCAAGACAGCTTATGATGCAGTATGTCATTACACTGGGGGTATGTATCGGTAGTCTGGCATTATTTGTTATATTATCAAAACTTGTTTTGTCAGTCAGAGTATGGTATCCGTCGGATTCGTACTGGCCGTTATTACATTGGCTTAATCTGCATATCATTACTGTTTGTGCAGCAATTGGCGGAGCAATCTGGTTGATTGTGACAATCTATTATTTGTATCGTGTATTCCGGCAAATAGATGAGATTGTGGATGCCGCAGGGAAAATGGTGTCCTGGCCGGAAAAGCCATTGGAAATGCCACGTTCTTTGGAGGGCGTGCAAAATGAGTTGAATCTTGTGCGGGAGCAGGCGCTGCGAAATGAGATGGCGGCGAAGGAGGCAGAGCAGAAAAAGAATGATTTGATTGTATATCTGGCTCACGACCTAAAAACACCTCTTACCAGTGTGATAGGATATTTGTCATTGCTTCGGGATGAGCTGCAAATATCGGAAAAATTACGTGAACGTTATACAGAAATTGCACTCAATAAAGCAGAAAGACTAGAAGAATTAATAAATGAATTTTTTGATATTACGCGTTTTAATCTTTCTGTTATGACGCTGGAAAAAGAGACAATCCATTTCAGCCGTATGTTGGAACAGATTGTTAGCGAGTTTGAGCCGATTTTGCAGGAAAAGAGATTATCTGTAGAATCTGTGATTGAGAAAGATATTATTTTGTCCGGAGATGCTGATAAATTGGAACGCGTCTTTGATAATCTGCTTCGCAATGCTGTCAATTATAGTTATCCGGATACGGTCATACATTTGTTAATGAAGCGGATGACGAAAGAGCACAAAGTTTTGATTCGTGTACAAAATCATGGGCGGACGATTGCTAAAGAAAAATTGGAACATATTTTTGAGCAGTTTTTCCGTGTGGACGCATCAAGGTCTTCTGCAACGGGTGGTTCAGGACTTGGCTTAGCTATTGCCAGACAGATTGTGGAGATGCATTACGGACAGATACGGGCAGAGAGTGCGGATGAGACAATTGTGTTTGAAGTAGAACTTCCGTGTGAATGAAAATGCGTCGATAAACACTTGATACAAACAACTTTGAAAGGTCATTTGACAAGTATATTTTTCATTGTATAATGAAAGTGGATAGATTATATTTGAATGGAGGACGCCTATATGGACAAAGTATATATACTGGTATTGCTGTTAATGATAATTCCAATATTGATTTGTATAAAATATGCTGGAAAAGTAAAAAGTGAAGTGGCATCTTCTATTGTAAAATGTCTTGTTCTTGTGATTATCACCATTCTTAGTAATGGGGTATTTGTGCTTTCAGACAACCAACTGTTTTCGTATGTTATGGAAGGATTGTATCTGTTTTCTTTTGACGTGCTGTTGATTTATATATTACAGTATTCACAACAGTATACCCGGGTTTTTAGCGAAGTGACTTTGTTTCGGACAGGCTGTTTTGTTGTTGCAGGGTTGGATGGAATTTCACTGCTTCTAAATGTGTTTTTTCATCATGTATTTACGTTGAAAGCAGAAAACTATATAAGTTTTCAGATGTATCATATTAGTGATAAAACGATTTTTTATTATCTTCATTATGGATTTTCCTATTGTTTGATGTTTTGCATTATTGCATCTTTTTTGACAAAGATTGTGCAAATATCGGATTTTTACCGCAAGAAATATGTTCCAATTTTTGGAGTGTTTTGTGTGATTGTTATATTAAATATTGTATGTAATATTTCGGGATTTCCATTAGATATTTCTCTTCCGTTTTTTGTATTTGCATCCATTTTAATTTGTTATTTGACGTTATATCGGTCGCCAAGGGAGTTGATTGATGAAACATTGTCCATTGTGGTAGCAGGTATGAATAATGCGGTAATCTGTTTTGACATTAATAAGGAATGTGTTTATGCAAATGATCATGCACGCAGCTTATTTCATGACTTGTCAAATGATATTGCAGGGATTTCCGAGCAGGTGCGGAATTGGCTGTGTGGACATGATTTTGACAACCGGGACTGCGTGGAATGGAGTGCCCAAAGGACGATTGACAATGAAATACATTATTTTGATATAGAATATAGAAAGATATTTGCAAAGAAGGGTGAATACATAGGATTTTTCTTAAATCTCATTGATACAACAGAAAAACGTCTTGCCTATGAAAAAGAAAAATATTTGGCGACGCATGATACGCTTACCGGATTATATAATAAAGATTATTTTTCAGTAAAAGTAGCAGAGGTTTTAAAAGAAAAAACAGACGAGGACTGGCTGTTAGTATGTTCTAATATTAAGGATTTTAAATTGATTAATGATCTTTTTGGAATTGAAAAGGGAAATGAAGTACTAAAAATGCAGGCGGACATTTTTAAGGAACAATGTAGTGAAGGTGTTATCCATGGCAGAATTGGTGGGGATAAGTTTGCAATGTGTGTTCCTAAACCTCAATTTTTGGAGCAGAATTTTATGAATATGGTACAGACAATGAGACATGCGTTTGATAATGATATATATCATTTGTATATGTATATTGGTGTTTACGAAATTACGGACAGAGATGAGGATGTTTCCATCATGTGTGACAAAGCAAATCTTGCCATGAAAACGTTGTATGAAAACTACGACAAATCGATTGCCTATTATAGTGATGTTATATTGGATAAAACAATTGAAGAAAAACAGCTTGTAGGGGATTTCGATGAAGCGATTGCCAAAAGGCAGTTTTGCATGTATTTACAACCCCAGATGACATCGGAAGGAAAAATGATTGGGGCAGAGGCTCTTGTAAGATGGCAGCATCCGAAACGCGGATTGATTTTTCCGGGAGATTTTATTGAAATTTTTGAGCGGACAGGACTTATTTACCGGCTTGACCGGTTTGTATGGGAACTTGCTGTTGAAAAATTGGCACAGTGGCAAAAAGACGGGAGGGATGATCTATATATATCCGTAAATATTTCTACAAAGGATTTTTGTTACATGGATGTTTATAAGACCATCACATCTCTTGTGGAAAAGTATAAAATTGTGCCATCAACTTTGAAACTGGAGATTACAGAAACGGCTATCATGACGGGAACTGCCGGAGAAATTGAAATCATCGAACAGTTTAGAAAATATGGTTTCGAAGTGGAAATTGATGATTTTGGAAGCGGTTATTCTTCCCTTAATACATTGAAAGATATGGATGTTGACGTGTTAAAAATTGATATGGGATTTTTAAGAACAACAAAACCGGAACATTTGGAAAGAAGTATGAAGATTTTGAATATGATTATATCTCTTAGTAAAATGCTTGGCCTTTCCGTGATCACAGAGGGCGTGGAGACAGAGGAACAGGTTGTCAAACTCTCACAGATGGGATGCGGAATCTATCAGGGATATTATTTTTCAAAGCCGATTCCGGTGAGTGAGTTTGAGGAGAGGTATATGTAGAGTGTTGTGGAGCAGGATTGAGACGCGACAGAGACGCGGCCGGATTTTTTATTTTATTGACATAAAAACTATTCAATGATATTATGATATTAAATAATGAGTGCTACCGCTTATGCGGATAGCCTGATAATTTTGTCAGAAATGACCGCCAAAGTTTGTCAGACAGGGGCGGTTATTTTTGTGTCTTGGAATTATGCTTACCATGCGTATAACCAAGACTATAAAAGGTCGCACACAGTGCGAGCACTGAAAATATTATAACAGACACGTGATAAAAAAACAACTGCTTCTATTGGATTATTTTACTGTAGAAAGGTTGCTAAAGAACAGGCAAAATGGTATGATTAGTTAGATACAACTAACAACAAGGAAGTGCGAGGACAAAAATATGACAATACTAATCATTCGAATTATGTTCGCACTTGCCATATTGCGGTCATGGTTTCTATGCTGGCGTGGATGTTTTTGATTTAAGTTTTTTATTAATAATGCCGATATTTACACTATAAAGTATGTTTGAAATGGAGTTCAAACGAGTAATACTTCAAGGAGGATGGCATTATGGCAGTAAATGGAATTGGGAATGGTTATTTCTATCCGGTGAAAAATCAAGAGACAGTTGGGATGAAGGCATCGGATTCGAAACCATCGTCTCGGACGGTGGTTAATAATGGTGGTGTGAGTTATGAGAAAAGTATATCGGATGCTGCTTCATCCGGTCTTGATTTTATACAGGAAGTGGAAAAGCGAAATAGTGGAACTAAGTTTTTTGTGGGAACTGTAGGTTACGGGCAGACATATGGCAATTCATCGGATGTGAATTTTGTAATTCATCCGAAATATTTAGACAAACTGGGAACTGATGAAGAGGCGAGAATGACCTTTGAAAAGGATGTTAAGTTTTTAACGAATTGCTCCAAACAGTTTAAGGCACAGATGAAAGCACAGGGGCGGGAAGTGGTAAGCGACGGCTGGTTTTGCGACGAAAATGGAAACTGGGGCGGCTGGGTTATTACAAAAAATTCAGATAAGAGTTCCTTTTTGAAGAAAATGTCAGACCATACAAATGAAATTTTAGAAAAGAAACTGGCAAAGAAAAAAGGAAAAGCGTGCCGGGCGTATTTACAAAACCGATTTATGGGGATTCAATTTCGATTAACAGGAGGAGATGAAAAATGCAGGTAAATGGACTGAGCGGAGCTGGTTCCAAGACAGCTGGAATTAAAATGGCACAGAAGATGGATTCTTTTAGCATAAATATTAAAAACGAGATTGCCAGAAAGCAGAAAGAGCAGCAGCGTTAAAAAGAAACAAGAAGAGCTTGAAAAACTGGAGCAGAAGAAATTGTCAGCATCTGCATCCCAGATGAATACTTTGGGAACACTAAATCAAAAGATTGCTGATGTGGCAAAAGAAAAAGAGGATGAGGATAAGGAAGTTGCCAGTTCCTTCACAAAATGCTAGTATAGGAAAGAGGCAGGTGATACTTTTGAAAGCAGAGCAGGTAATCAGAGAAACGGCAAATCTTTGTCGGGATTTTGGAGCAAAAGAAGTTATATTATATGGTTCAAGAGCAAAGGAAACTGCGAGGGAACGAAGCGACATTGACATTGCAGTAACCGGTGTCAAAGATTTTGATGCACTTGTCGAAGAAGTGGAAAATCTGCCAACATTATACAGCGTCGATATGGTAAATATGGATACTTGTAAAAATCAGTTGTTATTGGAGGATATCAGACAGTATGGACGAAAAATTTAATCGCCGGTTTACATCATTTTGTAATTCGCTGGATGCATTATCGGAGGCAAAGAACAGAGACTTTTCTGATTCATTTGTGCTGAGTGGAACGAGTGCTAAGTTTAGCATTACATTTGACCTGGCGTGGAAAGTGATGAAGGATATTTTGGTGCAGTATTATGCAATAACAGGTTTTGTTACCGGTTCCCCAAGGGAAGTGTTGCGAGAGGCATTCAAAGCAAATTTGATTTCTGATGAGGCATGGATGGAAATGCTAAAAGTGAGGAATGAACTTACTCATGATTATGATTGCGAAATTGTGAAAACGCATTGTGACGCAATTGTTAAGAAATATATTGATCTGTTTTACATTTTTGCCGACAAAGTGAAGCAGTTGGGGGATAGCCTTAATTAGAGGCCGTGTATCGTTATTAGATGTGGTAACAACCGTATACAGGAAAGTGTTCTAGGACGCATTTATAAGATAAGGATAAACTGAGTTTGGCTGGTTTTGTTTGCGTCAAATATTCGTTGCCAGTTTCTTTGACTTTTCTCCTGAATTACGGAAATCAAAAAGTGCCAACGACTTGACACATACCCATTTTCTGCTATACTAAAGATAGTGGATGAAACTGCGATAGGATTGTCGCAGAGTTAAGGTAACGGAGTACCGGTGCAGTAATCAAAGGAGTGAATGTTATGAATAATATGTATGGATTAGGAACATATGGAGCAAGTTCATTTGTAGACACATTTTTTGGAACGAGCAGCACAAGTGGTGGCTCACTTTTGTCATCGATTGGCGACTTGCAGATGATTCAAAAAGGTGCTTACAAAAAAGCGATGAAAGCTTATGTGGCAAAACTGAAGAGCAGTGATTCTGCGGAGACGATTAAAAATTCCGGTACGGCAGACAGTGGCACAAAGTTGTCTGGTTTAAAGAGTTCGTCACAGAAGCTGTATCAGGCAGCAAATGATTTAAAAAATGCTTCTTATGGTGATAATACAAAAGCAGAAGATTTATTAGATAAGGCGAAGAACTTTGTGAGCCAGTACAACAGTGTACTTGGCACAACAAAAAGTATGAACTCATATAGTATTTTGCAGACGGCTGTATGGGGAACGGAACAGATGAATCTGAGTCAGGGACTTTTGAATAAAGTTGGAATTACAATCAATGACGATAATACATTGTCTTTGGATGAGACGAAATTCAAGGCAGCAAATATGAGTGATTTGAAGGCACTGTTTTCAGGCAGCGGTTCACTTGCTGACCGCGTGGCACAGAAAGCATCGACACTGTACAATCAGAGTACAAACCAGATTGCATTGAATCAGGGCAAGTCGACATATACGATGTTTGGCACGTTGATTTAACGAAAAAGAATAAACGAATACAACCGTGCGGCACAGACAGGAAGGACGCTGTTTGTGCCGTTCGTATGTTGAAGGAAAGGAAGAGAAGGATGCACCGTTTTTTTGTACCGGAGGAAAACCGCACGGAAAATGAAATTGTGATACATGGGGATGATGTAAACCATATCCGCAATGTTCTCAGGATGACAAAAGGGGAAAAGATAATGGTTTCCTGTGGGAAAGGTGTGGATTATGAGTGCGAGATTCTGGCGGTTTCCGATAGCGAGATAAGTCTTTTGATTCGGGATGAGAAACCGGCGGTTTCAGAACTTCCGGTGAAAATTACCTTGTTTCAGGCACTGCCGAAAAAAGATAAAATGGAACTCGTGATTCAAAAGGCAGTGGAATTGGGAGCAGCATCCATTGTGCCGGTGAAAACAAAACGATGCGTGGTAAAACTGGACGCCAAAAAAGAAGAAAAGAAAGTGACAAGATGGCGTACGATTGCTGAATCGGCCGCAAAGCAAAGCGGTAGAGGTGTTTTACCGGAAGTGACGGCGGTGAAAAGTTTTTCGGAAGCACTTTCTATGGCAAATGAAATGGATTATGTGATGATTCCTTACGAATTGTGCGAGGGCATGAAAGAGTCAGTTCTTTCCTTTACGGAGGCCTCTCAAATAAAAAGAGGCGGTCGGATTGGCATTTTTATCGGACCGGAAGGCGGTTTTGAACGCGGGGAAGTGGACGCGGCAGTGGCACAAGGGATTAAACCGATTTCCCTTGGTAAGCGAATTTTGCGGACGGAAACGGCAGGGTTAGCAGCGTTGTCGATTCTTATGTTTTTAATCGAAGGAAGAAATGAGGAAGAATAAATGGAATGTTATTTGGATAATGCGGCGACGACGAGACCATTTTCAGAGGTCTGTGACTTGGTGACGCGGGTGATGTACGAGGACTTTGGAAATCCATCATCCCTTCACATGAAAGGTGTTATCGCAGAGCGTTATGTGAGACAGGCGAGAGAACAGATTGCTAAAACGTTAAAGTGTGCGGCGAAAAACATTGTTTTTACAAGCGGCGGTACGGAGAGTAATAACATGGCGCTGATTGGTTCAGCACTTGCAAATGCCCGTGCAGGCAAGCACATTATCACAACCTGTTTTGAGCATGCGGCTGTTTATGAGCCGCTGTTATATTTAGAAAAAATGGGTTATGAAGTCACTTACCTTCCCGTGGATTCAATGGGGCATGTGAGTGAGGAAACGCTTGAGAATGCATTGCGTAAGGATACGATTTTAGTCTCTACGATGCTTGTGAATAACGAAGTTGGTGCGATTTTGGATGTCGAGAAATTTTCTAAAATTGTAAAAGCATTTAACAAGGATATTATTTTCCATGTAGATGCGATTCAGGCATATGGGAAAATGAATATTTATCCAAAACGAATGGGAATTGATTTGCTGAGTGTCAGTGGTCATAAAATTCATGGACCGAAAGGAACCGGATTTTTATATGTTGGGGATAAGGTTAAAATTCATCCCTATATTCATGGCGGCGGGCAGCAGCAGGGGATGCGTTCCGGAACGGAAAATGTACCGGGGATTGCCGGGCTTTCTCTGGCGGCAGAAAAAATGTATGCAAATCTGGAGGAAAATAGAAAGCACTTGTATGAATTGAAACAGTATTTTGTTTCCCATATCGGAGAAGTTGACGGGGCGGTTGTAAATGCCTGTGATGTTTCTGCGGTAGAAGAGACGGCACCTCATATTGTGAGTGTGAGTTTTGACGGTGTCCGAAGCGAGGTGCTTTTGCATGCCCTTGAGGAAAAAGAAATTTATGTTTCTTCCGGGTCCGCCTGTTCCTCAAATCATCCGGGAATCAGTGGAACGCTGAAAGCGATTGGCGTTGCAAATGAGCGGCTTGACTGTACGCTGCGGTTTAGTTTTTCCGTGGAGACACAGATTGAGCAGTTAAAACAGACAATTACGGAATTAAAACAATTGGTACCGGTGTTAGCACGGTATACAAGACGATAGAAGGAGAGAAAAATGGTACGAGCTTTTTTGATTAAATATGCAGAAATCGGAATTAAAGGAAAAAACCGTTATGTATTTGAAAATGCATTGGTTTGCCGTGTGCGTGAGCGTTTGGACCGCTGTGTGGGTGAATTTATGGTAGAGAAGGAGCAGGGACGCGTCTACGTGGAGGCTCTTTCGGATGATTTTGACAAGGAAGAAGTGATGGAAGGGCTGAGCCATGTTTTTGGTATTGCTCATATCTGTCCGGTTGTTCTAGTGGAGGATAAAACATTTTCCCATGTATGTGAGGAACTGGTGACTCATATGAAAGAAGAACTGGGTGACCGGCCATTCACATTCAAAGTATTTGCCAAACGAAGCGATAAAAAATATGAGATGAAAAGCCCGGATATCTGCATGCAGGCTGGTGAGTATATCATTGAAAATATGCCAAATGCGTCGGTTGATGTGCACCATCCGGAAATTAAAGTGTATATTGAAATCCGCAAACGTGCTTATGTGTATGTGACAAGTATCAAAGGACCCGGCGGTATGCCGGTTGGTACAAGTGACCGCTCAATGCTGCTTTTATCCGGAGGTATTGACAGTCCGGTTGCCGGCTATATGATGGCAAAACGTGGCGTGAAAATTGAAGCAGTTTATTTTCATGCACCGCCATATACAAGTGAGCGTGCCAAACAAAAGGTTGTAGATTTAGCGCGTCTTGTTTCCGAGTATGCGGGTAATATCAATCTCCATATTGTGAATTTTACAGATATTCAGCTGTATATTTATGATAAATGTCCGCACGATGAATTGACAATTATTATGCGCAGATACATGATGCGGATTGCAGAAAAAATTGCGAGAGAACGTCACTGCTTATCGCTGATTACCGGCGAAAGTGTCGGACAGGTGGCGAGCCAGACAATGCAGAGTTTAGCGGCAACGGATGCGGTATGTAATATGCCTGTATTCCGTCCTGTAATTGCTTTTGATAAAAATGAAATTATTGAGATTGCGGAAAAGATTGATACTTTTGAGACGTCGATTCAGCCGTTTGAAGACTGCTGTACGATTTTTGTGGCAAAGCATCCGGTGACGAAACCGGACATTGCAAAAATGGAAGAGTCCGAGAAAAACTTAGCGGAAAAAATCGATGAAATGGTAAAGAAAGCGATTGAAGAACGTGAAGTAATCTGTGTGAAACCAGAATAAAATTTTGTGGGGCGGTGCGTCGTTTTGAGACAAAAAAAGAAGCGGCCATCATGCCGCCCCATGCTAAGTAACAAACCCAATATTATATTTTTTATTTAACGATGAACTCGTCAAGTTTAGCAAGAATTTCATCAATGTTGTTCTCGCTGTGAATATTGAGGTCGATTGGTTTTGACAAATCCAAGCTGAAAATACCCATGATGGATTTTGCATCAATAACGTATCTTCCGGATACTAAGTCAAACTCTGCATCGTACTTTGTTACTTCGTTGACAAAAGCTTTTACTTTGTCGATTGAGTTTAAAGAAATTTTAACTGTTTTCATACTATATTACCTCCTTATTTTGTGTTAAGAGATTTTCCTCTCTTCACGTATTATATTAGTATGATTAGAGAAGTATGTCAATATAAAAAATAAACGAGGTCTTTTCAAAAAAAAATTGTTTTTTGTGCAAAATGCTATGGAAGGAAAAGAATAAAATGAAAGTTGCTTTTTTGACACTTGGCTGTAAAGTAAATTTTAATGAAACGGAGCAAATGATGGAACAGTTTCAGTCTCTTGGCTTTGATGTAGTAGATTTTCAGGAAAAAGCGGATGTTTATATTGTAAATACGTGTACGGTGACGAATATGGCTGACCGGAAATCCAGGCAGATGTTACACCGTGCGAAAAAGAAAAATCCGGATAGTTTAGTAGTGGCAGTTGGCTGCTATGTTGAGAGCGGAGAGGCAAAACTTGAAGAGGATTCGGCTGTTGATGCCTTTTTCTCAAATCGGGAAAAAGAGCATATGGCAGAGCGTTTTGTGGAACAATTTCATTTGACGCCGAAAGAAACACAGACGATGGGAAGCCGTCATGTGGAGCATGAGAGAACAAGAGCATATCTGAAAATTCAGGATGGATGCAATCAGTTTTGTACTTATTGTATGATTCCTTATGTCAGAGGCAAAGGTAAGTTAGTCAGCATGCCGGAAGATGAGATTATTTCTCATGTAGAATCGTTGGCGAAGCAGGGCTATAAAGAAGTTGTTCTTACCGGGATTCATCTGTCTTCTTATGGCGTGGATTTTTCGGATGCATTAAATTTTGTCTCCCTTGAAGGTAAACCACTTTTGGCTGTGATTTCAAAAGTCGCAGAAATTGAGGGGGTTGAGAGAATCCGGCTTGGCTCACTCGAACCAAGAATTATTACGGAATCTTTTGCAAAAGAACTTTCGGCAATAAAAAAAGTGTGCCCGCATTTCCACTTATCCCTGCAGAGCGGATGTGATACGGTATTAAAGCGGATGAACCGGCATTATACAAGTGCAGAGTATAAGGAAAAAGTGGAAATTCTGCGAAAATATTTTGATTATCCGGCGATTACCACGGATGTCATAACGGGATTTCCGGGAGAAACCGAGGAAGAATTTTTGATTACAAGAAATTTTCTGAGGGAAATTGCTTTTTCCGATTTGCACATTTTCCCTTATTCGCCGCGCAGAGGAACAAAAGCTGCGGCAATGACAGATCAGGTTGACTCACAGGTGAAGAAACACAGAAGTGATTTACTGATTCAGGACACGAAGGAATATCAGAAAACTTATGCGGATGCCTTTCTTTCAAAACAGGAGAAAGTACTGTTTGAAGAAGTTGTTTCCTATGATGGAAAAGAGTATCTGATTGGACACAACGAACGTTATGTAAAGATTGGCGTTTTAGCATCCGAGGCAGCAGAAAATGGGTATGGGGAAAATGAGATTCATGAGGTGCTTGTGGAGCATGTTTTGGTGTGAGACATATATCATACCCTTTCGGGTATAATATAATGAAGGAAACTTGACATTATACCCGAAAGGGTGTAAAATGATGCGTATAAATGATGGGAAAGGGGCAATAATTATGAATAAGATTGCCGAATTTATAAAGATAAATCGAAAAGCCGCAGGACTTACGCAGGAGGAATTTGCTATGCGTTCAGGACTGGGGCTTCGTTTTGTTAGAGAATTGGAACAGGGAAAAGAGACTGTACGGATGGATAAAGTAAATGTGGCTCTTTCGATGTTTGATATGGAGGCAGTTCCCGGACGGAAGGAGGATGAATGATGGAGGAAGAAATCTTAAAAGAACCACAGTTTACCGATGAAATTGTATCAATTATAAGAAGTGGTCTGTCCGATGAAGAAATTATTGAGAAATTACATGACTACCATGACAATGATATTGCAAGAAGTTTAGAAGCGCTTACAAAAGAAGAAAGAATCCATTTATATAATATATTAGATCCTGAATGGGTATCTGAAATTTTTACTTTTATTGAAGAACCGGAAGATTATATTGAGGAAATCGGGATTGATAAACTGGCGGCAGTTATCAATGAAATGGATTCTGATGACGCAGTTGATTTGCTGGAGGAAATTGATGAGAGTGTAAAGGAAAAACTGCGTCCGATTCTGCACGAGGATGTCAAGGCAGATATTCAGTTGATTCATTCGTATGATGAAGAGGAAATTGGTAGTCTTATGACGACCAATTATATCTGTATGAAAAAGACATTGAATATTCGCCAGGCTATGCGTGAGCTGATTGTACAGGCAGGTGAAAACGACAATATTTCAACGCTTTATGTTGTGGATGAGAATAATAAATTCAGTGGTGCGATTGATTTAAAGGATTTAATTATTGCCAGAGAAAATGATGATTTGGATGATCTCATTAGTTATTCATATCCGTATTTGTTAGACTGTGAAAAGATATCCGACTGCATTGAAAAAATCAAGGATTATGCTGAGGATTCGCTTCCGGTATTAAATGATAAAAAAGAAATTATTGGTATTTTGACGGCTCAGGATGTTATTGAGGCGGTTGATGATGAGATGGGTGAGGATTATGCGAAGTTAGCCGGTTTGACAGCAGAGGAAGACTTGCGTGAGACAACAAAGGAAAGTATGAAAAAAAGACTACCATGGTTAATCATCCTGCTTCTACTGGGAATGGGCGTGTCAACCGTGGTTGGTTCATTTGAGGCCGTAGTGGCAGTAATTCCGATTGTGATTTGTTTCCAGTCCCTTATATTAGATATGGCGGGAAATGTCGGCACACAATCACTGGCGGTAACGATTCGCGTACTGATGGATGATGAATTGAATGCAAAAGCAAAACTTCGGCTTGTGCTGAAAGAAATGAAAGTTGGCTTCTGCAATGGGCTGCTTTTGGGCGGACTGGCATTTGTCTTTTTGGGACTGTATATTTTCGGCTTAAAGGGCTATGCCCTTCCGACGGCATTTTTGGTGTCCGGCTGTGTTGGCGTGTCACTGCTTTTAGCAATGGTAATTTCAAGTCTGGTAGGAACATTAGTGCCACTGTTTTTTGCAAAAATTAAAATTGATCCGGCAGTTGCATCCGGCCCATTGATTACAACGGTAAATGATTTGGTGGCTGTGGTCACGTATTATGGATTGGCATGGCTGTTCCTGATTCCCATAATGAATTAATATATTGAGAAAAATGTTGTTTGAGGTATACTATAGATAATATTTTGGAAAAGGGGTGACCGTATGAGTGGTTCAAAAGCTAGTGTGATTGAAAAAATTAATCGAATGCCAGTGAGTATTTTAGGAAAAAGAGGGAGATGCATGCGAACAGATGAGAAAAAAAGTTCATTCGCGAGAGACTATAACGCGGAAGCGTTATCTCGTCTCTCACGAATGAACTTCTTTTTTCTACTTTCTATGCCTCAAACTTAAACCAGTCAAAGTCAAATTTACTACCCGGCATAAAGATAAAGTTTACTTTTCCGTATCCGGTAAAGCCGCTAATTGGGAAAGTGACTTCTTTGTAATCATCACTCTGCGTAAATTCTGCCATGTGATTGATCTCTCTGCCGTCTTCTGCAAAGAAGCGGATGTGAATCGTGTTGACAGGAATTGGTGAGTGACCGCAGATTGTAATTTTTGATGGTCCTTCTTCACCAAAATCCATATGCTCAAATTCGAGTGTAACATTATTTCCGATGTCAGTAATTTGTTTTTCTAAAACGGTAAACATATCACCGGAAATCGTATTGTTTTCGATGGCGTATACTTTTCCGTAGGCTTTGCTCAATGTCTTGCAGTAAAAGCCCTGTAAGGAAAGTTTGATGCTTGGGTATACCACGATGGAAATGCTTTGTACACCGCGGATTCGCTCCGGCAGAGTGTAAACATTTTCCTGATAGTGGTTATACCAGCTCTTTGCCTGATACTTGTCTTTGACAAGGCATTTGCCGTCTTTTTCAGAGTCACCAAGCCAGATTTCAATTGGCAGCTCATCTTCAAATGAGAAAATCGGAATGTGAATCTCATCCGAGCCATATTCGCCAAAGTCCACATTTTCAAAGAGGAAGCGGGTGCGTTCCTCAGCGGTGATATAGACACCGCCCTGAAAACTTAATTTAGCTTCGTTTGTGCAGTCTTTATAATCGATGCCGTTTACCATTTTATATGGATTTAAAGTTGCCTCGCCGAGGCCTGTCACACAAAATTCCAGCTCGGACATTACTTCCATCACATCGCGTCCGTTTTTACAGCTGCAACACAGGCGGAATTCACCATCGCCTAATGCGTGGATGGTTGCCTCGGTTCCGTTTGTCTCGATTTTCACACTATTGCTTTCGACACCATCAAGTGTAACCGCCTTAAATTCAATTTCCCGGTAGGTTGCATCCGCAGGAAGAATTTTTGCGGTAACGGTAGTTTCTGTCACATTTTCGTCGAAATGATTGGTGCCGTGGTTTGTCAATTCAATTTTGCGAACCGGAATTTCATCGGTTAAATCTTCTGCGGATTCTTTATTTTCCATGAAGCAGGAAATACCATCACGGACATCACAAGAAATGGCAGGAATCGAAAGGGTGGCAGCTGTAAGTCCTTTGGAAGTGACTTCGATATCAATGGTTCCCGGTGTGTCTTTGGCAGCGATAATTGCCAGAAGACGACCGCTGAATAAGCGGCGGCTCGTTCCTTTGTAGGAATCAAAGTCGGTGCTGTCACCGTTGTCCAGCCCGATTAAACGTCCGGCACCGCTGACGTGAACCTGAACACGGCTGCGGCTGTTTGCAACAAAGGTATCGTTTTCATCGAGAGTGTTAATCTCGACAAATAAAAGGTCCTCGCCATTTGCCAAAAGCTGTTCTTTGTCCGGCTTACATACGATTTTTTTTGCATCGCCAAAAGATTTTTGGACAGCTTCTGCAATTACCGTGTCGTTTTCATCGTAAGCAACTGCTTTTAGCTCACCCGGCTCAAAGGCAATCTGCCAGTCGCAGGCTAAGTGAGTGCCTTTTTTGTGGTCAATTGTCTGTGCACCAAGGGATTTACCGTTAAAGAATAATTCGACTTTTGGCGCATTGGAAAAGGCACGGACATCAATTTTCTGACCGATATTAAAATCCCAGTAAGGCAGGAGATGAACCATCGGATTTGTCTTGTAGTCCGTCCATTCTGCCATGTAATGATAGTAGCTGTCCTTTGGAAAACCGGCGGTGTCAACTTGACCGAAATACGAATTTTTCGTAAAATATGGTGTCGGCTCGCCGATATAGTCAAAACCGCTCCAGATAAACTGACCGAAACAGTAATCACGGTCACGGTGGGCAGATACAACGACGTCTGTATTTTTAGCGCCCCAGTTTGTGGTACAGTTGCCAAGGGAAGAGCATTGTCCGTCATCGTAAGTTAATAAACGGTTTGTCAGTGGGAAATGGTAAATACCGCGGCTTTGCAGAGTGGAAGAAGTTTCACTTCCGAAAATGCACCAGTCCGGATATTTTTCGTGGTGTTCATCATACAGATGTTCCATATAATTGTAACCGACCAAATCAACTTCAGCAGCACATTTCTGAGCTCCCTCACCGCCCATGATATTAGAACCCATGCCAATAACGGCATTGCCGTAGTAGTCAAGTTCTTTGACAGCATCCCGTAACATTTTTGTTACTTCTAATCCACGGTCAAAATTGATGTCGTGGATTTCGTTTCCGATGCCCCAGATAAAGACGGATGGGTGGTTTCTGTCTTGACGTACCCAGCTTGTCAAATCGGTTTTCCACCAGTCTTTAAAATAATTTCCGTAATCGTAATCGGTCTTGCAGTGTTCCCACATATCAAAACTTTCCGTGTACAAAAGAAGACCCATTTCATCACATAATTCCATCAGTTCCGGTGCCGGCATATTATGTGCACTGCGGATGGCATTAACACCCATTTTCTGCATAATTGTAAGCTGGCGTCTGACAGCCTCGCGGTTTATGGCAGCACCGAGTGCACCGAGTGTATGATGTTCACAGGAACCGTTGATTTTTACATTTCTGCCATTCAAAAAGAAACCTTTATCCGGGTCAAAGGCAATTGTCCGGAAACCAAAGCGTTCATCACTGGAATCAATGGCAGTTTCGTCTTTTATAATTTCACTATGTACGGTGTACAAATTCGGTGACTCAATATCCCAAAGAAGTGGGGCTTCAAAAGTCATTGTCTGTTTGTTTACGGTAAGGCCGCAAGGAATGGTAAGAGTTTCTTTGCTTGTACCGGCTACTTTACCATCCGGTGCAAGTACTGTGTGGCAAAGAGTAACCTCGCAGGCAGAATCGGTATCGTTTTGAATCTCGTAGTCGGCATGCAGAATAAAAGCATCCCCCTCTTTTTTTGCTGACAGATAACCGCCATCTGTTGTGAAATGAACGGCAGGACGTCTTACAAGCCAGACGTTTCGGTAAATGCCGGAGCCCGGATACCAGCGGCTGTTTGGAAGTTCATAGGTGTTTTTTACCCAGATGGTATTCTCACCTTCTTTGACATAGGAAGTCAAATCAATTTCAAATTGAGAGTAGCCGTAAGGCCATGTGAAAATTTTCTCTCCATTCAGATAGATTTCATTATCCATGTATACGCCTTCAAACAGTATGGACAGACGGTCTAAACCAAGTGTAGGTACAGTGAAAGTTTTTTTGTAGCAGCTGACTCCCTGAGCGTACAAATCTTTGCTGTCGTAAATCATCCAGTCATGCGGGATGTCAACCGGCTCCCAGTCCTTTGTATTAAAGAATGTATCGATGGTCGTTTCCAGTGGTTCTCTGTGGAAAAACCAGTCGTTGTTAAAAAGCTGTTTCATAAAGGTTATCCTCCTAAAAAGTCGTTTTGAATGTGGGTTAATTATCTATGTATAAGGATAGCAAAAAACTTTGACACAGGCAATGAATTTCTTTATACTTAAGATGAAGTTTTTTTGAAAGGGAAAAAATATGCAGATTTGTAAAATTGTGCCGGAGAAACTAAGACCGGCATTGGAACTTATCTGGGAAGTCTTTGAAGAATTTGAGGTGCCGGATTATGAAGAAATGGGGATTCAGACTTTCCGCCATTTTATTGAGTATCATAATATGGTGGAAAAAGTCAATCAAGGCGAAATGAAATTTTATGGGTGCTATCTCAATCAATATTTGATTGGAGTAATTGCCCTGCGCACAGGACAGCACATTAGTCTTTTGTTTGTGAGGGGGAAATTTCATCATCTGGGAGTGGCAACGAAGCTGATGAAAGTAGTGGAAAATGAGGTATTAGCTCAGAATCCTAAAATTCGTGCGGTTACGGTAAATGCTTCGCCGTATGCTGTGGGCTTTTATGAAAAAAACGGTTTTGTCCCTTTGGATAAGGAACAAAAGGCGGATGGGATTCGTTTTACGCCGATGAGAAAAATGATTTGAATTGATTCTCAGCAAGGGGCATAGGTACAACTTTCACGTTCTATCAGCCGACAGGGAAGCTCAATTCGAACACATTCTTTGTGAGCCTTCTTTTGCTGGTCAAGCAGCAGAAGAAGTGCGAAGTGGGCAAGTTCTTGTTTTGGAATATCTATGGTGGTCAGCATCGGCGATGTTTTGGCAGACTTCCGAATGTTATCAATTGCGATAACAGAAGGAAGATAATTTTTTCTTCGGCACTTATTTAATGAGCGGAGTACACCAAGTGCTGTACAATCATTGGCACAGAAAATAGCGGTAGGAGGATCCTCTTCTTTGAGGATGTCGTTCATGATGCGGGCTCCCTCTTCTTCCGTTTGACTGCTTGGGTGCACATGGCGATAATCAAAGGGAATGTGGTGTGTTAGTAATGTTTGATAATAGCCAACATAACGTGACTCATAAGTACAATCGCCGATATAGGCGATTTTTTTGTGACCTAGGGTAATAAGTCGTTCCACAGCCATCTTTGCAGCTGCCTCTCCGCTGCAGATTACTTCGTCATAGAAGTAGTTGCTTGGGTTTCGATCAATTCCGACAACATAGGCATATCTTTTTTTTAATGCAGGGATAAGTTCAGGTGAGCATTTTCCAAGAATAATGAGCCCTGTGTTTTCTTTCCGTGGAATAAAGGCGGGACAATGGTTTGTTTTTTCGTGAAGTAGATGTTCTGTGGTTTTGTAAGGGACAATACCTGGTGTTGAATTTGATTCGAGCTTCATAATATCAGCAGTGCTGAGAATATTACCAAGCAGGCATCGGTTTTTCTGTATTACATCCTGGAGAAATTGAAATAATTCATAAAAAAAAGGGTCTATATCTAGTGAATCAAAACGTGTAAGAAATAAATCAATGGTAAGGGAAGTGGCTAGTTGAGGTTTTCCTTTGCGAAGTTCACGAGCAGCTGAGTTAGGCAGATAATTAAGTCTGCCTGCAATTTCCCATATTCGTTTTGCAAGTTCCGGGTCATGACAGATGTGCTCTGGGTCATTAAGAACACGAGAAACAGTGGCTGGTGATGTATTAGCTAATTCAGCAATTTTTTTTATTGACATAGTGTCTCCTTTCCTTTTGAATAATTTGAAACCGTTTTCATATATAACGATTTGTTTCGTTGTAAATATATGGAATCATAGCCCAAAATCATGGCAAAAAAATAACGAAAACGATTTCAAATAAGGGAGTTTTTTGTCAAGATAAAAAAATATACACTATTTAATATAAAAAAACAAAAGGAGAATGT
>ERZ780148.1032-NODE-1032-length-20522-cov-2.922803_pt1 | contig 20522 bp, 16 predicted proteins | sample MGYA00510984_ERZ780148 | MGnify/ENA primary metagenome ERZ780148 (study PRJEB29588, sample SAMEA2160902) | human gut metagenome | biome: human gut; feature: human-associated habitat; material: faeces | place: Denmark | collected 2008/2010 ...
GCAGGTGCAGAAGCCGTTGTATCAACCGAAGCTTCGCCTTTTGCGCTTTCAGTCGGCTTCGTGGGAGTCACCGCATTCGGAGCAGTAACAGCGGCGGAGCCGATATCCGCAACTTTTTTAGCGCTTGCATAGTCGATATGTATTCTCGCGGAGGGCGACATCGGCATAACGGGTGCGGCGAACTTCACGCCGACGAACTCGCCGTTTCCGACTATCGGAAACTCAAACGCGGACTGATATGTCGTGCCCGCTATCTTAACGCTCCCTGCGGGCTTGACTTCGACCGTGTCGCCCTCAACTCCGCCGTTTTTGTAGTACCAGAACTGCATACCCGAGACGCTCTCGGGCGTTGCTATAGTCAAAGTCTTGCTGCCGTTTTTCACGGTCAGCAGTGCGGTATGAACAAGGTATTTGTCGCCCATAGAGGTCTTGTCCTTCTGAGCGTGGTACATCTTAACGCTGACTTCATACACGCCGTCCTGAGTCGGAGCCAAAGCCGCAAAAGCCGGCAGAGCCGCGCATATAATTACCGCAAGCATCAAAACAACTGCGGCAACAGCCGATATTTTTCTGTTCATGTTTCTCCTCCATTCAATTAGCTTTTGCTAACTGCAACACAAAAAGCAAACGCCGTTTCGGCGTCACAGTACTTTTTCTCGATTAGCATTAGCTAACTACAAATCTTAAAGTCAACCGGTTAGCCATTGCTATCCGGTTCGATAATATTCTACCAATCATTCGGCTTTATGTCAATATCATCGGCAAAATTCCGTATATATGCCCTTTTTCGCGCTGAGTTCGGCGCAAAAATTGGGAAAAGTGGAGATTAATTTGTGCTTGTAGTTGGTGCAGCTGGGTGTAGCAGAGTTAGTGTTTAAGTCGGTAGACAAAGTAAAACAGAGCAGAAAGATTTTAGTCTTACTGCTCTTTGGTTGCGAAGCAGTTGGTAGCTCGTCAGGCTCATGCCCCGGAGGTCGCAGATTCAAGTCCTGCCTCCGAAACCATACGGAAAGAACTTGCGCTTGCAGGTGTTTTTTATATGAAATAGAATCGAGTGCTCGCAAGGGCTTTTCCCCGTGAGCACTCGATTTTTCTGTTTTATGTGCAGAGGTATATGCAAACGTCTGACTTAGCCGTCGATAGTGATCCACATCGCGGGGCGGACGGCATAGCCATCGTTGCTGACACCGTAGCCGGGCTCGTTGACGTCGCCGCCATAGTAGACAATGGTGGTACTACACTGACGGTATCCGGGCGACCGCAGCCACCACCAGCAAACGTTGTCGTTGCTTTTATAAGCTCCGTTTGCAACCGCGTAATCCGTAGGACGACATTGCCTTGCACTATCGGAACTAAAGTATTTATTTACTTCCGTTATGTTCAGAAGAAATACTCTATCGTTGGTCGCGTTTTTATAGTTAGTATCGTATATCGGATTCTTATATGCCGACACTATTACAGAAGGAATCATTTTCCTTTCCTCGGCGTCAAATGCAACATTAACAAAATCGTCGTTCAGCCATTTGCGAAGTGTACAGTTTTCCCATGTGACATCACTTAAAGAGGTATTATACGGTTGACAGTCAAGTGCCTTATCGCTGATAGCAAGAATTCTGTTGTTTTCTTTTGCCAAAACGAGCCACTCAATATCCTCTTTGCCGTTGGTAGTATCGTTATCCTGCTCGTAAGTGCCGAAAGCTATGATATCTCCGACGTTTGCAGTTTTTATTTTATTTATCCTTTGTTTCGGTATAATGACTGTTTTCAACAAAATGAGAAAAACCGCACAAGCACACGCAACAGACGCTATCGCTATGAAAACTTTTTTAGCTTTCTTCTTCGCTTTTTCGACTGCAATGCGATGTTCTTCTTCTTTGCGTTCGCGCTCCAAACGTTCGGCTTCCGCTTTGCGCTCCGCTTCCAGTCGTTCGGCTTCTTCATTACATTTACCTCCGGGTATTTTTTCATATTTTACCCGAAAAGTATGAAAACAAAGACACCCCGCAGCCGTTATACCTGCGAGGTGTCCGTTTTTGCGCCATTTGGCAAAGCACTTTTTCAAGGCAATCTTTACTATTTCTCAAGTCCGCAGTCCGGTTACTACCGGGGACTGATATCGTAGACGCGTATCTGTATGTAATCTCATTCTGCACAATCAGCGGCCTGTTCGCCGCTTCCTTGTGCGCCTTAGACAGCCTGTTCAGATCGAATGACTTTAAATATGCCGCGATAAATACTGTGGCAAAGGACAAAATGGATGATACGATTTTTATCCAAAGCCGGTCGGCAAAATAGTGGATAGAATTCCGAGGTAGTTATCGTAGATGGTTATCATATAATTTTTTTACAATGGGAAAACGGCTGCTCCGAACATCCTCGAAACAGCCGTTTGCTTTGTTAAGTTTTGCCGTAAATCAAATAAGCACTTCTTCAACCGGACCTTTGAACGCGCTGTCATGAAGCGGGAACGGCTTTGAGAGATCTTTGATAAACGGAGTAAAAACCGTCCGTTTAAAAATTGTCGGCAACTGGTATTTTGAAAGAAGTTCGCCGACGGCCTCCTTTTTGCATGGATTTTTGCGGATTTCAAAGGCTTTTAATTCAACTTTAATATCTGCGTCTGCCGGAACCGAAGACAGAGTAATAACGGTTTTTCCGCGCTTGTATTCGGGTGAAACAGGGGTTATTCTGCCGGAGACCTTGACGGTGATTTCCTTTGCCGAGGAGATATCGTCAAAGACGAGCTTCCATTCACGTTTTGAAGGAACGACGGAAAAATCTCCCTTGGCAGCACTGATTTCAAACAACAGATTCTCCCCTGCTTCTTTAACAGAAAGTACGGTTTCCGCAAAAGCTCCGTCTTCAAAGCTCATCGTTTCGCCATCGTCCTCATAGAGGGTAAAGCTGTTTGTTCCTCTGAAAATTCTGATAGTCAGTTTTTCGGGATTCGACCAGTCGTTAGTCTTGCTGTTTTGAGAAAGAGGAATGATAGCTCCCTCTTTTGCGAGCACGGGCAACGCATTCAAATCACGGTACATGGTAACAAAGCGTTCGCCCTCATAGATTCTGCCGGTATACCAGTCTGTCCACCTACCTTTCGGCAGCCACACTTTTGCGGGTGCAAGGTAGGTGCGCTTGTCAGCAGGCTTGGTAATCGGTGATACCATGAGCTCAGTGCCGAAGAAAAACTGATTCGGCACTTCATAGGCGGCTTTTTCGCACGGATATGAGTAATACATCGGCTCGCAAAGGGCGCGCCCCTCTGTGTGGGTGAGGCGGTTGATCGAGTATATGTACGGAATGAGCGCATGACGTTCTCTGAGCGCATTCACTGCCGCTGTTTCTGCGGCAAAGCTGTATTTCCAGGGCTCTTTACCCATGAACTCGTCTTTTGTTGAATGAAGGCGCATTATCGGGCTGAATTCACCGAGCTGAACCCAGCGAACATAAAGCTCATCATTCCTTGAGCCGAGCTGATGACCTCCGATATCATGACTCCACCAGGTATAGCCGACGTTTGCGGCATTTGCAGTGAAATACGGTTGAAAATCAAGGCTCTTCCAGCTGATTATCGTGTCACCGGAAAATCCGAGAGGATAGCGGTGAGAACCGACCTCGGCGAAGCGTGAAAGAATGAGGGGTCTTTTGCCGGTTGAGGCAAGATCAAGAGTGTGATAATGATTGAGCGCCCAAAGGGAATCAAGACCTTTGATTTTTGTATCCTTTTCCTGCTGCCAATCAATCCACCAGAAATCTACGCCGTCTTTTTCATAGGGTCTGTGGAGAATGTTGAAATAGGCATCAATGAATTTCGGGTCGGTAATATCAAAGGGAATACGTTTTTTGCTCTTCGGATCAACGCCCATAAAGCGTGCAAAATCTTCGTACTGATCTTCAAACGGGCGTACTCCCTGCGCCGGATGGAGATTGACGGTGACCTTGAAGTTCTTGTCGTGCAGCCACGAAAGCAGTTCTTTGTAATCCTGAAAAAGTTCGGTGTTCCAGCTGTAGCCGGTCCAGCCCTGAGACTGAAATGCTTCTGCAATGTTCCTGTAGGGCAGAAAACCATCACGGCGAAAGAGTGCATTTTCTTTTCCGAAACGTTTAATAACATCTACCCAATGCCAATCCATGTCAATTGTTGCAACCGAGATAGGAATATCACGTTCAAAAAATTTTTTCATCAGATCGATATATTCCTGTTGACTGTAGTCCTTGTATCTGCTCCACCAGTTGCCAAGGCAGTATCTCGGAACGAGGGGTACCGAGCCGCAGAGCTTAAAAAAGTCTTTGAGGCAACCGCGAAAATCATTGCCGAAAGCAAAATAGTATTCGTCTTTTTGAATGTGCCTGCGCTCTTTCAAGGTTCCGTCCGTGCTCATGATCACTGTTTTTGAATCGTCAACAACAGAAACGCCGTTTGTACTCATCAGCCCGTCCCCGAGCCTGACAGAGCCGTTTATCATGTCGAGAGTGCGGTAGGTACCCTTGAGGTTGCCGGCTTTGAAGTTGGTGACGCATCTTGAGTCCTTGAGCGTAATGTTCTCTGTTTTGCCTTTTGAAAGGTCAAAGCGGAATATAATATCATCTGTTTTTATCACGATTTTATTATTGTCCTGAGAAAAGCCGAATTGGGGTCTGTCGAAATCGCGGCAGATAACGGTCTGAGTCGCTTCATCGGTAAAAATCCGTTTTTCGTCTTTTTCAACGCGGATAATTCTTGACGAGAGAACGGAGAACCGATAGTCACCGCGCCGGAAAACATATTCATCGGGAGTCTTGCTTTTGTAGCTGTGAGAAAATGCGTTTGTAAAATACTGTGAAAGTTCACTCATACTGTTCTTCTCCTCATATAATTAATAAAGTAGTGGTTATTACCGTCCCCTTGCAAGGACGAAAAGTGCTGTTTTATGTGTTCCATAACGAATACTGTGCAAGCCGCAGATTCATCCGGATGCGGCAGAACGGTATTTTTGCCAATCGTTCGTCACAGTTGCGGAACAGGCCGTTTTTTTGAAAACAGATGCCCGTTGGATGTCAAGTACCCTGTTTTCAGAAAGATTGCATTCATTGTTTTCCTTCATAAGTCAAACCGAAACCCCTGTAATATGTGCATTCCTCCGGGCGCAGCGGCACATCTGTCGGGTGATTTTTCAAAATTTCCATACTCCTTGGCAGGGAATAAGGCAATATCCCCCGTTGAAGAATATTCACCGAACACAGCATCCAACAAGATTTCCGGTTTGGTGTTGAATTCCCCAAGAATACCTGCCGCCCGCTCCTTCAAACCCGAAATCACTGCAAGACGGTTCAAATTGATTACAATAATGGTGGCATAGCCTCCATCAGTCTATTTCAATGCTTTTTCTGACGATCGGTATATTCCGGCGAATCGGAACCCCAAGCCGATTTTTTCGCGCTGCCTGCTGTACCGCCTTCTGCCATTCGGCAAAAGCTATCGGCGATAATGTTCCCGCACAGCAAAAAGTGTTAATTTTGTTGCTATATATTTGCTTCACAATATCCCCGCCGAAATTAAATCCTCCACGGGTTGCAATCTTATCGGCCGGAACAACATCAATCCGGGGACTAAACATCAGTCCCGCCTTTTCTTCCACGGTCATCTGACAACGCAAGTCCTCGACCCTTCTTTCGGCAGATTCGCGTGGTTCCTCATATATGTCCATTTTCCCGTTTTGATTTAGGTCAACCCAAGAGAAGCCGTCTGCCTCCCGGTGTACTTCCGGTGCCGTTTTACTGTTTATTCGGCAATTTCCGACCAACTGCATCCCCTTGTAAATTGAAAAATACAGGATGACCGACAGAATGGCAAAAAGCAGCACACACCACCAAACAGGATAAACGACATACCCTATAATTCCGGCAACAGCCAGAATTCCTAAAATTTGGCGCAGAAAAGCAAATATGATTTCACTGTTTTTCCCTCCGCGCTTTGATTTCCGCCTGCTCCTTGTCGATATTCTTTTCCACATTCAGGAAAATAAGCAGCACAGCTAAAACAACGCCGGTAATCGTCTCCAGTCCCACAAAGCCGAAGGTGATTACATTCTTTACCGCCGCGGTCTGCTCGGCCGCCACGGTAACGCCGTTCACTATCTCCGGCGCGACATAACCGCTTCCGGCAAGTAACCCGTTGAATATGCCGGTGCAGATACCCGACAGAGCCACAGCGATGATATTGTTAACGCTCATTGCTATTCCGTCGCAGCGGAAACCGTTTTTCCACTCCACATGATCAAGGACATCGGCAAACAGAGCCGAGAAAACATAGGCGCAGGGCAGACCGCCGATGTTTTAATAAACTGCCCCACCAGCATAATGGTCATATTGGTGGGGAACAGCCAGCACACGGCGCTGCCGATGGCATACAGCACAAATCCCGCAGCGGTAACATTTCGCTTGCCGAACTTCTTTGCCAGCGGCCACACGGCGAAAATACCGATGCCCATGGGAATACCGCCGATGACAGAGATTAGCGTCTGAGTTGTGCCGTCGTTATAGGAACCCAGAACATAGTTGCAGAAATAGACCAGACTGATGTTTTTGATGGTGCTGCCGGTGGAATAAATAAGGAAATAGGCGTAGATTATGAGCATATATTTGTCGATAAAGATTGCCTTGAGTTGGCTTGCGAGAGGAATGGCAGCGGTATCGCTCTCTTTATTTTCCAGCGTAACTCGCTCCTTGGTGAAATAATATTCCAGCAGCGTCAGCGGCAGAGCCAAAACGGACAAAGCGCTCATCATGGCAATCCACTTGCCCCTGTTCACGCCAATCACAGGCATGATGACCATTGGGAAAACCAAAGCCACCAGAATGCCGCTCATCATGATAGAAGCTATCTGGTTAAATACCGACAGGCCGCCTCGCTGGGTGGTATTTCGAGTAGATAGCGGGACCATCAGACCGTGGCTCATATTAAAAATGGTATAAGCAAAGGAATAGAACAGGTTGTAACTGATCATGACCCAGACAGCCTGCACGGTTTGGGAGCCGGTCGGCACCGTAAACAGGAGAACGCCAGTAATTGTCAGCAGCGGAGCAGAGATCAGAATCCACGGACGCGCCTTGCCCTCCGGAGTATGTGTGCGGTCAATGATATAGCCCATAATCACATTGGTGATAGCATCAATGATTTTTGATACGATGGGGAAAATGACAAGAAATGCGCCGCCCCAAAGAGAAGTCAGCTTCAGAACATCCGTATAGTAGATATTCAGATAGGTAGCCAGCACCGCGTTCAGCAACAGCGCACCCGAGGGACCCAACAGATACCCCAGCCATTTTTCGGATGCCCGAATCTCTTGAGACCGCACCTTACTTTTCAGCAGTGAATTTTCAAATACTTTCAGGTTTGTCATTGCCGTTCTTCCTCTTTTTATATGTTTTTTGCGGAAAAGTAAATTCGTTCTACTTATCCATTAGCTTCGCCTGCCGGAAACCCGTATCTGTGCAAAATGCAGCCTTATCACACAGCGACATTTGAGTAATCACTTCCCGGATATTCATAATTGACCCTTTCTTTATCGGTTACAAAAAACAGCACGCTGCCTCTTTAGTACATATTAATATTAAAGCCTATATTACTCTTACTATTTATATCTATTGTAACATGAGAAGCGTTGTGCGCTTTACATCGTTGTACTGTTTGTATTATAATGGTAATGAATTGAGGTGAAAATGTTGCGAGAATATGATTTTCAATATATCTGCAGAGTTATAGGAAACCTGTCGGGAATACCGATTCGAGTTTACAGGAAGGGGCTCTGTCTGTATTATCATTCCGTTGTGGATCTTCCTGTTGACCCAATCGTTGTGTGTTGGGACAGCATCAAACATATCACAGCAAATGTAGGATATTATGTAACAGAACAGTTTCACTATTATGGAATCATGAACTCCGGAAATATAAAAATAGTCATTGGGCCTTCCAAACAAATTCCGGAAGGAGAACCGGAATTACGAAAACTCGGATTCCAGGCGGATGTACACCCGGAAGACATGGAGAATTTTGTTCAAGGCATGAAGAGCATTTTCTGTATGCCGCTGGAAAGCATTTTGCAGATTCTCTGCATAGTCAATTACATTATCAATGGCGAAAAGCTGGAAGTTAAGGACATTGCCATTTATGAAAACGAACAAAACGTCTTAAAACATCTATGGGAGCTAAGACACAGTGAGCAAAACTTTGCAGATGATAATCTTCAATTTCGCGGACACAATACCTACAATCAGGAACAGCAGATACTAAGGCTGGTGAGAAAAGGAGATATACCGTCTCTTACGAAGTGGATGGCCTCTGCTCCTGCCATTAGAGGCGGTGCCTTGGCCTCAGAACAGCTTCGGCAGATCAAAAATACTTTTATTGTGACGGCGACTTTAGCTTCAAGAGCGGCAATTCAGGGCGGGTTGAGTGTAGATGAGGCGTTTTCTTTAAGCGACGCTTATATACAGAAATGTGAGCTCCTGCAAACAATGGATCAGATAACAAATTTACAGTACCATATGGTGCTGGAATTTACGGAACGTGTAAACCGGATACGGCACGGAACCGAACCGACAAAACTCGTCATTGCCGTGTCCAACTATATTCGACAGCATCTTTCCGAGTCCATTCGTGTTGAAGATATTGCAAAATCACTTTTCCTGAGCCGCCCGTACCTTTCCGCAAAATTTAAGAAAGAAACAGGAGAAACTCTGACGGATTTCATATGGAAAGAAAAAACAGAGGAAGCCAAACGTCTCCTCCGCCACTCGGACAAATCATTCAGCTCTATAGGTGCCTATCTCGGGTTCTCATCGCCCGGACACTTTTCTCAGGTGTTCAAAAAATATACCGGTAAAACACCTTCGGAATACAGAGAAAAATACGGAGCATAGAATCAAACTGTGAAATAAATTATTATATCACACAATCAGAAAGCCACTACAAGTATTAAAATCACAACAGCGCCTCGAAATGCTGTATAAGACATTTCGAGGCGCTGTTTATTCTACATATTGACGGGCGAATGTCACCCCGCATTTGAATTTTATTTGCATATATTTATCGCAGACGGTTATCCTATCGACCGTCTGCTTGATGATGAATCCATTCTGTACATCCGACACTGCGTCTTTATTATTTTCTGTAATTTTTGATTAACTGCTAAGAATCGCATTTCCCCTTTAAAATTTCGATTTTCCTCAAGCTCCAATCACTTTTCGTTGTGAACATTCCTGTACTCATTCGGTGTCATACCCGTAGACCTTTTAAACACGGTTTGGAAATACGCCTGACTTGAAAAGCAAAGATGGGTGCTGATCTCCGACAGACTTCGGTTAGAGTATCTGAGAAGCCTTTTGGCGTCTCTTATTTTACTTTTTATAATGAAATCTGTAATGCTTTCTCCGGTTTCCTGCCTGAATTTTTTTGTTACATATGTCCTGCTCTTTCCGATGAATCCCGCAACATCATCTATTCCTATCTGACAGTTTGTGTGATTTTGAATATACTGCATGCAGGCATATATCTCTTTCGACGCATTCCGCGGGGCCTTCACTTGTGCAACCCTGTCCGTGAAATCAAGGAGCATGTTGTACTGCAGCACTTTAACCTCCTCTGTTGAGGAGGTCTTTTCACACTCCTGGATATACAGATCGATAAGGCGATAAGTCTCTTCAACTCCGAGTCCGCCGCCGATAGCGCCGACCTTGCCGACCATGGTTGCTATGCCTATCAAAAGATTTTTTGCCTGACGCAGCGGCGCTTCCGCAAGTTTTCCCTCCCGCAGGTGCGTTGTTTTCGCGGTGGAGGTCAAAAACGCATTCAGTTTGTCTGTCTCGCCGTCCCTTACAAATGAGAGGAGCATATTTTCAAACTGATATGTTCCGTGCAGAACCTGCTCGTCCTGCGATTTGTACAAGTCCTCGGTATATGTAACCGCAAGCTTGTTTCCTACATCCGACGATTCTTCGCGAAATTGCTCCGCAATGTCAAACATCTCACCGTTGATAATAAAATTCAGAAGCGCGGTAAGGTTCACAAACTGATTATATGAGCAATTCGGAATGGAATACAGAAATTCCGCCAACGCATCCATATCTTTTTTATCCGTTAAATTTCTTCGTGCAACAGTCATAACCGTATCTTCCGTGATAGGCGTCGGAAAAACCGGACCGAGAAGTACTCTCATCGGGCTGTTTTTTATTCTTATCTGCCCATATGTCCCCTGTTCAGGCAAAGTCAGGATATACATAGTCTGCTCGGCGGAAAACGACTGAGCCTCAAACAAAGAAAACAAATCGAGACGGCTGCCCGCCGACGAAAAAATATGTACTATAGCCCTTTCTTCATACACCGCCAGCGGTATATAATGTGAAGCATAAAATAAACTGCATATATTATTTATTCTGTCATCCACAAAGAACACCCCATGAACCTTATTTTATAATATTATACCCGATAGTGAAATACCGTTCAACTGTTTTTGATTAAAATCAATGTATAATGATTATTTTTTGCAGACTTTGTTGACTGATTTTGGGCATTGTGTGTTTGCCGCGTCTAAAATCACAGCAAAAGAGCAAAATCAAAAACAGGAGGATCATATATGAAAAAATTTATCTGCGCGCTTCTTTCACTGGCGATGCTTGCTTTATTTGCAGGCTGCCGCGACCAGAAGAACATCGAAACCGATACCACCGACGCATCCTCGGGAAGCGTTGAAGCTCAAGTTGAGGACACGTCTGCGGCTCCGCAGGACTCCACTGCACCGCAAACAGATTCCGAATCCGCATCCATTGAAGAGACAAAAGCAGATGCGCCTTCGAACGGAACAACAGCTGCCCCGGCAAAACAGCCGTCTGTTTCTGTCGGCAAGTTTGCCTTCATAAAGGATAAAAAGGGCGACATTCTGGGAGCCGATTCCGAAAGCAAGATATGGGCGGGAGTCGTCGGCGATGCATACATACTGCTCAGAAACACCTCTGACGCAAACGAATGGGGTGAAAAAGGCAGAGTCTACGAGCTCCACTGCGCTCAGTTCGCAGGAAAATATTCCATGTGGAGCGACGGCTACTGGGAGCTCAATGACGATGGAACGGAGCTGACCCTCATACCCAAAAACCAGAGCGAAAACGGCAGCATAGGCGTTGCTGCCGGAAAAAGCAAGACATTCAAGGGTCAAAACGGCGTTTTCTCCGTCCCGGTAACATTTGAGCAGGGCGGAAAAACAACTATCAAAATAGATTTCAACAAAGTATCGAAATAACATTTCGACGGCACATTATTGATAAAAAAGGTGAACTTATGAAAGAAATATCCCTGCTTGAGAAAAGCATAATAAATTCAAAATTTTTTGATTCAAAAATAAGAACCTGCTCGGTGTCATGGAAAGAAAAATACCTTGGGCACCTCATCGGTCCCCTCGGACTCATCCTCGTTGTCAACACTGTTGCTGCGCTCGTTGAAAAATTTTTCACTCAGCAGGTCGGCGCAATGTACGGCGAAGGCAACGCCGCGATGATATCCGCAATGGGCAAAAAATATGAGATGGTAATGACTGTTGCAAAGATTCTTGCCGTCGCTACAGGTCTCTTGGTGTCGTGGCTCATTTCGCACACAAAGTCAAAGCAGGGTAGACTCCGTCCGTGGTATCTGATCTTCGGATTCTGTTCCGTTGCAATAGCAGCGACCATCTTCCTGTTTTCGGGAAATACTCTGGGTGATAACTACTGGTACTATTTCTTCACCCTGCTCATATGCTATCATACAATCGGAACCTCCTACTTTTACCTGTTCCGCGACAACATAGTATCTCTTTCAACTCACAACGCCAAAGAGAAAGCTCAGCTGACTTTTATACGCAAAATGTCGTGGACTCTCATTTCCGGCATACTCATCGGAATGCTTGTCTCTTCGGTCATTATCCCGTTATGGCTCCAGTATGATATCAAAGGATATGCTATACTTATGATAATCCTTTCGATAGTCGCCGTTCCGCTTGTGCTCATGGAGTACTATTTCACTAGAGAGCGCATTATCGAAGATATCGCACTCGAACAGGGAATTGACAGAGAAAACAATATTCCTCTTAAAGAACAGATGAAAGCACTGTTCACCAACAAATACTGGGTCATTCTGACTTTTCTTGTGCTTCTGGGAGGAATTGTTGACAACTACAAGGGCGGAAACGTTCAATATTTCTATATTCAATATATGCTCGGCGGCATCAACAACGATTTCATGCAGATGATCTATCAGATCGTAACAGGAGTTCCGCTCGGTATCGGTGCATTCCTGATATACCCGATATCCAAAAAAGTCGGAATAAAGAATCTGACCGTCGGCGGATATTCGCTCGTGCTTATCGGCAGCATCATCGGCTGGATATTCCCGGATAAAATGATTCCTGCTCTGATAGCGGGACTTTTAAGAAACATCGGCTGGCTTCCAAACGCATATATATTTGCAACGCTTACCTGCTTTGCATTTGACAGCATCGAATACAAGTCGCATATCCGCCTTGAGGGACTTCTCGGCACAGGTATTGTCACTGCTGTTATGACTCTTATATATGCACCGTTTGCCGGCGGATACGAATCGGCTATTCTCCGCCTCGGCTTCGTTGATATTGCCGGAGTTATGCCAAACGAAAAAGTCAGAGCATTCATGACCCTCTCATTCTATCTGTTCGATATTATTCTTTCTACAGCGTTCATAATTCTGCTTCCATTCGTGGATGTAGAAAAGAAGATGCCCGAAATTTCCGCCGAACTGCTCCGCAGAAAGAGAGAAGCTGTCCTTGCCAAAGGTGAAGAGTGGATCGAACCGGAAGAGCTGGACAGACTGGAGGCAGAACGCGACGAGCGCGAATACGAAGAAAACAGAATAAAGGACCTCAAAGCCCTCTGTGAAAAGAAGGGACTTGACTTTGAGGCAGAAAACGCCAAATATCTCGCCGCAAAGGCAAAGAAAGAACAGAAAAAGGCGGCGAAGCTCGCCAAAAAACATGGTGAATCCAAATGATATTCGATTTTAACGACGGCTGGACGCTGACAAAGGAAAACGGCGAAAGCTTCTCCGTTTGTCTTCCGCACGATGCGATGCTCGGCGAAAAGAGATATGCTTCGTGCAGAAACTCGGTTCAGAGCGGATACTTTCCGGGCGGAAAGTACAGATACACAAAAACATTTCAAATCAACGAAAGTGACATCGACAAAAATATACGGCTGCACTTCGGCGGTGTATACCGCAATGCAGTTGTGAGCGTAAACGGCGAAGCCGCTAAAGAAAACAAATACGGTTATTCGCCGTTTACCGCCGACCTCACCGAAAAAGTCACGAGCGGCAAAAACACCATTGAGGTTCTCGCCGACAACAGCCTTGTTCCGAACTGCCGCTGGTATTCGGGCAGCGGAATATACCGCCCCGTATATCTTGAAATTTCAAGAAAAGATGCCCCGACTTTTCTGAAGATAAAAACCGTCGGAATCTCACCCGCCGTTATCGAAGTCGATACCGACGACGGTGCGGAAATACAGATTTTCGATGCCGATGGCAGCCTTGCCGCAAGCGGTCAAAAAGGTCGGTTTGAGATTAGCGGGGCACACTTGTGGTCCGCAGAAGCGCCGTACCTCTATACCTGCAAGGTTTCGCGAGGCGGCGAAGAATTGACAGAAAAATTCGGCATACGCACTCTCGAATGGAGCGGAAAAACCGGGCTTCTTGTCAACGGAAAAGAGACCCTGCTTCGCGGCGGATGTATTCACCATGACAACGGAGTTCTCGGCGCCTGTTCTTTTGCCGACGCCGAGAAGCGCCGCGTAAGAATACTGAAAAGCCAGGGCTTCAATGCTCTGCGCATGGCGCATAACCCCGCTTCCCGCTCACTGCTCGATGCCTGCGACAGAATAGGCATGTATGTCATGGACGAGGCATTTGACGGATGGTATATACCGAAAGAATATCATGACTATTCGCGTGATTTTCTCTCCGATTACAAATCTGTTCTCGCTGCAATGGTTGAAAATGATTACAACCATCCGAGCGTTATAATGTATTCTCTCGGCAATGAGGTCACAGAAACAGCTGCGAAACGCGGGATCGAGCTATGCGCCAAAATGCGCGATACAGTTCACTCGCTCGACGGCACCCGTCCGGTCACTTGCGGAATAAATGTCCTTCTCGACGTCTATGCGCGTCTTGGCATCGGCGTTTACAGCGACAAAAAGGAATATAAAAGAGAACCTCTGCCGGAAGGCAAAGGCTACAAAGAAAAGAAATCCGGTTCGGCATTTTTCAATTATTGGGCGGAAAAGCTCGGCAAGTTATTTTTTGTGCTGAGCGATACCCGACTGGCAGAAAAAGCAGTGCGTGACATATCCCCCGCCCTTGACATTGTCGGACTAAATTACGCATCCTCGCGCTATGACAAGGATGCCGAAAAATATCCCGACCGACTGATGATAGGCACAGAGACTATGTCCGCCGATTTGCCGTATAACTGGAACCGCGTTCTCAGGCACAAGCAACTGATAGGCGACTTCGTATGGTCGGCATGGGACTACATAGGCGAGACCTGCATGGGATGGACATATCAGTCCTACAAGGGGCTTCCGCTCCTCTCCGGGCAGGGAATGATTGACATTACCGGTCTGCCTTTGGCGCAAATGGCATTTCTCCGAACCGTATGGGGAACGGAAACCGAGCCGTTTCTCGCAGTCAGGCCGCTCAACCATAGCGGAGAAACGCCAAGCAAGGGCGCATGGCAGTTCACAAATGCGCTCGACAGCTGGACATGGCACGGCTTTGAAGGAAAGCCGACCGTCGCAGAGGTTTATACAACAGCCGACAGCGTCAGATTGGAGCTCAACGGTAAGGTTATAGGAACAAAAAAAGTCCGCAAAAACAAAGCTCTGTTCTCCGTGAAATATGCTCCCGGCACGCTCACCGCGATAGCCCTGGACAAAAGCGGAAACGAGGCGGGGCGCACCCGACTTATCAGCGGCGAAAAAGCTCCGATTCTGACAGTCAGGCCCGACCGCTCGGTTCTGCCGCCCGATGGGCAGGCTCTGTGCTTTGCGGAAATTGAGTTCACCGACAAAAGCGGAACCCTTCTTCCGTATATGGAACAGCGCGTTGATATAAAAATTGACGGCGACGCGGTCACTCTGCAAGGTTTTGGCAGCGCGCTGACAAAAACCGACGAAGTTTTTATCCACCCTTATCATAATACATACCGCGGAAGAGCGCTCGCTGTGTTCCGCGCAGGGAAAGCCGACGGCAAATCAACCGTCACGGTATCTTCCGAAAATACAGAGCCTGTCTCGTTCTCCATAGAAGTGACGGGCGGAAAAGAGGAATAACAACATGGCGCAATTATACTGCAATCCGCTCGAAATAGCATATAAATATCAGCATCCGCTGTTCGGGAAATATGCCTACAAGGAAGCGGCCGATCCGACTGTAATTCTCTTCAATAACAAATATTTTCTTTTTACCTCAAAGTGCGGAGGCTTCTATTATTCGGACGACCTGTTCCACTGGGACTTTCACGAGGACAGAAAGCTTGAAATACACGGCTATGCTCCCGATGTGAGTGAGCACGACGGATGGCTGTATTTTTGCGCCTCTTCTTATTCAAAAAAGAGCAGGATACTGCGCACACGCGACCCCTTTAAGGGCTTCGAGCTTGTCTCGGCGCCGTTTGCATTCTGGGATCCGCACCTTCATTTTGAAGACAACAAAGCGTATCTCTATTGGGGCTGTTCTTCAAAAGAGCCTATCTACGCGATTGAGATGGATATAAAGACGATGACTCCCATCGGCAAAAAGGTACCGATAGTGTCCGGCGACAAAGAGAGCCACGGCATAGACAACAAGGATATCTATGCCGACAAAAAAATCAGTCTGTGGCAAAAATATATCAATCTGTTTGTCGGAGACGGCGCGTTTATCGAGGGCGCATTTCTCAACAAAATAAACGGCAGATACTATTTTCAGTATGCAACTCCCGGCACGGAGTTTCCGACCTACGGCGATGCGGTTCTGATTTCAGATAACCCGCTCAGTAAATTCGAATGGCAGAAGCACAATCCGTATTCCATTGTTCCGTCCGGATTCACCTGCGGAGCCGGTCACGGCAGCACATTTAGCGACAAATCCGGAAATCTTTGGCACGCCTCCACGGTCTGCGTGGGTGTCAACCATAATTTTGAACGCCGTCTCGGTCTTTGGCCTGCGGGAGTTGACAAAGACGGATTACTGTTCTGCAACCAGTATTTTGCGGACTATCCAAAGAACATCCCTGACGGAAAATTTGACCCGCTGACCGTTGAGCCGGAATGGATGCTTTTGTCTTATCACAAGACGGCGTGCGCCTCCTCAAGCCGCAGCGGATTCGACCCGCAGAACGCCTTTGACGAAAGCATAAAAAGCGCTTGGTCGGCAACCAGCGGAAACAGCGGAGAATGGCTGAGCGTCGATCTCGGGAAAGAATATAAGGTTGAAGCGGTACAGGTAAATTTTGCCGACTGCTTCACAAAAAAGAAGCGCGCCCCGATGAAAGAATACGGCGGAACGTTCACCCAGGAGAGATATATCGAAGAAGAACTTGTCCGCTATGAATACAGAATAGAATACAGTTCAAACGGCACCGATTGGGCTCCTTACGAAGAAACGCAGAACACGGTTTTTCCGCACAAGCTCATCCCTCGCCGCGCAAGGGCGCGTTATATCCGCATAGTCTTTGCAGGTGCTCCATACGGGCAGAATTTTTCGATATCCGGGCTCAGAGTATTCGGTCTCGGCGGCGGAGAAAAGCCCTCGGCGGTTTCCGGCGAAAATGCCGAGAGAACAAGCGCCACCGAAGCAAGGCTCTCATGGAACAGTCAAAACGATGCTATGGGATATTGCATCCGTCTCGGAATCGCCCCCGATAAGCTTTATAACAGCATTCTTTTGTATGGTCAAAATGACTATACGGTAACATTTTTAAATAAAGAAACAGAAAAGTATTATTTTGCAGTTGATTCATTCAACGAAAGCGGAATAACCAAAGGTTCGATAAACGAGTTTTGAGGAAACACTATGTTTGAAATTGATGAAATAAAAATAGAACACTCAAAAAAGGATGTAGTCACCGACAACACTCAACCGGTACTGTCTTTTTCTCTCCGCTCCGACGAGGACGGCTGTGAATTATGAAGCGAGGATTGCCTGCGTGCTGTACGGAAAACAGGGCGCGTGCAAAACAACAAAGACCAACAAGCGCTCTTATCCGTACATGCCAAAAAGGAGAATACCGTGAATGTGATCCCTGCCAATATATTGCAAATATAAAAGACAAAACTGTTACCGGTTATAAATATCTTGATTTGTCCGATGCCGCCGGCATCATTGCTTCTGTCAGCGGCAGAGCACGCGGTAAACTTCGCCTGTTCACACAGATCGACGGCGATTGTATCGGAGAAATAGATATTCGTCCAAATACACGGCGGGCAAAGACAGGTATTCGTTTCTCTCTTGCCGAGTCGGCCTTGTATTTTCGTTTCGAAGGCTCCGGCAAATTGAATCTGCTGAACTTCACCGTTACAACAAGCAAGGAGGATAACTCGTGAGCAAAAATGCTTTTCCCGACGGCTTTCTCTGGGGAGCCGCGACAGCCGCACCGCAGATCGAGGGCGGATATGATTCGGACGGCCGAACGCCCAGCATATGGGATGAAGCTCCGAAAGAAAAAATAAAAAACGGCGACAACTGCCATGTCGCCTGCGATCATTATCACAGGTACAAGGAAGATATCGCTCTGATGAAAGAGCTGGGGCTGAAATCATACAGGTTCTCCGTATCCTGGCCGAGAGTTATCTCCCAAGACGGCAAGGTCAACCCCAAGGGACTTGAATTTTACAGCAATCTCGTTGATGAGCTCATTAAAAACGGAATCGAGCCGCTCGTTACGCTCTACCACTGGGATCTGCCGCTCTGGCAATATAAAAAGGGCGGCTGGCTGAAAAAAGATATTATAGACGACTTTGCTTTCTATGTAAAAGCAGTCGTCGAGGCTCTGTCCGACAGAGTAACATACTGGATAACCTTCAACGAGCCGTCCTGTTTTCTCATGAACGGCTATATGCAGGGAGTTCATGCGCCGTTCAAGCACCGCTATCTTGCCCTGCCGAAGTTCACGAAGATATTTATGCTCACAAATCGTCGGGCGGTCGAAACCATCAGAAAGTACGCGAAAAAGAAGCCGCTTATAGGTCTCTCTTTCGCGTCGGGCGCATTTATCCCGAATGATGAATCAGACCCGAAGAGCGTAGAAGAAGCGTACAACAAATCGTTCAATGTGACTATGGGCACGATGAACAACCGCTGGTGGATGGATCCCATTCTTCTGGGCAAACCCGTCACCGCCTACTGTGTTTACGCGACGCACAAAAAAGATATGCCCCGCTTTAAAACAGATTTTGATTTTCTTGCCGTCAACCACTATGAGGCATTCAATTATTCCGCCTGGGGCGGCGACAAAAGCATTGACAAATCAAAGCTCAACACCACCTCGCTCGGCTGGGTAATAGACGGACGCTCGATTTACTGGACATTGAAGTTCCTTTATCGCAGATACCGCCTGCCGATAATCATCACCGAAAACGGCATGGCAAACAACGACAGCATAACGGACGGAGAAGTCAGGGACGATGTGCGCATCAGCTTTATGAATGACTACCTTTCAAATGTCAGAAGAGCCATCGATGACGGAGTCCAGGTTTTCGGATATCAGCATTGGTCGCTTATGGACAACTTTGAGTGGGCAGAGGGCTACGAACCGAGATTCGGGCTCATATATGTCGATTATAAAACGCTCAAGCGCACACCTAAAAATTCCGCGTACTATTATAAAAAGATTATCGAAACAAACGGAGAGATAATACCATGAATCCGCTTTTTCCATTAAATGAATATATTCCCGACGGTGAAGCTCATGTTTTCGGTGACAGGGTATGTCTATACGGCAGTCACGATGCCGAAAACTCGGACCGATTCTGTGTGCAGGATTACTCCGTCTGGTCGGCTCCCGTCTCAGACCTTTCGTCTTGGAGCTGCAAAGAAAAAGTCTACCTGAAATCTCAGGATCCGAGAAGCCGCGACGGTCGCCTTGCAGATTACTATGCACCCGATTGCGTAAGAGGAAATGACGAGAAATATTATCTCTACTATTTCGCTGCGGGGCCGAACACATCTGCATTCGGTCCGATGTCTGTCGCCGTTTCGGAAAATCCCGACGGTCCGTTTGAATATCTCAGCGATATAAAATATAAAAACGGCACTCCGGTTTTGAAGTTCCTTACAAACGACCCCGCAGTCATAAACGACAACGGCAGAATATGGCTCTATTACGGATGGGGGCTCGGCAGAGATTTCAGAAGTAAAGTGTTTTCTCCGCTCTACCGTTTTGTGCTCAGCAAACTGACCAACCGCTCGTATCGCGAGGTGACGGAAACAAAACCAAGCATACTTTCCTGCGCAGTTGTCGAGCTTGAAAATGATATGTGCACGGTAAAGAGCGAACCGAAGGCGGTTCTCGACAGCAAGACTACTGCGGATAAATCGAGCGAGCTTTATCGCCACCCGTTTTATGAAGCTCCATGCATACGAAAAATAAACGATTTGTATTATCTGATATACTCATCCGGCGAGAACAACGAGCTTGCCTACGCGACAAGCAATTTTCCGGACAGAGGTTTTCACTATCGCGGCGTTATTATTTCAAACAGCGACCTCGGCTATCGCGGCAACAAGCAGCGAAAAGCTCCCGCAGGAACGATACACGGCTCGATAGAACAGATAAACGGAAAATATTATGTTTTCTATCACCGCTGCACGAACAATACGGATTTCTCCCGCCAGGCCTGCGCGGAGCCCGTAACAATAAACGCAGACGGAACAATAAATCAGGTTGAGATAACCACACAGGGTGTCGATGCCCCCCTGCCCGCAGCTGGCGAATATTCCGCCGCTCTGTGCTGCAATCTGTATAACCGCCGCACTAAAAATGTTCAGGGAAACGGCAAAGGAGACAGACAGCCCAACATCGCGTCGCGAAACGGCGAAAGCTTTGTAACGGCAATTACCAATGGCACCGTCATCGGTTTCAAATATTTTAATTTCAAAAAGCCCGTCTACATTTCTGTTACTGTCAGAAATGCAAACGGCAGGATGGATATAAAAATCGGAGACAGAACTGTTGGAATTATTCCTCTTTCTCAATCGACGGAATGGAAAACATTTTCCGTCAAAATAGATTCCGAGGAAAAAACCGATGCCCTGTATTTAGTATATCGAGGCAAAGGAAAAGCAGATTTTTTGAAAATGGAGTTGAAATAAAATGCCACTGTTCTTCACTGTACTGGCAAAAAAATATAATCCTTATGACATTGACAACGGGATGTTTGCAATGAACTGTGCAGCGCCCCGCAGCCTGCCCATAGTCTGCACAAAAATGATAGCCGACGACGGC
>ERZ780148.1043-NODE-1043-length-20366-cov-10.920683_pt1 | contig 20366 bp, 21 predicted proteins | sample MGYA00510984_ERZ780148 | MGnify/ENA primary metagenome ERZ780148 (study PRJEB29588, sample SAMEA2160902) | human gut metagenome | biome: human gut; feature: human-associated habitat; material: faeces | place: Denmark | collected 2008/2010 ...
TTAAAGTGGCACGCGAGCTGGGTTCAGAACGTCGTGAGACAGTTCGGTCCCTATCCGTCGTGGGCGTAGGAAAATTGAGGAGAGCTGTTCCTAGTACGAGAGGACCGGAATGGACATACCTCTGGTGTATCTGTTGTAACGCCAGTTGCAGTGCAGAGTAGCTATGTATGGACGGGATAACCGCTGAAAGCATCTAAGCGGGAAGCCTCCTCCAAGATGAATTTTCCCATTCTTCGTGAAGTAAGATTCCTTGTAGACTACGAGGTTGATAGGCTAGAGGTGGAAGCGTAGTGATACGTTGAGCTGACTAGTACTAATAGATCGAGGATTTAACTTAAACAATTATTCTAAAATTAGATGAATTATATCATTGCATTATCGGGTTTTTTAAAGGACAAAATCCTTTATTGGTGACGATAGCTTAGGTGGTACACCTCTTCCCATCCCGAACAGAGAAGTTAAGACCTAATACGCCGAAAATAGTGTAATGCTAAGATAGGTAGTCGCCAATTTTTTTTTGCGTTAAAATAAATACAAAATAAAATGTAAAATAGTGTTTTAAGACTTGTATTAAATATAAATTATATCTTATAATAGGAATAGGTGATTAGAAATGGATTATAAATACACATCAAGATCAGTTGATGATACAATCAGAATTGCTCAAGATATTGAAAGTGAAAAATTTCCTAATATGGTAATTTGTTTATATGGAGAGCTAGGCAGTGGAAAAACTGTATTTACCAAAGGATTTGCTAGCGCTATGGAAATAGAAGAAACAATAACAAGTCCAACATTTAATATTATAAAAGAATATACTTCTGGAGAACTTCCATTATATCACATGGATGTATATCGTCTTGAAGAAACTGACGAATCTATCGGATTTAATGATTACTTTAATAAAGGTGGAGTAACAATAATAGAATGGGCGGACATAATTAAAGATAAATTACCAGAGAAAAGATTAGATATCAAATTTAAACTTATAGATGAAGATACTAGAGTACTTGTATTTATACCACATGGTGAAGAATACGAAGAAATATGTAGTGCGGTATTATAATGACAACTTTATTAATAGATACCCATTTAAATGATATCTTAGTTTTTCTATTAGAAGACGGCTTTGTTGTGGATAAAAAAGAAGTTATCAACAAAAAAAATAATAGTGAAGTATTGTTTCCTACAATAAAAGAAGTAATTGCTGGAAAAAATATCACTGATATAATAGTGGTAAATGGACCAGGCTCATTTACTAGTGTTAGATTAGGAATTACAATAGCAAAAACATTAGCATATACCCTTAATATTCCTATTAAAACTATTACTTCCCTTGAGGTAACGGCAATAAGTAATAATAAAAGTAAAGTAGGTATAAGTGACGGAAACGGATGTTACTTAGGAGATTTTGATGAAAATTTTAAACCTATCAAAGATTATATTTATGTTAATAACTCCGAGTTTATTAACATGGAAAATGAGTATTACTTAGATTATAAAATGGATGCAGAAAAGGTATATGATTTTGTATTAAATAAAAGACCCACAAATGCCCATGATGTTAATCCTATATATATAAAGAAAATAGGTGTTGAAATTGATAAGAAAAGCAACTAACGAGGATATTGAACAAATAAACATTCTCGGAGAACAATTACATCACAATTTTGTAAAAACTTACCATATTGAAACAGAAATTGATAATAAAATGGCAATTGTTTTAGTAGCAGAAAATAAGGGTGTTGTAGGATATTTATATGCAATTGATCTTGGAGACAATATTGATTTACTTAGTATTTTTGTGGATAAAAAAAGTCGTTACCAACATATAGGAACAGATTTAATTGATAAACTAAAAAGTTTAAACAAAGATAAGACCATAACTTTAGAAGTATCAAGTAAAAATGAAGCAGCAATTGCTTTATATAAAAAGAGCGATTTTAAAGAAGTTGGAATTAGAAAAAACTATTATGAAGATAGTGATGCCATTATAATGAAATGGGGGAATTAAAATGAAGGATACGTATATATTAGCAATAGAAACATCTTGTGATGAAACAAGCATAGCAATAGTAAAAAATGGATGTGAAGTAACAGCTATAACAATACTTACTCAAATGTATACGCATGCTAATTTCGGAGGAGTAGTTCCTGAAATAGCATCCAGAATGCATACAGAAAATATTACAAAAGTTCTTGAAGAAACACTAAAAAAAGCAAATATGAGTGTTTCAGATGTAGATGCTATCGCTGTAACACAAAAACCTGGACTATTAGGTTCATTACTAGTGGGGATTGAATTTGCCAAAGTGTTAAGTTATGTATATAATAAACCATTAATAGCGATAAATCATTTAATTGGACATATATATGCAAATGCCATAAATAAAAAATTAGAATTTCCACTATTAGCATTAGTAGTTAGTGGTGGGCATACAGAACTTGTAATCATGAAAGATGATTACGACTTTGAATTTTTAGGTGGAACACTTGATGATGCCATCGGAGAAGCATATGATAAAGTAGCAAGGATTTTAGGTATTCCTTATCCCGGAGGACCAGGAATAGAAAAAAAGGCTTTGGAAGGTAAAGTAACATATGATTTTCCAAGACCAGTAATGGATAATACATATAATTTTAGTTATAGTGGGCTAAAAAGTAGAATAATAAATGTCGTACATAATGAAAAACAAAAAGGAAATGCTATAAGAGAAGCAGATTTAGCAGCTAGTTTTCAATATGTTGCAATAGATGAATTAGCTCGTAAAACAGATCTAGCATTGAAAAATACAGGAATAAAAAATGTTATTGTAGCTGGTGGAGTATCTGCTAACAAATATTTAAGAGCGGAAATAGCAAAAGTTGCAGAAAAAAATGGAGCCAAATTAAGTATTCCAGAATTTATTTATTGTACTGATAATGCCGCAATGATCGGAGCAGCAGCTTATCCACTTTATTTAAGAAAACAATTTGCAGATTACTCCCTAAATGGAGAATCACAAGCTGATGTTTGTTAGAAAGGAATATTATGGATGAAAATTTAAGTAAATTAAATAGTTTTTTTAAAGACGATTTGTTAATAAAAAATCTAATACATAAATCCTTTCCAAATCCTGCAGATAAATATGATGTGTCAGGAACTATTTCCTATGCAACAAAATTAGAAAATACATTAGACAAAATAGAAATAATAATTACGAGGCTTGTAAAAACATATGTCGGAGCATTTTATGTAGGTTATATAGAAGTTTTATTTAGTTATTATCAAAAGATGATTAGAGATTGTGGAACAGATTTCCAAAAGTTAGAAAGTGCATTTAATAATATATTTATAAACATGTCTCCAGAATTAATAAATAAAGTTAACGAAGAAATTCTTGGATATTCTGTTCAATTAGATGTAGCTAGCATCCTATCAAAAGCTAAATCTATTTCCGAAATATTGCATGTTCTTCATTCCTATGTAGTAAACAACGAAGGATTATTACAATCTTGCAATTTAATAAGTCAAAAAAACGAAACTAAGCTTTATGGTATACCTACACCTGTTGCAAAAAATATTTTTGAGTCATTAGATGATTATTTTAGTGATTCTCCCAAAATTATACTTTCTTTGAATGAAACACATATTATAATAATGTTAAGAGATTTTGGTCATGCAACAACTCTTGATATAAACATTGAAAATGATGAAGCCTGGGTAGAATATTTTATTCCTAAAATATGTAATTATTTAATGGTTAATGAATTACCTGGTATTAGAAAAATTGATGAAAAATCCAAGTGGGCAAAAGGAACTTTGAGAATAAAGGTAAACGAATTAGGATCATATATTAACAATTTTATAAAAATGATCCCAACTGATGATGACATGTTTGTAAAAGGTGGAGCAATGTATGACTGGACATTTACACCAATTGGAGAAATATTTATGCAACAATTTAATACACCTAAATCAACTGAAAATCAAGAAAGAAGATAGTGAAAATGTTGCTAAAATATAGACAAAAGTCAAATATTTTGCTATAATTATATTGCATGGGGTAGTACTGGTTTCGACATGTATTACTAGGCATGACTGCAAGTGGTCGGCATACCTTAAGTGTAAAATTAAAATTAAATGACGAAGCTAATTATAGTTTCGCTCCTGCTTTTGCCTAATAATTAGGATAAGGGAGCACTTCTATTCAATTTCTCTTATAGGTTGAACTAGGGGTTAATAAATATAAGATATAATGTATTAATTGTTTGGGTTAATATATTGAATTTCACTAAACTTACTAATTAATAGGTTAGTGTAGAGCCATTTTAGTTAGGACATTTAAATCTACCTAAACTTGTAGACGTTGTGATATAGGGTATATTGGACAGGAGTTCAACTCTCCTCTACTCCACCAAATTGAATTTTCTCCCGTAAATACGGGATTTTTTTAATTTTACCTTTTATTTATCCCTTATTGTTTTAAAAATTGATTAAATTAGATATAATTATGGTGAAGTTAAAAAAATAAGAAGAAGGTTTATTTATGAATGATTATGAAATAATATTAGACAAATTACGAACATCAAAATTTAGAAATAGTTTTCATTTAAAAGAAAAAGAGATAAAATATATTAAAGAAAAAGGAATGGAGGCAATAAAAAGACATGCTGTCGATTTTATAAATACTAAGCTAGCACCAGCAAATCCTTTAAATGATGGTAAACAAACGCCAATGAAAAATCATCCGGTATTTATTGCAATGCATGCCTGTGCCTGTTGTTGTAGGTCATGCCTTTACAAATGGCATCACATTCCCAAAAATATAGAGCTAAATAACAGTGAAAAAGAATATATTTTAAATCTTTTAATAAAATGGATAGAGATAGAGCTAAAAACAAACACAAATTAGCTCTTTTTGTTTATTATAAAACAAAATTTGTTTTCAAACCTTAAAAAACATGATATTATTATATGTAGGGTCATTACTTAAAAAGTACATGGGGTGGAATTATGAATAAACCATATGCATATTATGAACATAAAAAATTAAAAGATTTCAAAGAATTATTAACTTTGAACTTAAGTGATAAAAAAGACGAAGTAGCCTTTATTTTTAATAATGCTCGAAAAGAAGAAATAAAAAAAACATATAATGACTTTTACAATGATGTAAGAATATTAAGTAATTATTTAAGCAATAATTACAAAAATAAACACATTGCACTAATCGGAGAAAATTCTTATAATTACTTAGTATTATTTTTCAGTATTATAATTAGTAAAAATATAGCAGTGTTGATAGATAAAGACTTATCAACAGATAAAATAAATGAATTACTTAAAAAAAGCGATTCAAAATTTTTTTACTACTCTAAAAATTATTGTGATTTAGAAGGCCTAGAAAAAAAATATAAATCATATTATATAGATGATATAGATGTATTAATTAAAGATAATAAAGACTTAGAATTTAAAGAAAATAAAGTAAAAGATGAATGTCGTGTAATATTTTTTACATCAGGAACAACTGGTGCTAACAAAGGTGTAATGTTAAGTGAAAAAAATATATTAAGTGATATTTATGGGGCAAGTTGTTTATTTAAGCCAGATGGTTTAGTATTTTCTTGTTTACCATTTCATCATGCTTTTGGGTTAATCACAAGTGTTTTAAAACCATTTTATTATGGTGTTCCTGTATTTTTAAATCATAGTTTAAAATATTTAATAAATGAAATAAAAGAATCACAACCCAATACGATGTTTGTGGTGCCTGTATTTATTGAGAACTTTTATAAACAAATATGGAAAACAGCACGCCAAGCTAAAAAGGCTAGTATTTTAAAAGCAACAATTAAGATGAGTAATAGTTTACTAAAAATAGGCATAGATTTAAGACATATATTATTTAAATCAATATTATCTAACTTTGGAGGCAATTTAAAATACATTATTTGTGGTGGAGCTTTTCTAGATGCAAAATATGTTAAATGGTTTAGGTCAATTGGTATCGAAATATTAAATGGATATGGAATTACTGAATGTTCTCCGGTTTTAGCAGTTAACAGAAATGAGTATTACAAAGATGGTTCTGTAGGTCAAGTAGTGCGCGGCGCAGATATAAAAATAGAAAATAATGAAATATTAGTTAAAGGTGATATTGTAATGCTTGGTTATTATAAAGATGGGCAAGCAACCAAAAGTGTCATAAAAAATGGATATTTTAATACCGGAGACTTTGGATATTTAGATGAAAATGGATTCCTTTATATCACTGGAAGAAAGAAAAACTTAATCATACTAAGTAATGGAGAAAATATATCGCCAGAAGTTATTGAAGAAAAGTTATCAAAAGATAAAGGTGTATGTGAAGTAATAGTGTATGCTAAAGATAATAAATTAATAGCAATGATTTATCCAAATGAAGAATATTTTGGAAACACAAGTTACTTTAATGGTTTAATTTACAAGTACAATAGTAAGGTTCCTAAAAATCATCAAATATCAAGTGTAACATTAAGAACTGATGAATTTCCAAAGAACAATAATAGAAAAATATTAAGAAATAAAATTATGGAGGAAGAAAAATGAAAGAAGAAATAATTAAAATAATTGCAGGAGTAGCAGAAGTACCTGAAGAAAACATAAATTTAAAAACAAATCTAATCGCTGATTTAGATTTAGAGTCATTAGACTTAGTAACACTAGTTTCAGAAATCGAGAACAAATATCAATTAGAAATACCTGATAAAGAAATCAAAAAAATTCAAACTGTAGAAGATATAGTAAATTTCTTAAGTAGTCATGTATAAATTATATATAAAAGAAAATATAGATTCTAAAGATCTTTTAAGAGAGTGTTTAAAAAAGAACTTTAATATATCTGATTATGAGATAATATATAATGAATATAATAAACCATATTTAAAAAATGAAAAGATTTATTTTAATATAAGTCATGATAATGGTACTACAGTTTTAGTTGTAAGTGACAAAGAAATTGGAGTAGATGTAGAATATTTTACCTATAAAGAGAGTGTTGTAAGAAAATATTTTACTAATAATGAACAAAATGAAATACTAAATTCAACAAATAAGGAATATGATTTTACTAGAATTTGGGTTATGAAAGAAGCATTTATTAAAATGAAAGGTATTGGAATACCATATGGTTTAATAAATGTTGATACAACTAAGATAAAAGAACAAATAGAATTGATAGAAAATGAAAAGTATTTAATAGCAATATGTAAAAGTGAGGAGCAGAAATGAACATACTTTATTGTGGGGATTCAAATATTGTTGATGGATTAATCATATCCATATTATCATTAATAAAACATGAAAGTAGTGAACTTTATATATATGTTTTTAGTATGGATTATGAAGATAAAAAGAGTGTAAGTGAAAAATCAATAAAAAAATTAGATGAATTAGTAAAAAAAGTAAATAAAAATAGTTTTGTTAAATTAATCGATGTTAAAAAGTATTTTTTAGATGAAATTCCATCAAGTAATATTGATACAATATTTACCCCATATTGTATGCTTAGACTATATGCAGATTTAGTTCCTGATATGCCAAGTAAAATAATGTATTTAGATAATGATGTCGTAGTGTATAACTCATTTAAAGATTTTTATGACTTAGATAATTCCAAATATGAGTTAGTGGGAGCTAGAGATTTTTACGGTAAATATTTTTATAGTAAAAATAAAATTAAGAAAGATTATTTAAATTCGGGGGTATTAATTTTAAATTTAGATTTAATAAGAAAAAGTGGCAGCTTTAAAAAAGCTAGAAATATGTGTCAAACAAGAAAAATGTTACTTCCAGATCAAGCAGCAATTAACAAGTATTGCAAGCCAAAATTAATTGTAAAAAGAAAATATAATGAGCAACACACATTAAAAAATGACACAGTATTTCGTCATTTTACCACAACTTTTAAGTTCTTTCCGTACTTTAGAACTCAAAAAGTAAAACCATGGAACATAGATAGATTACATGAAATCTTAAAATGCCATGAATTTGATGATATCTTAACAAGTTATCAACAATTGAAGGAGGAAATCAAGTGAAAAAAACAATCCCTATATTTTATGCTATAGATGATGGATACGCTAAGTTTGTATCAGTATCAATTAAATCTTTAGTAATGAATGCAAGTAAAGATTATAACTATGATATAAATGTAATATATGAAAATTTAAGTAAAGAAAATGCTGAAAAATTAATGAGTTTAGAAACAGAAAATTGCAAAATAATTTTAACTGAGATGAATAAAAACTTAAGTATGATAACAGATAAGTTAGGAAATAGACTTAGAGAATATACATTTACCATAACAATATACTTCCGTATTTTTATTCCAGTTATGTTTCCAGAGTATGATAAATGTATTTATATAGATTCAGATACTGTTATTCCAGGTGATATTTCAGAATTTTTCAATGAAGAGCTTGAAGACAATTATTTAGGATGTATCATAGATAAATCTACGATAGATAATGAAATATTAGCAAATTACTTTGAACAAGTCGTAGGTATACCTAGAGATAAATACATTAATTCTGGTGTACTTCTTATGGATGCAAAAAAATTGCGAGAATTAAAAATTGATGAGAAATTTTTAGATTTATATACCAAATATGGTTTCGATGTAATAGCACCAGATCAAGATTATATAAATGCCATGTGTTATGGACATATAAAGTACTTAAAAGATGAATATGATGCTATGCCTAATCCAAACAATAAAGAATTAGATAATCCCGTAATAGTTCATTACAATTTATTTTTAAAACCTTGGCAATATGATGAAGTTCAATACAAAGATTATTTTTGGAAGTATGCAAAGCTTACACCATATTATGAAGAATTATTAAAAATAAAAGATAGCTATACAGATGAAGATAAGAAAAAAGATTCTGAATGGATGGATTTAATGGTTAAAAGAGCATCATTACTAGTAAATGAAAAAAATACTTTAAAAAATGTTTTTGAAAGTGGGAAAGAAACTCGTCTATGATAATCGGTGGAAGTAAAAAAGAAGTTATCAACAATATAAAAAAAAATATTGAAAATAACGAACTAAATAAAAAAGTAGAAATCGGAGATCCCAATCTTAGTGAAGAAGAAATAAATAAATGTCTTAATAAATTTTATCAGAATAAAAAAAGCCCTGTGTATTTTATTAAAAATAAGATAGCTAATAAGACAGTAAAAAAGATAGCCAAAGAAATATACCCAAATATTGATATAATTGGTTTAGAAAAGTTAGAAAATGTTGATTTAACAAATGGTGCAATAATAACAAGTAATCACTTTAATCCTTTAGATAGCTATAATATTAGAAAAATTGTGGAAGAGAAGTTACATAAAAAAATATATATTGTTGTACAAGATACAAATTTAGCTATGCCAGGCTTTTTAGGTTTTCTTTTTAATAATATTGAAGTAATACCTCTATCAAAAAGCCCAAATTATATAATTAAAAAGTTTGTTCCAGAATTAAAAAAGATTCTTTCTAAAGGAAATATTGTTTTAATATATCCAGAAGAAGAAATGTGGTTTAATTATAGACTTCCAAGGCCTTGTAAACGAGGAGCATATCAATTTGCTCATGAACTTGATGTTCCTGTAATTTCGTGCTTTGTTAAAATGATTGATACAGATATTACAGACAATAACGAATTTAATGTTGTAAAGTATAATGTAATAATTAATAAAGTCATTTATCCCGAAGCAAATGAATCTATTAAAAGTGATTCAATTAAGATGGCTGAAGTAGATTATGAAGCAAGAAAAAAAGCATATGAAAACGCTTATAATAAAAAGTTAAAATATGAATTTGATATTAATGATATTGCAGGTTGGAAAGATATTTAATTATCTTTCTTTTTTCTTAAACTGCCATTTACAATAATTATATATAAATGGTATAATATTGGTATATGTTAAAATATACGTTGGGAGGTTAAAATATGGAAGAAAAAAACGCAGAAATAAATGCATTTATAGATAAAGTGGCCAGATATTTAAATCAAGAATATCCTAGTATTTTATCCGATGAACAAATATTAAGGGCTAAAAATATGTTTAAAGATTCTAGTGAAGATATAGATATAATTAAAAGTAAGATAGATAAGTTGGCAAAGCAAACAATAGATGAATACGTTACTCGCAAAGAAAAACAACAAACTTTTAAAGATGTAGCTAAAAAAAGAGTTGAACACATAAAACGTGACTATAATATTGACTTTGATGATAAAAAAATAGAAGATGTTATTTCAAAAATGTTAGAGCAAAACCTATCAAAAGAACAAATTGATGAACGATTTGAACTCATAAATGAAAGTTTAAAAGGTGAGGCAAGAAACAAAATATTAGAAGAACAGGTAAAAAGTGGAAAAGCTGATAGTAATTTTTCTAGTATAAGGGAAACAATTGGAATACTTTTTGATGATGCTATGTTATCACCAATACTTTCTATATATGGAGGTACAATTCCATATATAATGACAGGTGATGAACCTAAAAGAATAATTGGAGATGTTGATACCCATGCTAAAATGGAAGATATGGATAAAATACGAAAATACATTCATGAACACCCAGATCAATTTCATATAATAAGTGATTCTCTACAATTATGTGGCGAAGATTATGGTATGGAATTATCAGTGAATGGTGTTGATGTTTCAATATTTCCTACTATTGCTTCTGATGAGGGAATGATTGTAAGAAACTTTAGTATTCAAGAATCTCTTGGAGAAATTACAACTAAAGCAACCTTATTTGGTGGTATTAATGAAGAAAGTCAAATTATAAACTATAATAACAATGGAAGAACTATCAGACTTATGTCGCCAGAATTTACATTTATTACAAAAGAAGTGGCAAAACGAGAAAAGGATATTCTTGATAATCAGGTTTTACAAAAAGTAGTTGACAATGAAAAGTTAACACAAATGCGCTCCATGATGAAAAAAACTGTAGTTATAGAAACACAAACTCAAAAAATGAATATAAAAAATACAAAAGGCTATCAAAGTCAAGAATCATTTGCATATAGAGCACAAGATGAAATGCAAAGCTATCAACAAATTAAAAGGAAAAATCAAATGACTGAAAATGTGACCCAATTTTCTCTGGATGATAATTGTTCCAATAGTAGGGGATTTACTAATGTTATAGCAATATCATTAATTGTTGGCTTCGTTAGCATTACCTTATTTACACTTGTCTATATATTAATGGGAAAATAACTAAAATGAAAAATTTAAAATAATAACTAGGATGTGATATTAATGATATCGTAGGCTAGAAAGATATTTAATTATCCTTCTTTTTATATATCACATATTCCACATTGGACATTTTGCTTCTCTCAATCATTTTATCTCTTACAATTTTAGCTAATGTGTTACTTTTTTCTTTTTTAGTAAGTGAGTTATCAACATAAAAAGGTCCATCAACATAAACTACAATTTTTGGTTTTTTAAATATCTTACTTTTTTTGTAAGTAGTGGTTGCAGAGTATACTTCTTTTTCATCTTCAACAGCTAATTGAAAAGCACTGTTTTTAAATGGTCTAATTTTTGTATAATATGGCCAAACATGAGCTTCTGGATATATAATAATTGGATGTCTTTTTCCATAGTATTTTAATGCTTCTCTAAACTTTACCATATTATGGACTCCATCAGGAATAACTAAAGCTCCGAGCGTGGGTAATAATTTACCTAACACAGGTATTCCTAAGTTAGCTTTATTAACAACATAATACGGTCTTTTATATCTAGTTATAAACGGTGGTATAAAAGCATCACCGATTTCTTGAGTATGATTTATATATAAATAATAATTCTTCTTATTTTTTAAAACTTTTCTATTTTTAATACGAACATGTAAAAATAATTTTATATAAACAAAACTTATTATTAAAAATATCCCATAAATTACATAAGACCAAATTACATAAAAGACATTTTTATTAATCCATTTATAGTTATCTTTTAAAACATAATCTTGATTTTTAGATTTAACAACATCACTATCAAAATCGTCATAATAATATATTTTTTTCATAAATACCTCGTCATAATTATAACATGTATTTAAGATATAGACAAACGCACTTTAAAAATATGGACTAGTTCATATAATATAGTGAGGTGAGAACATGAATTATTTAACTTATCCACTAAAAATAATGAATATAACTCAAGGGTATGATGATAATTATACACATAAAAGACATTCTGAAGGTAATTTAAAAGATTATCCAATAGATGATGCTTGTGGTTCTGGTAACAATAGTTACTTTTATTGCCCATGTGATGAATTGGTAGTAAAAAAAGTTTATGGTGTAGGACTCAGAGCTTCAAATACAATATGGCTTGAAAGTACGACTCCAGTAATAACACCGACATTTACCGATTACATTACTATAATGGTTGTTCATCCAGAAGATAAGGATTTAAAAAATATTTATGTAGGTAGAAAGTATCAAAGAAATGAAAGAGTATTTCCTAAGGGAGCAGATGGATTTGCAACTGGACCACATTTTCATATAACTTTAGGTCGAGGAAAAATGTCTGGTTCAGGCTGGGCTAAAAATAATCTGGGTTTATGGATTTTAAAAACTACAGAATATAATATTAAACCTGAACATGGGATGTTCATAGATCCTAATTTTACAACTATTAAAAATACCAAAAATATTAACTTTGTTAAAATTAAAGATGAAGAGAGTAAAGACGATAATATTTATTATACTACAGCTAATCTAAATATTAGATATGGACCAGGTGCAAATTATAGATTTGTAAATCTTTTACATAAAGATACTAAAATTAAAATTGAAAGTCTTAATAATGGTTGGGCTAAAATAAATGACAAAGAATATGTTGCAAGTAATTATATTACAAAAAATAAACCTAAAAAGTATTATGAATCTAAAAGTACTACGGCAGCTTTATTAAACGTTAGAAATAAGCCAAATGGTAATGTTATATTATATAGAGTTCCTAAAAATACTACGGTTAGTGTTATGAAAACAGAAAATAATTGGACACAAATTTATAATAATCGTTGGGTATACAGTAAATATTTAAACTAACAATTGCTAAATTATAAAATTTATTATAAAATATAATTAGGTGATATTATGGGACAAGTTTATGATAAAGCATTAGAATTTAAACGCAAACATCCAGGTGGAGTGGTATGGAATTTAAAGGACCATTGTAATGTGGTAGAAAAACATCTAAATCCCGGAGAATTTGTAACTTTTGCTTTCGCAGGACAAAAAAATGATAAGTTTTATGACTTATTTCAAACATGCGTAGTTGTTTTAACTAACAAAAGAATTTTAATAGGTCAAAAGCGTGTTGTCTGGGGTTATTTCTTAAGTTCAATTACACCAGATCTATACAATGACTTATTTGTATATCAAGGCCTTCTTTGGGGACAAGTAAAAATAGATACAGTAAAAGAAGAAGTAACTATATCTAATCTTCCAAAAAGTGGACTTGATGAAATAGAAACAAACATAACAGAAATGATGATGGAAGAAAAACAAAAATATGGTCATGCAGAAGAAAACTAATAAAAAAAAATTATTAAATTTAATTATATTTTTAGCTGTAATATTTATTATATTCATCTACTTTTTAAATGCATCACATAATTATAATCTCGAATACAACATAAATGATGTAAAAGTAAATGAAAATTATCACAAAAAAGAAAAGTATTATAGTTTTATATTTACACTAGATAACAAAGAATATGAAGTTATATCCTTTGATAAATATACCAACAAAAGAAAGTTAGTGGAAGATATAAAAATTACTAAGAATGATGATAACACGTGTTTATCATTTAAAGCTAAAAATATAAATTTATATGATGTATGCTCTAACGAAGAAGAATTTTTCTATCCAAATAATTCTAATGAATTTAAAAAAAATGATATATATAAAAATATTCAAATAGATTCGTTAGAAAATCATACATTTTTGTTATGGAATTATCACGAATTTGTATATTTAAGTCCTAAGAAAAATACAACAATTAGTTTATTTAATAAAGATGAATATAAATTAAATTTAATCTATCAAACTAAAGATTACCTATTAGTTCCTGATTATAACAATGATTATCAATTTTCTAAAATAAACTTAATAGCATTTAAAAATGCCAAAGTAAGTGAAATAAAACTTAGATATGATTTATATTTTGATAGTTATTTTCTCGGAGACTATAAAAACAAAGTATATTTATATGATAATAAGAGTGAACTTGAATATTATATAGATTTAAAGAAAAAAGATATTTATAAAACAGAATATAAAGTAAATAATGATGGTAAATGGGAAAAGGTTACTAATCAAAAATTAAAGAATAATAGACTAAGTTTTTACAATACCGAATATTATAATTATACTTTAAAAGATACAAAACTTTATGGAACATTTAAAAAAGACTATTTAGTAACAAATAAAGATGTGAGTAAAATAGTTAAAGTAGATAATTTAGATATATACTACATATCAAAAGATACATTATATTATTTTAATCCATTATATGGAGATAAACCTTTACTTAAATATAGTGAATGGGAATTTAATAACACTAATATGATTTTTATCTACTAACCAAAATAATAATTAAACATATCTTATACTAGGAGTGATAACATGTTTAATAATTATTTAGTAAAAGATGGAGAAAATATTAAGACATTAGCTAGTAAATTTAATATATCTCCACAAGATTTAATGAGTTTGAATAATCTATACTTTGATAGTGATTTAAGGGCTGGAATGGAAATAATAGTACCTAAAAATGAAGAAAAGTATTTTAATACTTATATAATAGAAAGTGGAGATTCACTATATAAAATAGCAGAAAAATATAATATTAATCCAACATTACTTGCAAGTTTAAATGGTCTTGAAATGGAAGATTATATTTATCCTGGTCAAGAAATACTAATTCCTAAAAATAATTATAGTTATTATATAACAGCAGAAGGAGATACATTAGATACAGTAAGTAAAGTATTTAAAATATCAAAACTAGACTTACTTAATCAAAATGAAACAATATACTTATTAAAAGATCAAGTATTAGTAACAAAAAGATAGAAACAACTTTACAAAAGGTTGTTTTTTTTGATAGAATTATTAAAGAAAAGGGTTGGTTAAAATGATTTTAAAAAAGCCTTATGCATTCTTGATCAAAAACTTTAGAAAAATTCATTTTATTCTAGCTATTTTAAGTGTGTTTATAATTATTAAAACTAATACAGTAGTAGGATTCTTTAAAGAATATGTAGCTAATAACTATAGTGTAGTAGTAACAGATAATTTAGTATCATCAACAATTAGTAATTGGTTATATGTTGCTATAATAGTTATGATAATTACTTTAATATCAGTATATATTCTTTTAAAAATAAAAAAGAAACCTACAAAATTATATTTTTTTACAATACTTTATTATATAATTCTTTTAATTGGAATAATTATAGCATCAGTATTAATAGGTTCTTTGAGTAAAGGTTTGTGGGCAACAGCCAGTGCTAGAACATACCGTGATTTTGCTAACATTATATATTATCCAAGTTATTTCTTTTTAATATTTTTATGTATCAGAGCATTGGGATTTGATGTCAAAAAATTCAATTTTAAAAATGATTTAAAAGAACTAAAGATAACTGAAGAGGATAGTGAAGAAATAGAGTTAAGTCTTAATTTTCAAACATACAAAGCTAAAAGAAATTTAAGAAGATTTGCTAGAGAGTTAAAATACTACTATTTAGAAAATAAAAAAATAATTTATTTAATCGGGGGAATATTAGTTATAATTTTAGGCTTTGTAATATATAAAAATACTGAAAAATTAAAATATACATATAAAGAAAATAAAACATTTTCTAGTAGTGGTATGACTTATAAAATAATAGATAGTATGATAACTAATGTTGATTTAAAAGGCAATACTATAGATGAAAATAAATATTATGTAGTAATTCGTTTTGAAGTTAAAAATAATTCACGAAACGATTTAAGAATAAATTATAATAACTTTAAACTATATTTTAATAAAAATTATGTATATCCATCTCTTAATAAAGGAAATTATTTCCTAGATTATGGAGATCCTTATATGAATGATGTAATCTCTGTTTCAACTACCAAAACATATATAATGGCTTACGAAATAGATAAGAAATATAAAGATGGAAAATTTGAAGTTATATTATATCAAGGTGAATCAACAAAAAGTGAATCGTTTTTAGCCAAAACAACCACAGTAAAATTAAATCCAGTGCAATATATTGATGTTAAAAGAGTAAGGAATGCTAAGATAAATGAAACAATATCATTTTCAGGAACATCATTAAAAGAATCATCATTAAACATTAAATCTGTACTTATAGCTAATAGATATGAGTATCAATATGAATGTGGATATAAAACTGATAAATATAAATGTACCGATGTTGTAGTAGCTGGAGCATCATATCAAAATAAGTCCACATTAATTGTTATGGATTATGATTTAATTTTAGATAAGACAACATCTTCATATCAAAATATAAATGATGCTAATGCCTTTGCATCAAACTTTTTGGAAGTAGAATATATATTAGATGGTAACACTAAAAAAGCAAATGTAAAATATGCAAACCCATCACGAGAAATAAATAAATTAATACTAGAAACAACTAGTGAAATAAATGAAGCAAGTGAAATTAATTTATTAGTTACTATTAGAAATAGAGAATATACAATTAAATTGAAGTAGGATGTGATAATAATGCATGTAAAAAATAATTATAATGAGTGTATAACTAATTTAGCTTGTTCAATAAGAAAATATTTTGAATTAGATTATCAACACAATACTTTAAGTTATGTAGATAAATTATTAGAAAAAAAACAACCCAAAAATGTTGTAGTTATATTATTTGATGGAATGGGATCAAGAATACTTGATAGAGTATTAGATAAAGAAGATTTCTTTATCAAAAATAGGAAAAAAGAGATAACCACAGTATTCCCAGCAACAACAACTGCTGCAACATATTCAGTCATGACTGGTTTAAATCCGGTTGAGCATGGTTATCTAGGATGGTATTCTTATGTTGAACCATTAGATAAAATAATAATGTTATTCAGAGGTATAGAAAAAGATAGTCAAAAAGTAAATAAAGAATATGATGAAATAAGAAATAAATTGTTGATAAATAGAACTATTACTGATGAAATAAATGAAATAGGAAAATACAAAAGTAAAATTTTATTCCCATTTGGTGATAATCCATATAAAGATTTAGATAACATGTTAGAAATAATAAAAAAAGAATGTCAAGAAGATGGTAAGAAATATATTTATGCATATGATAGTGAACCAGATAGTACAATGCATGATTTTGGACCAGATAGTAATGAAACAAATAAATTAATTAAAGAACGAAATAAAAAAGTCGATGAGTTATGCCAAGACTTAGAAGATACCATTGTTTTTGTAATAGCAGATCATGGACATATAAAAGTTGATAACATATTTTTAAATGATTATCCATCTTTAAAAATAATGTTAGAAAGAAATACATCCATAGAACAACGCGCGATATCGTTTAAAGTAAAAGATGGAATGCATAAAAGCTTTGAAGAAGAGTTTAATAAATTACTTGGAAATTATTTTACTTTATATAAAAAAGATGAAATAATCAAAAGCAAACTATTCGGTGATGGTAAAGAAAATAAATTATTTAGAAGTGCTATCGGAGATTATTTAGCAATCGCAGAAGATTCTAATAAAGCATTAGTATCAGATGGTGATGAAAGACTGGTTTCTCAACATGCTGGATATACAGATGATGAAATATATATACCATTAATAATAATAGACAAAACTTAAGGAGGTAATAAATAAATGAAATTAATATTATGTGGTGGCGGATCTGGAGATCAAAATACATTAGCCAATCAAAAACTTAATGAGATTATTGATCATAATAAACCTATACTATATATTCCTTTAGCTATGGATGAAAATGAACACCCATATGATGGTTGTTTTGAGTGGATAAACGAGGAATTAAAAAGTGTAGATAAAACAGGTATTTCAATGGTACGATCATTTGAAGACCTTGCTTCACGAAATTTACAAGATTATTCAGCTTTATTTATTGGTGGTGGAAATACTTACAAATTGCTATTAGGGCTAAAAGAAAGTGGAGCTTTTAAAAACATCAGAGATTATATCAATAATGATGGTGTAGTAATCGGTGGAAGTGCTGGAGCAGTTATATTTGGTTATGATATAAATATTATTGCCAGTATGGATCCTAATGATGTAAATCTAGAAGATACGAAGGGCTTTGATGTATTATCGGGAATATCTATTTTTCCACATTATACAAATAGGAAATCAAAATATACTGAAGAAGAGAATAATGAACGCATGAAAATGTTTACAGACTCTATAACGAAATATTCTGAAAAAATAGGCAAAGTAATTGCTATTCCAGAAGAAGATGCCATTTACATTTCAGAAGAAGACGTACAAGTGATAGGTACAAAGCCATATTTTGTATTTAAAAATGGAGTAAGCGAAAAAATAAATTTGTTTGATTGTGAACAAAGATTAAATAAAAAGTTATAATTATATTAAAAAATTTTTTTGCTTTCTTTTTCAACAAGTCAAAAAATTCAAAAAAAACTTGATTTTATTAAAAAATGATATATAATAATATCTGCAATTTGTAAATTGATTTACATTTTTGTGTTGCATTTCCTAGTGAAATGTGTATATAATAAATATAGGAGAAACAAGTTGTTCTATCTCCAAGTCATTATATATGGACGAAAAAAGAGATACATTTAGTTGTCGTTGCTAGGTGTTCTCAGTCCAGTTTGTTTGTTGAGAAACACCTAATCATTGCTGAGTAGGTGTTTTCTTTTAATCCTTTTTGTCTAAAATACGAACTATTAAAACTAGAATCACAGTCAATATAACTAAAAATTCCATAGTTGCTTCCTTCCATTAGGACCACCTCTTTCCATCATTAAATAATTAGTTAAATGGACTGAGGGTAAAACACCTAGCAAACTAAAGTATCTCAATTCCATTATAATATACTTTAGTAAAATTTACTAGTAATTGTTTATATTTTTTCTTGTTTTATAGTATATACAATTCACAATATTCTTTTATAAATTATATAGTTTTTACTTATAATGTTTCTAAAACAAAAATTGTATTAAAAAAAGCCTTAAAAAAGGCCTTATTAACTTTTTGGAGGAACCGACCAGATTCGAACTGGTGATCAGGGTGTTGCAGACCCACGCCTTACCACTTGGCTACGGTTCCATAATACATAATATGCTTCTTCATAAAGCAATATTATTGTATTATATTTTTTTATTAATGTCAACTTTTTAAATTGATTATATACTTTTGATTTCTAATTGTAACAATAGCTTGAATTACACTTGCATCCACAATTTCACCACCTACTTCAAAAGCAATAAAATCTTTTTGGTAATCAGGTGTAACATTTATTGAATTATTAGAGTATACTTTATCATCAACTTTATATTGAATAGTCATAAAATCATTAGCAAATCTTCTTGGTAAAGTATTACTTTTAGAATATAACATATCACCATCTGGAGTATAGTTAATATGAAGTGTTAAAATATAATTATTATGCCTTGAGGCAGTAAATGGAACTGTTATTGCATCATCATATGCATTACAATTATCTTTAAAACATTTTTCATAAGTATAGAAATATGTTTTATTTAATTCATAGCTTTGAACTTTTAAAATAGTATTTCCTAAATAAGTATCATCAAATGTAACTTTTTGTCCTAAAGCATAATTTCCATTTAATTTTAAGTCACTTATTTTTTGGGGACGAATACTTACATAAATATGTTTTGTAGTATAATCTTTTTTATTTTTAACTGTACCATTATAAATATCAAGTTTAAATCTACTATTTCGATTTTTTTCATTTATTTCATATACTAAAGCAAATGTCTTATCAGTTTTATGTGAAAATTCACTTATAACATTTTCTGAGGCATAATCAATAAAATAAGAACTCATACTTAAAGTTGGCTTTACAAGTGTGCCACCCACGCTTAAATTAAATTGATTAAAATCTATCTTTCTTGTTAAACCAGAATTATTTTTTAAATTAACTTTTAAAACTACATAATAATAACCATTTTTTATAATATTTCCTTTATAATCAAGATTTGTCACTATAGAATCTTCGACTGTTAACTGCATATTATTATAGGTAAATACTTTACCTGTTTTATAACTTTGATTATAATTTATATTT
>ERZ780148.1046-NODE-1046-length-20302-cov-2.946758_pt1 | contig 20302 bp, 14 predicted proteins | sample MGYA00510984_ERZ780148 | MGnify/ENA primary metagenome ERZ780148 (study PRJEB29588, sample SAMEA2160902) | human gut metagenome | biome: human gut; feature: human-associated habitat; material: faeces | place: Denmark | collected 2008/2010 ...
GGTATCCAATACACGACGGTATTTTTTCTGGATATCCTGGCCTCTCCTTACTTGACTACTGCAATCAACAAAGAAAAACCCAATAAGTTTTTGAATACCGGTTTTATATCTTCTGTTTTCCCGGATTCGACGGATTACCGGAGAAAGACGTTTATCGGCTTGGCTGCCGGTGGAGATATCATTCCGATTAAATATACGGATGTGCAGATCGAGTCGGCCTCCAGCGGATCGATTTATCCGGCTAACAATTATGTTATTTTCCGTTTGTCGGATATCATGTTGCTGAAAGCCGAGGCATTGACCGCTCAGGGAAAAAGCAGTGGCGTGGCTATCGGTTTGCTGAATCAGATACGGGAAAGGGCCGATATCGGCGATTTCGACGGTTCGGTGTCTTTACAACGTGCTATTCTGAACGAACGTGCCCGGGAACTCTTTCTCGAAGGCCATCGCTTCTTTGATCTGGTACGTTATTATTATGAAACCGGTACTTCTTTACTTTATAATGTTACAGAAGCGAATATGGCGAAGAGAATCCATTATTGGCCGCTGGATCCGGATTTATTCGAGAATAATAGTGTGATACGTCAAACTTCCTATTGGCAGGGTAAAATCTAATTTAATAACAGCATATTATGAAAAAATTATTGTATATATCCGTTCTGTTTTTATTCGGAATGACATCCTGTATTCAGGATTACCTGGACGATGGTGGAACCCATTCGGCAGAGTCGAATACTACGCCTTACGAATACTTGTCTTCGCATACCTACCATATGTTCGATACGTTGATTCAGATCATCGACCATTATGGGTTGGAAGAAGAAATGAATCGTGCAGCTACTGTTTTCGCTTGTTCGGATTTCAGTGTTAAAGCTTTGTTGAAAAAACGCTCCGATCAGTTGGCCGATGAGCATGGTGACGAAGGGTGGGCCTATACCCTCGACTCGCTCTATCGTGATTTTACCGCCGATTCGATCCGGATCTATTTTTTCCAGGATAAGATCGAATTAGCGACTGCCCCTAAAATACCCACCGAATTTCTCAATTATTCCGGGGATGGTTCGGGATATGCCGTTTATCAGCAGGAGTCCACTAACGAAAGTGACTGGACGGTACCCGGAACCAGTGTAACTGTGGTGACCAAGCCCTCTTTTCTGTATTTGCGCAAGATTATCGGTGATGAAATCGATCCGATCGGCAAGGAATTCGATTCGACGGCCGAGCAATTGAAAGAACAGGATATCTCGGTGAAATGCCAGACAACAGGTATTATCTGTACAAAAACAGGTACGATTTTGCATGTACTCGATAATTCTCACGTTTTTTCTGCATTTAAAGTTGGAAATGATTAAACACCGAAAGTTATGAAAATAAAGAAACTGATATATGGACTGTTGGGCGCCGGAGGTGTTCTGGTGGCTTGCGACAAGATTGAAGAAGGATACATGAGCAGTAATATTTACTATGTGACCGATCCTTTTACGGTAGAACAAGGGCTGACGACTTATTCCGAAGCGTTGGAGCTGGATAATTCCACCGGTCCGGTAAATGTCGAGCTATTGGATATTCGTAATGTAGAAACCGGAAAAACCGAAGAGGCCTGGTATTCCGAAAGTGAGATTACTTTCTGGAAAGAAAAGATTAATTCGGAAACGGATACAACCTGGGAACAGGTAGCCGCTAAATATTCTATGCAGCCTTATCCGACCTTTCAGGTCAATCCGGTGGGAGGACGGTTGGAATTTTCCGAGGGTACTTTGAACGTACCGGTAGGTGAATATGAAATCGATATCAAAGTGTCGAATGTGAAAGAGACCCGGGTGATCAGGAATGCTTGTACCATCATTCTGACCGAGAGTTCTTCCTTTATAAAAGAAGGTACCTATGATTTGTGGAATTCCAGTAATTCGGGTACCCGTCTGAATCCGGTTGTGACCTACAAAGAACTGAAAGGAGACGATCTGGAAGCTTTTAAAAGTAAATTGGCAGCAGCAGGAGGAGAATACAACGAGGACTACGGTTATATGATTCTGAAAGTGCTGGATCATTATGGAGAGGCTTTCGATTGGACACCGAATACGGGTGCGAATAGCGGAGGAGAAATCCGTCAGCGGCAATCGGATTTGGGAAGCTACGAAAAACGGAGTCCCTGGCAGAAGATGTATTATACTTCGGATGCGATGATCGCTCCTTTCCCTATGGCTCCTTTCCCATTGATCAATGCGCCGACGTCTACCGACGATCTGTCTTATTATCGGATCATTCCTTCGGCGACGACCAAAGGGGTTGATATCTGGCTCCGTTTCAGCTGGTTTATACAGCGTAAAGGAGTTTTTGAAATTACTTATCAGCTGAAAGGAGCTGATGATACCGGTGTTGTTCAAAGGGTAAAGAAATAATTAAAACCGAAGTGTATGAAAAGATTTAAATATCTGGCATTTTTGTTATGGATGATGCCATTGGCTTTTGGGGCCTGTACGGATGACGATAATGACGAGATCACCGATGAAGAATACATTGCCGGAGCTGCCGTTGTGAATCTGACGGTGGTCGACGGAGAAACGGACTTACCGATAGCGGAGGTAACTTTGAAGCAGACTGCTTTGAAAATTTCGGAAACGACCGATGCCAATGGCAAAGCGACGCTGACCTTCGATCAGGCTCCGCGGGCTGTCGCTAATCTGGTATTTTCTCATGAAGCTTATCAGGATTATACAACGACGGTAGCTATCGGGGAAGTAAGCGAAGGAAGTACGAAAAATGTGGAGGTAAAGATTGCTTTGAATCCCAAAACGGTGTCCTATGTGATCAATTTTACCGTTTTAGACGATTCTACTTTCCTGCCGATCACAGGCGTTTCTATTTTGGGACTGGAAACCGGGGCCGATATGACCGATGCAGATGGTGTTGCAACTGTGAAGGTGCCGGGGCCGGGAGATTATACGTTGGGACTAGCCATGACCGGATACGATACGGCTTATGTCTCTGCAACGATGCCCGATGAAGGGATGCCGGGAGAAACGATAACGGTGGATTGCGGAACGGTCATGATGACTGTAGCCGGAGGGTTCAGGATAGAAGAGGTCGATCTTTCATCGTTCACCTGGCAATTGGATAGTATGGTGGTATGGAGCCGGGATAGAGGGACCATCGGAAGCATTATTCTTTCTAAAGAACAATATATGGCGGGAGAGGGATATACGGTAGATTGGGATAGGAGAAGCGATTTCGGAACCTATGATTTCGACTACATTATTTCGGCTTCCGGTGCTGTGGATTTCCGTTATCCCTTGTGTTTCAAATTACACTATGAGGAAGCTTCTTATGCTCCGGGATGTTACCGGGTGGAGGTGGTGAAATTCCTCGAACCGGGAGACAATAGTGTAGTGAAAGATGAGTCGTATTACGACTACAAAAAGAAAAAACTGGTATTGCGTTTCTTATTCCACGAAGATTGGTGTAGTGCGGAAGACTGGGATGCTTATTATTATTCAGCAGTAGAATAAATATGGGATATAAAGTATTAAAACAGGGGTGGAGGCTTATCGCTATCCTGGCGATAGGCTTCTCTTCCGGGTGTTCCGGTAACGAAAAAATCAAAGGGATCGATCTGGATGAGGTGGGATACGGTTCCTCGGTCTTTTCCGTGCTCAAAGGAGAAGATTATGAATCTGAAGCGTTGAAACTACCGGAGGGAGTCGGGGAGGATATCACGGTAAAGATCAAAGATGTCCGTAATTTTTCGACCAAAGAAAGTGAACCGCTTTTTTTCGAGAGCTGTGAGGTCATCGGGTGGTCTTCGCCTGTCGATCTGAATACGGATAAGACCATGGAAGCGGTGCTGGCTAAATATAATCCGGTTCAAAAGGCGACACTGTCGGTCGATGCTTCTACTGGAAAACTGATATTGTATGGGGCCGGTACCAAAAATATTCCGGCGGCAGTTTATCTGGTTGATCTGGAGATTAGCAGTGGAGGCGTCACCCAAATCAAAGAAGGCGTTTGTCGCATCCAGTTGAAAGACAATTCGGCTAAGGCTGTCACTGTATCGGCAACCTGGGGAACGACGGATAGCGATAAAGCTCCTGCCGACGTGAGTAGTAAAGAACTGAGCGAGGAAGAGCTGCAGGAATTCGCCGGGGCTTTAGGCAGTGCTTATAATAAAAATTATGGTTATTTGATACTGAAAGTTAAAGACAGACGCAATCAGAGCATTAGTTGGAAAGATCGTTGGGTGACCCGGACAAATAAAAATAATTTTGAAACGGCTAATCCCTGGGCAGAAATTATCTATACCGACGAAGCGGTGATCGTTCCTTATCCCGTTCCCTCTTATCCGGTTGTATCACAATCTACCGGTAACGCGGTACAATATAAGGTTGAGAAAGCGAATACCGCTTTCAGGAAAGATCTCTTTTTCGATTGTAATTTGTCTGTGACTCAGAAAGGAGTCTTTGAGATCGAGTGCCGGCTTACCGACAGTGAGGTACAAGGAAAAGCCACCGTATTGCCCAGTGGAAAGAAGCTGTTTTTCCCGGTCCAGGATGATTTGCGGTCTATGGATTTTTATGACGATAACAGTCGGCTCAGTTATCACCGGATGGTTTCTTCCGAAAATTTTGTGGTATTCTGGGAAAAAGGATTCGGTGACGATCCCAAAAGTGCTCCGCCTTTGAATGGGGTGGATATGACTGTCGATCTCGACGATTTACTCGAAAAAGGAGAGCGTTTCTATAAATTGTATCATGATTCCCTGAATTTTGTCACTCCGGGAAATTCGAACGTCGATTCGATCCGGATGATGGTGATCGTCCATTATACGACCACGTGGACGGCATATGGCGGAGGATACGATGATGTGATCGGAGCTTTGTGGGTCAATCCGGCGACGATGAAACCGGTGGGACAGACGATCGCCCACGAGTTCGGGCATTCGTTCCAATATCAGGTGTATTGTGACGATCCGAACAAAGAGGCCGGCTTCCGTCAGGGGCAAAGCGGAACTTCGCAGGATGGCAATAGTTTTTGGGAGATGTGTGCCCAGCATATGGCGTGGCAGAATATCGCGCTTTTCCCGGAGTGGAATTGTGATGTACCTATTTATCTGGCCAATCATCACCGCGGATTTATGCACGAATGGTTGCGTTACCAGGCTTTTTATCTGATGGAATATTGGCGGATGAAACATGGGGAAGATATGTTGGGACGGGTATGGCGGGAGTCTGAAAGCCATGAAGATCCGATTACGGCTTATAAACGGATTGCAGGTCTTTCACAGGATCAATTCAATGCCGAAGTGTGGGAATCGGCTTGTCATGACATTACCTGGGATTATCCTTTGGGCGGTTATTTGCGGCGTATCGTCGATAGACAAAGCGAGGCCGACCGGCAAACCTGGTATACCCACAAGACCCGTCTGATCGCTGAGAACGGATATTATCGTTCCTATCCGGATACGGTGACTGCAGATCACGGCACGGAGCAAAATATCGCTTTTACACCGCATGATTACGGCTATAATGCTTTTCAGTTGAGCGTACCGGAAGGAGGAACGACGGTGACTGCCGAATTCGAAGGGATTACAGGTGACAGCCGTTATCGGACAGTCGGTGATAGCAAAGCAGGATGGAGGTTCGGTTTTGTCGGTGTGCAAGGAAGTTGGACACCTGTATACGGGGATATGGGGGAGGCAACCGGGACTGCTCCGCAAGCATCCGTATCTTTTACCGTGCCCGGTGGAGGGCTGAAACGGTTGTGGTTTGTGGTATCGGGAGCTCCGACCCGGCATGAACCTCATGTTTGGGACGACGATGTCGGCAATGATGAAGAATATCCTTATCGGGTGAAATTTGTCAATACGGAGGTGAAAAACTAAGTATAACTTTAATGATGAATCTTATGAAGAATAAAATATTTTCCGTTTTAGTAGGTCTGCTGGCCGTTTTTTTAGGAGCCTGTAGCGATGACGACGATGTGTTGACTACATCCTCGGTACATGTGAATGGCGGGCCGCTGGAAGAATCGATCACGCCGACATCTGCCCGGGTACGGATCCGCCTGAATGAGACGGCCGGTATCGGTGAAGTGGGAATCTGTTATGGAGTACAGACCGATAAGAGTGCTTTGTTATCTTATGGGGATGTTTTAAAAGTAGAAAAGGTCGATTCTGTGATGTATCTGGATTTGACCGAATTGGAATCGGCTACGACTTATTCTTATGTCGCTTATGCCAAATATGAAAATGCTTCTGTTGCGGATGTACATTCGGTGGTACGTAGTTTTACCACTCAAAGTGCCGATTTGTATCTGACTCCGTCCCGTTTGAACCGTTCTGCAACGGGAAGGCTGGATACGGTAAAGATTACGACGACTTTCGACTTCTGGGCGGTGGCGGAATACGATTACGATTGGATTACCTATGAGAAAAAAGATACTTTGTTGATATTGAAAACCCAGGATAATTCAGGGGCTGAAATACGTTCGGCTATATTAAAGATACAGGCCGGTAGCCGGACACAAAGTCTGGCTGTCATGCAGGCTGCACCTACGATCAGTTTATCTGCCGACACCCTGGAAGTCAGTGCTAAAGGAGCTACGGGTTCGTTTATCGTGCGGTCGGATGTTGCATGGAGTATCGATAAAGATGCCGATTGGGTGACCTGTTCCGTAGAAAAGGATTCGATCGTGAATTTTACAGCAGAAGTAAATACCGGCTCTGAAGAACGTTTCGGACATATCACGGTGTCGGTATCGGATCAGCTTTATAAAATATTTACGGTTGCTCAGCGGTCGGGAGCACTAGCGGTTACGAAGACGAATTTGAGTTATGGCTTAAAAGGAGGCGAAGAGGGTTTTGTGGTCGAATGTAATACTGACGATTGGACCTTTAGCTCGGATAAGTCGTGGTGTAAACCGGAATGGATTCAGGGCACCGATTCGATAGCCGTCAGGGTGGACCCGAACGATACGGAGGCAGCGGTACGGACAGCGACGATTACGGTACAGAAAGAGCAGTCGGTAAAAAAAGTGACGGTTAGTCAGGAATCCGGACTTATGTTAAGTGATGTCAGCCTGGAAAACTTGGTTTTTTGGGGAGGAAATGGTGATATTAAAGTGAAAGCCTATACGGATAGTTGGACTGTAGAAAGCGTAACGGACGATTTTACAGCTAGCCGGACCAATGATTCTATCGTGACTGTTTCGGTGGCGAATTTGAATACGACCGCTCAGGAAATCACCGGTTCTGTAACGATTAAGGCCGGGAATCTGACCCAGACGATGACTTTGGTACAACCTTGTGCGGTGATTGACTGGGGAACTGAAGAAGTGAAATTTTCATATACGGGAGGTACAAAGTCGAATACTTCCGGAAATTATATCGGTATGACGAAGTATAAAGTAGAAGGGACCGGTGTGAGTTGGTTGACTGTCGGTAGTGAGGGAGTCAGTTTTGTACAGGGTACCGACGGTTATATGGTCGTCGCTGGCGAAGACGATGCTTTTGTGACTCTGAATCTGACGGCTACAGCGAACAATACCGGAAAAACCCGTACGGCTACGATTACCGGAGTGTGGGAAGGGGTTACCGAAAGCTTTACGGTGACCCAGATGGATGCTTCATCGGTAGTCGTTTTACCGGCTTTGGAGGCCGGTGTATTAGCCGGAAACTATACATTGACAGAAGAAGGATATACCGGATATGTTCATTTCGGTGATAAAATCTATACGAAAGCAGAGTACGATGAGATAACAACCGAACTGGAAGCTGCAGGCACTAGCCTTTATGACGATCGCTATGCCAAATTCAGGGCTGCCGATTACGACTATGCTATGGGGTTGGATAATGGAAATACTGCTTATCCACTATTATTTAAGATTAATCAGGTGGAATCTACTGCAGACGGGGCTCCTTCAGGAGCTTATGAAGTTGAAATCGTGACGATGTATGAACCGGTGAATACGGCTCTCGAATCGGATTATATCGCTTACTATGATAAAAATACGAAGACTTTATATTTTGAGTTCGACTATTATTCATGGGCATCCGGTCAAACCGAACATTGTATCAGAACTTTGGTTTTTGCAGAATAATTTTCTCCGATACCGGATGCTATTTTAAGGTTAAAACGGTGCCGACAGTTAAAACGGTAATAACGGTTTAAAACTGGACATGCACCGTTCCTTTTTTATTAGGAGGTTTTGGGGGACAAGTCAACAATCGTATGTATGATTTTTATATGCTATTTTCCTTTTAAAAACTCGATTTGTACAATTGTTGTATTTTTTTGCATATATGTTTTATTGAAAGTTAAGGGAATGTCATTCCTTTGTTTAGGTGATTTGAAAAAGGAAAAACCGGGACGTAATAAAGTGGGGAGGAAGGTATTAAACCGGTAGGCGGATGAAAATCCGGATGCTAATGATGTACCTCTGCATGGCGTGCTGGTGGGCAGATTGTCTAACCCTAATATGAAAGTGTTATGAAATATGTGATGTGCATTGTATTTTGTTGTCTGCTGTGTCTGGGAAAGGCGCAGCAGAGAGTAACCGGACAGAAACCGGGGATTACGGCTCCACCGCTAGAGCTGAAGCTGAATCCTTTTTACAAGAAATACCTGAATGCCAACGGGATTCATATTATAGCTTCCTGGCGGGTTCCCGATTCGGCGATGTATGCGGCTCACCGTACGTTGACGGCGTTGACCGGATATCTGCCTGCCGGGGTGTTGAAGGCGATGACAGATATCGGTACCCGTGTGGGCGTCATGGCTCGTTATGAAGGTACGACCGATATCCCCGAACATGCTCATTTGGCTCGGGATACTTCTTTGAATTGGGACTTGAGAGCCAGGGGATTAGGAGGAACGAAGTGGTTGCCTTTGACGACTTGTGCCGAAGAAAATATTTTGGGATATCAGATCGATAAATACCATGCCGAAGATATTCTGGTCCATGAATTTGCCCATTCGATTCATTTGATCGGAATACTGACTGTATATCCCGATTTTAATGAACGTCTGAAAAAAGCTTATGATGCCGCTTTGGCTGCCGGAAAGTGGAAAGATACCTATGCCGCGACCAATATCGAAGAGTATTTGGCCGAAGGAGTACAGGATTGGTTTAATGTGAATGCTGAAGTTCCTAAACCGGACGGAAAACATAACCAGGTGAATACCCGCAAGGAATTGAAGGCATATGACCGCGGTTTGTACGATATTTTGAGCGAGTTTTTCCCGGCTACGAACGAGCAGATTAGTTGTCATAAATACATCAATAAATATCGAAAATGAAGAAGAATAATATCGTTTTATTCGGGATAGCGGTGCTTTGTGCATGTTCTGTCCCAAAAGAGCGTCAACCTTTGACCGGTGGACAGTGGGGAGAAATAAAGAACGGTTCTGCCGAAGAGGTCGTTTCTTCAGAAGTGCTCTATTGGCAGGCTCCTCCTGCCAGTAAAGAAGTTTTGCACTTCTATGATGCAACGGCTCATGACGGTACCCGGAGTTTATGTATTTCAGCCGACGGTTTGGCTAATGGATACTGGAATAACCGGGTGAATCTCAAACCGTGGTCGAAATATCGCTTCAAAGGGTGGATCAAATGTGAAAATGTAGTGGCCGAACCGCAAGGGGGAGCCGGATTCCGCTTGCAGGGAGTCGAGGTACAATTGCCTGATTTTACCGGTACGCAAGACTGGACTTTGGTCAGTTGTGATTTTGAGACCGGAGCGAACGATTGTGTCACCGTATCATGTTTGCTGGGAACAGAAGGAAAAGCAAAAGGGAAAGTATGGTTTGACGATCTTTCGTTCGAATGTCTGGGTACGGAGGTCATCGAAACCAGTATAAAAGTTGATCCGGCAGAGCAAAAGGCGGAGATGTCTCCTTATATTTATGGGCAATTTATAGAACATATGGGGCATTGTATTTATGGAGGTATCTGGGCCGAAATGTTGATGGACCGGAAATTCTGGTATGCTCCGGGGCAAAAAGGTTCTCCCTGGCAGATTGCGGGCACGGATAAAGCGGAAAAAGGTTTGTATATGGACGAGACAGCTCCCTATACAGGACGGCATACTCCGGTGTTGAAATCCGACGGTAAACGGATCGCGCTGAAACAGACGCAACTGGGATTACGGCCCGGTATTTCCTGTTCGGGATATATTGTAATGAAAGCCGATCGCGAAATGCCGGTAAAAGTGATGTTGAATTACGGTTCGTTTATTCAGGAATTATCCTTGGAGGTCGGGACTACTTATCGTAAATATCCGGTGCATTTTTCAGCTTTCGATCATAAAGTAAAGGATGCTACTTTTTCGATCTGTCCGCAAAAAGAAGGACGATTATGGATCGGTACGGCTTCTTTGATGCCGGATGATCATATCGACGGCTTCCGGGCGGATGTGCTGGCTTTGCTGAGAGGATTGAAAGCTCCGGTATATCGTTGGCCGGGAGGTAATTTCGTCAGTGGTTATGATTGGCATGACGGGATCGGTGAACGGGATAAACGGCCTCCCCGGAGAAATCCGGCCTGGACAGGAGTGGAATCGAACGATGTCGGGATTCATGAGTTTATGCGATTGTGTGAATTGTTGGATACCGAGCCTTATATTGCTGTAAATGCCGGTTTGGGAGGGGTAAAAGAAGCTGCCGATGAGGTGGAATATTGTAACGGTACAGAGGATACACCGATGGGTAAATGGCGGAAACAAAACGGACAGGCAAAACCCTGGAAGGTGAAATGGTGGTCCGTCGGGAATGAAATGTTCGGGGATTGGCAACTCGGTTTTATGAGTACGGAGGCTTTTGTGAAAAAACATAACAGTTTTGCAGATGCGATGTGGAAAGTAGATTCTTCTATCCACCTGATCGCTGTCGGAGAAGTGGGCCGGTGGGACGAAATGATTTTGGCTAATTGTGCCGACCGGATGGATTTGGTGAGCGAACATTTTTATTGTCAGGACTGGCATGGCGGAGGACTGATGACACACGTATTGCAAATTCCCCGTAATATTCGCCGGATAGCCGAGGCACACCGGAGGTACCGGAGAGATATACCCGCTTTGGAAGGTAAAGATATCCGTATTTGTATGGACGAATGGAATTATTGGTACGGCCCTCATATCTATGGCGAATTGGGTACCCGTTATTTCTTACGGGATGCTTTGGGGATTGCTGCCGGACTGAATGAGTTCCTCCGTCAAAGCGATATGGTATTTATGGCCAATTATGCACAAACGGTGAATGTCATCGGTTGTATCAAAGCGACGACGACGGATGCTTGTTATGCTTCGACCGGCGAGGTGTTGAAATTATATCGCGAACAATTCGGTACCGTTCCGGTGAAAGTGGACGGAGAGTTACGTCCCCTGGATGTCGCTGCCGCTATCCGGTCTTCCGATCAGGCATTGACTTTATCTGTTATAAATCCGGGCTGGGAAGAAGTGACTTTCGATCTGGATATACTGGGTGGACAGTTTGAGTATCAGGCAAAAACATGCCGGTTGAACGGAGTGGCGACGATTTATACCCTTACCGGACCCGACGATATGGCTTATAATACACCGGGACAGGAAAGTGTGGTGAAAGTGTCGGAAAAAAGTTTGAAAAATACCAAACAGGTGAAAGTAGGCCCTTTTAGTGCGAATGTGATTGTACTCGGAACAGAGTAAAGGGGGGCAAAGGTAGAATTTGAAAATAATGGAAGTTATGAGAAAATTAATAATAGGATGGTTACTGGTTATAGGGGTTGTGTCGGTAGGCCGAGCCTGTGAACATTGTGCGGCCTTGGCTGTCGGGAATGTGGTGCCGGCGAAGGTGAAGTATTTCGGTTTGAAGGATGTCCGTTTGCTGGATAGCCCTTTTAAGAATGCTATGGACCGGAATGCGGCATGGATGCTGGAAATGGATATGGACCGTTTGTTATCGAATTTCCTGAAGAATGCAGGCCTCGAGCCGAAAGGAGAATCTTATGGAAGCTGGGAGTCTATGGGGATAGCCGGGCATACCCTGGGACATTATCTTTCGGCTGTGGCACAACAGTATGCCTCTACCGGAGACGAACGCTTCAAACAACGGGTGGATTATATCGTGCACGAACTGGATAGTTGCCAGCAATATTTTGTGAACGGTTTTATCGGTGGCATGCCGGGGGGAGACCGGGTATTCAAACAGGTGAAAAAGGGGATTATCCGTTCGGCCGGATTCGATTTGAACGGCTTGTGGGTCCCCTGGTACAACGAACATAAAACCATGATGGGACTCAATGATGCTTATCTGTTAGCTGGGAACAAGACTGCTAAAAAAGTACTGGTGAATTTGGCCGATTATCTGGTGGATGTACTTGCCGGACTGACGGACGAACAGGTACAGACGATGCTGAATTGTGAGTTCGGTGGTATGAACGAAGCATTTGCTCAGGTGTATGCTCTGACCGGAGATAAAAAATACCTGGACGCTTCATATCGATTTTACCACAGACGATTGATGGAACCGTTGGCAGAAGGGAAAGATATCCTGCCCGGATTGCATTCGAATACCCAGATACCGAAGATCATCGGTAGTGCACGTCAGTATGAGTTGACCGGAAACCTAAAAGATGAACGGATTGCCGAATTTTTCTGGACAACGATGGTAAATCATCATAGTTATGCTAACGGGGGAAATAGCTCGGGAGAATATCTTTCGACACCCGATAAACTGAACGATCGCCTGACGCATTCTACCTGTGAGACGTGTAATACTTATAATATGCTGAAATTGAGCCAACATCTGTATGAATGGACCGGAGATCCGAAGTATCTCGACTTTTACGAGAAAGCATTGTATAATCACATCCTGGCTTCTCAGCATCCCGAAACGGGAATGACCTGTTATTTTGTGCCGCTGGCGATGGGAACCCGGAAAGATTTTTGCGATAAATACAATTCATTCACTTGTTGTATGGGAAGTGGTTTTGAAAATCATTCCAAGTACGGGGGGGCGATTTACAGTCACGGTAGCGACGAACGTTCTCTGTTTGTCAATCTTTATATACCCTCGGTATTGACCTGGAAAGAGAAGGGATTGAAAGTGAGGCTGGAAACCGTTTATCCGGAGAATGGACGGGTGACGTTGAAAGTGGTCGAGGGGGAACGTCAGCCTATGGCTTTGAATCTGCGTTATCCGGTGTGGGCCGGAGAAGGGATCGTGGTGAAAGTGAACGGTACAAAGCAAAAAATAACTTCTAAACCGGGATCTTTCGTTACGCTGGAACGAAAATGGAAAGCAGGCGACCGGATCGAATTGAATATACCGATGAATCTTTATACGAAAGAAATGCCGGATAATGCCGACCGGCGGGCTGTGTTCTACGGACCGACTTTACTGGCAGGTGCATTGGGTGAGAAAGAGATAGAACCGATCCGGGGTGTACCGGTTTTTGTTTCACCCGACAAACAGGTATGTAAGTATATCCACCCGGTAAACGGTAAACCGCTGACTTTTGAAACCGAAGGTTTGGGTTATCCGAAAGAGGTGACGTTGATTCCTTTTTACAATACCTACGATCAGTATTATACGGTGTATTGGGATGTATTCTCACCCGGGGAATGGAAACAAAAACAGGCGGAATACGAAGCAGAAAGATTGCGGATCGAAGAACTGAATAAGGTGACTGTCGATTATATCGTGCTGGGAGAAATGCAGCCCGAACGGGATCATAACCTGAGGGCCGGGGAAAGCCGTATCGGAGATTTCAGGGGTAAAAAATACCGGTATGCTTATCCGACCGGATATTTTGATTTCGATATGAAAGTATCCGGGACGGAACCCATGAAGATGATGATGACTTTCTGGGGCGGGGATTGTGGCCGTGATACCTTTGAAATCCTGATCGATGGTGTACGTCTGGAATTGTTCTCTCCTAAAGGTGAAGATGGAAACTTCGTCGAAAATACGATTGTAATCCCTGCTAAATTTACCGAGGGAAAAGATAAAATCCGGGTATCTTTTAAAGGATATGAAGGCAAACGTGTCACTTCCTTGTACAATTGCAGAATGATGCGTTGATAAGTGTAGTTTCAAATTTATGTTGTGTGAATCCGGTAAGAGTGATCCTGCCGGATTTTTTGGTTTTTCTATTTTATCGGTTATTTTTATGCGTTTGTCTGGTTGTATTCATTTCTTTCGTTTCTTATGAAAAAAATAGAAAAATCGGTGGTTAAATGCTCAGAATATACTATTTTTGTTGAAAATTAAACAGCTCATCTTTTAAATGTACTTTATATGGTCAGTATTTCTCATGTTGTAGAAGATATCGTAAAACACCGGCCTTATCTGTCGGAGTCTTTAGCGGCGGGCATTATCAATGTTTCTTCGCTTGCCCGGCAATTGCAGCCCGATGTGGAGAGAGCGTTGCAGAAGGGAGTGAATACCGGGGCTATTGTGATGGCCTTGAATCGGTTGGCGCCTTATTTGCAGGTGCGGGAGCAGGTGCAGTTGAATAAATTGCTGAGTAATATGGGGGATATTATTCTTAGGAGTAGTTTGTGTGACTATACTTTTAAAAATTCACCTACTCTATTGGATTGCCATATCGAAGTATTGAAAAATCTGGTGAAAAACGATGAGATTTTTTATACGATGGTACAGGGAGTTTTCGAAACCAACCTTGTGATCAGTGACACGATGGAGGAATTGATTGCCGATTATTTTAAAGATGAGTTGTGTCTCTTTAAAAAAAACGGTCTGTCTTCGGTGACGCTGAAATTGCCGAAAGGGAACAGTATGCAGGCCGGTTTTTATTATACCATTATGAAAGAATTATCTTGGGAAGGTATCAATCTGACCGAAGTCATCTCTTCTACCAACGAGTTTACGGTGGTGGTTGATAATGCCTTGATCGATAAAACATTTGTGGTGTTGAAAAATATTGGGAAAAGATAAAATAATCATTAAATATAAAGCGAATAAGATATGTTTGAGAATTTATCGGAAAGACTGGAACGGTCGTTCAAGATATTAAAGGGGCAGGGAAAAATCACAGAATTGAATGTAGCGGAGACCTTGAAGGAGGTGCGCCGATCCTTGTTAGATGCCGACGTCAACTATAAAATAGCGAAGGACTTCACCAATCGGGTGAAAGAGAAAGCTTTGGGTATGAATGTGCTCACGGCTGTCAAACCGGGACAAATGATGGTGAAGATTGTCCACGACGAGTTGGCTGAGTTGATGGGGGGCAAGAATGTCGAAGTAGATATAAAAGGTAATCCGGCTATTATTTTGATGTCCGGTTTGCAAGGTTCCGGTAAAACGACCTTTTCCGGTAAGTTTGCCAATTTATTGAAGAATAAAAAAGGGAAGAAACCTTTGCTGGTGGCTTGTGACGTTTATCGTCCCGCTGCTATTGAGCAGTTGAAAGTATTGGGCGAACAGATCCAGGTGCCTGTATATAGCGATGAGACGACCAAAGATCCGGTAAGGATCGCTTTGGATGCCATTAAACAAGCCAAAGCGAAGGGGTATGATGTGGTGATTGTCGATACGGCAGGACGTTTGGCTATCGACGAGCAGATGATGAACGAGATCGCTGCAATTAAAGAGGCTATTCATCCGAATGAAACCCTGTTCGTGGTCGATGCGATGACCGGTCAGGATGCAGTGAATACTGCCCGCGAATTTAACGAACGGCTGGATTTCCAAGGAGTGATTCTGACCAAACTGGATGGAGATACCCGGGGGGAGCCGCTCTTTCTATCCGTACGGTAGTGAACAAACCGATCAAGTATGTCGGAACCGGAGAGAAACTCGAAGCTTTGGACGCCTTCCATCCCGAACGTATGGCCGACCGTATTCTGGGGATGGGAGATATCGTGTCCCTGGTAGAAAAGGCTCAGGAACAGTTCGATGCCGAAGAAGCCAAAAAATTGCAAAAGAAAATTTCCCGGAATCAGTTTAATTTTAATGATTTCCTGAGTCAGATCCAGCAAATCAAAAAGATGGGAAATATCAAAGATCTGGCTTCCATGATTCCCGGTGTCGGTAAAGCACTGAAAGATATCGATATCGACGACGATGCCTTTAAAGGAGTTGAAGCGATCATCTATTCTATGACTGCTGCCGAACGGGAGGATCCGGCCCTGATAAACGGTTCACGCCGTAAGCGAATTGCTGAAGGGAGTGGAACGACCGTTCAGGATGTGAACCGTCTGTTGAAACAGTTCGAAGAATCGAAGAAGATGATGAAGATGTTGTCCGGTGGTGGTAAACTGATGCGGAAAATGCCCGGCATGAGACGTTGAGCGACTGTAAGTGATTAACGAAAAGTGAATAGAAGAAATGGAGTTAATAGATGGGAAAAAAATTGCAGCTCAGGTAAAACAAGAGTTGGCAGATGAAGTAAAACGGATGAAAGCAGCCGGAGCCAAAACACCTCATTTGGTGGCCGTTCTGGTAGGTAACGATCCGGCGAGTGAAACTTATGTGGCCAGTAAAGTAAAGGCTTGCCAGGAGGTCGGTTTCAAGAGCACCGAAATGAGGTATTCGGCCGATATTACCGAAGAACAATTGTTGGCTGTCGTCGATAAGTTGAATCAGGATGCCGACGTAGACGGTTATATCGTACAGTTGCCGTTGCCTCGTCATATCTCTGAGCATAAAGTGTTGATGGCTATCGATCCCGATAAAGATGTGGATGGATTTCATCCCTGCAATGTCGGCAAGATGGTGACCGGTTTGCCTGCCTATCTGCCTGCAACTCCCGCGGGAATCGTAGAGTTGCTGAAACGTTATGAAATACCCACTCAAGGGAAGCATTGTGTGGTGATCGGGAGAAGCAATATCGTAGGTACTCCGATGGCGGTGTTGATGTCACGTAAAGATAAATATGCAGATTGTACGGTGACGATCTGTCATAGCCGTACGCAAAATATAAAAGAAATGACGTTACAAGCCGATATACTGATCGTCGCTTTGGGAAAACCTCATTTTGTGACTGCCGATATGATAAAAGAAGGTGCGGTAGTGGTAGACGTCGGAATCCACCGGATACCTTCGGATAAAACGAAGTCCGGTTTCCGCCTGGTGGGAGATGTAGATTTTGAAGGAGTAGCTCCTAAATGTTCTTATATCACGCCTGTTCCGGGAGGAGTGGGGCCGATGACTATTGTGTCTTTGCTGCAAAATACCCTTAAAGCTTGCAAGGGACTGGCTGACAAGTAAAAAGTTTTGCTTTTTACTTGTCGTGATCGGTTCCCTTTGCGTTAATCAGGTGTAGTGAATTATGGTGTTGAATTATATCTGGATTTTCTTTTTTGCCGTTGCCTTTATCGTCGCTTTATTTCGTTTAGTGATAGGAGGTGATACGGAAGTATTCAGCGCTATGATGACCTCTACTTTCGATATGTCGAAGACCGGTTTTGAGATTTCCCTGGGGCTGACCGGAGTGCTGACTTTGTGGATGGGGATCATGAAAATCGGTGAACGGGGTGGGGCTGTGCAGGTGATGTCAGGAATGATCAATCCGTTTTTCCGCCGTCTTTTCCCTGGGCTGCCTCAGGATAGTCCTGCCCATGGGTCCATTATGATGAATCTGGCTGCTAATATGCTGGGCTTGGATAATGCTGCTACACCGATGGGATTGAAAGCGATGCAGCAAATGCAGGAGGTCAATACCCGGAAAGATGCGGCTTCGAATGCTCAGATTATGTTCCTGGTATTAAATACTTCAGGACTGACGATCGTACCGGTGTCGATCATGGTATATAGGGCCCAATTGGGGGCTGCTAATCCGACCGATATTTTTATTCCTATCTTACTAGCCACTTATTTTTCTACTTTGGCTGGTTTGATCGCTGTCGCTATTTATCAAAAGATCAATTTGTTCGATAGAGTGATTCTGGCTTATTTGGGAGGAATTTCGGCTTTGATGGCGGGAGTGATCTGGTATTTTTCAACCTTGGATAAAGAAGCGGTAACCGTTGTTTCGAATGTCGCCAGTAACATCATTCTGTTCGGTATCATCATGGTATTTATCGGGATGGCGGCCTGGAAGCGGATCAATGTGTACGATGCTTTTATCGAGGGGGCTAAGGATGGATTCGCTACTGCTGTAAAGATCATTCCTTATTTGATCGCGATTTTGGTGGCGATCGGGGTATTCAGGGCTTCCGGGGCTATGGAAGTGGTGATGTCTGCGATTACCCGGGGGATAGAAGGACTTGGTTTTAATGCCGACTGGGTGGATGCGCTGCCGACAGCTTTGATGAAACCGCTGAGTGGAAGCGGTGCCCGGGGGATGATGATCGATACCATGAAGACTTTCGGGGCCGATTCATTTGCCGGACGTTTGGCTTGTACTTTCCAGGGGGCGACGGATACGACTTTTTATATCATTGCTGTTTATTTCGGGGCAGTGGGGATTCGGAATACCCGTTACGCTGTTCCGTGTGGACTGATTGCCGATTTAGCAGGGATTATTGCTGCGGTCGTGATCGCCTATTTGTTTTTTGCCTGAAAATTTTTCTAGTTCAAAAATCTGTATATGAAAAAGGTGGTTGTCGGTATGAGCGGAGGGGTCGATAGTTTTGTGACCGCTTTATTGTTACGCCGGCAAGGGTATGAAGTGATCGGGGTGACCCTGGAATTGTGGGAGAAAAATGATTTAAGCGGTGTGAGAGACAGTTGTGAAAAACTGAATATCCCTTTCCTCTGCCGGGAAGGACATGAACTATTCAGGCAGCAGGTGGTTGATCCTTTCGTAAAAGCTTACCGGTCGGGTCTTACGCCGAGTCCTTGCTGCATTTGTAACCGCCGGGTAAAGTGGATATTGTTACAGCAGGTGGCTGATGAGTTGGGAGTGGAGTATATCGCAACGGGGCATTATGTCAGGATTGCCGAACGGGAGGGAAGATTTTATATCCGGAAAGGGCTCGATCCTCAGAAGGATCAGTCTTACTTTTTGTGGGGCCTGCCTCAGGCGCTTTTAAGAAGAGCGTTGACCCCTTTGGGTGAATATACCAAAAAACAAGTGAAGGAGTGGGCGGCCCGGAATGGATACGAGCAGATGGCCCGGAGACGGGAGAGCATGGGGATATGTTTTCTGAAAAATAAGGATTACCGTGATTTTATAAAGGATTATCCTATAAAAGACTTCCGACAGGAAAGTGGAGAAATTATTGACGATAAAGGACGGGTATTGGGCGTACATGCCGGAATCTTGAATTATACGGTTGGACAGAAACGGGGGATTCCCGACCGGACCGGAGTTCCTATGTATGTCCGGGAGATCGATGTGGAGAGGAACAGTATTATTGTTGCTCCCAAATCCGGGTTATATACTTCTGTACTGACAGTCGGGCAGGTGGAGGCAGTGTACTTTGGGGATTTGTTGGCTGACGGGGTAGAAATCAAAATCCGGGGGTTGGGATTAAATCCGAGGGGAAATATCCGGGCTGAACGTTTGAGTCCTGACCGCTTGAAAGTGGTCTTAAGTGAGCCTGCCTGGGCCGTTGCTCCGGGACAACCTGTTGCTTTTTACCACGAAGATATTTTATTGGGTGGAGGAATTGCTGAAAAAGATGAAAAGCTGTAAGTCAAAATATTATTTCTAAACCGGGGCGTATGGGAAAATTGAAGCGGAAAAAAATCTAAGAAATATGTACAGGAATATTGCAGATTCCAGGAAATTTGCTTTCCTTTGCAGCGTCAAATACGGGTGTAGCTCAGTTGGTAGAGCACTGGTCTCCAAAACCAGGTGTCGGGAGTTCGAGCCTCTCCACCCGTGCACTGAAACGCTATCTGAAAAGATAGCATTTTTTAGTGCTGTTCTCCCTCTTTCCGGTTTAGCTGTTATTCGAAGGGACTTCCACATACGCCTGTTGGTGCTGATCTACAAAAAGCTTGTTACGCTCCGGGTGTTGTTTGCGCTGAGACTCGTAATTGGCAAACAGCAAAAGTACAAGAATGTATATGGCTATGTGAAGCCAATGCCTGATTTTTTGGAAGTTAGGTTTTGTTTTCATCCGAATCGTGTTTTATTATATAGATGCATCCTGTTTTATTACGTTGCGTCAAGATCGACATTTTTTTCATAAAAGATTTCATTCCTCGTAAAATTAAAGAAATATTAACTAAAAAGATAGTTTATTCCAGCTGACTTTGGTTTCATGTTATCAAGGAAATAGGTATTTATTGTACTTTTGTAACCGCTGTAACTAAAAAATAGTAGGTTTAATTTTTTTTTCTTTCTATTCCGATTCCGGGCTTTATACCGTCAGACCGGTTCGCCTGGAACGGTCCGGTAAGGCTTTCCTTCACTGACCGGC
>ERZ780148.1051-NODE-1051-length-20223-cov-9.787882_pt1 | contig 20223 bp, 21 predicted proteins | sample MGYA00510984_ERZ780148 | MGnify/ENA primary metagenome ERZ780148 (study PRJEB29588, sample SAMEA2160902) | human gut metagenome | biome: human gut; feature: human-associated habitat; material: faeces | place: Denmark | collected 2008/2010 ...
AGAACGATCAGGGTAAGATGGGTGAAGCTTTAGCAAAACTTGCTGAAGAAGATCCAACATTCAAAGCTCATACAGATCAGGAAACAGGTCAGACAATTATTGCCGGAATGGGTGAGTTACATCTTGAAGTTATCGTAGACCGTCTTCTTCGTGAATTTAAGGTTGAAGCTAACGTAGGTGCCCCACAGGTAGCATATAAGGAAACAATCACAAAACCTGTTGATGTTGATAGCAAGTATGCTAAACAGTCAGGTGGTCGTGGACAGTACGGACACTGTAAAGTTAAATTTGAGCCTATGGATCCAAACGGTGAAGAAACATTCAAGTTCGTATCTACTGTAGTAGGTGGTGCTATTCCTAAGGAATACATTCCATCTGTTGGAGAAGGTATTGAAGAAGCTACTAAAGCAGGTATCCTTGCAGGTTTCCCTGTACTTGGTGTATCAGCTAACGTATACGATGGTTCTTACCATGAAGTCGATTCATCAGAAATGGCATTCCACATTGCCGGATCTATGGCATTCAAGGAAGCTATGCAGAAGGCTAATCCTGTTCTCCTTGAGCCTATCATGAAAGTTGAAGTTACAATGCCTGAAGAATATATGGGCGATGTAATCGGAAGCTTAAATGCTAAGCGTGGACAGATCCAGAGCATGGATGACATCGGTGGCGGTAAGATGGTAACAGCATTAGTTCCACTTGCTGAAATGTTCGGATATTCAACAGAACTCCGTTCATCTACACAGGGTCGTGGTAACTACTCAATGTTCTTCCAGAAATATGAGCAGGTACCTAAGAATGTACAGGATAAAGTAATCGCTGCAAGAGCAAAATAAATATTGAAAAAATTTCTTTTATGAAATATAATTAAAAAAGCTTATAAAAAAAGACAACCCGGAAGAGGGAAAATTTAAGGAGGATTTTTTTAAAATGGCTAAAGCTAAATTTGAAAGAACTAAACCACATTGTAACATTGGTACAATCGGACACGTTGACCATGGTAAAACAACTTTAACAGCTGCTATCACTAAGACTCTTAATGCAAGACTTGGTACAGGTGAAGCTGTTGCATTCGAAAATATCGATAAGGCTCCAGAAGAAAGAGAAAGAGGAATCACAATTTCTACTGCTCACGTTGAATATGAGACAGAGAGAAGACATTATGCACACGTTGACTGCCCAGGCCATGCTGACTATGTAAAGAACATGATCACCGGTGCTGCTCAGATGGATGGCGCTATCCTCGTTGTTGCTGCTACTGATGGTGTTATGGCACAGACAAAGGAACATATCCTTCTTGCTCGTCAGGTTGGTGTTCCATATATCGTTGTATTCCTTAACAAGTGCGATATGGTTGATGATGAAGAACTTATCGAATTAGTTGAAATGGAAGTTACAGAACAGCTTGAAGAATATGGATTCAAAGGTTGTCCAATCATTAAGGGTTCAGCTCTTAAAGCACTTGAAGATCCTTTCAGTGAATGGGGTGATAAGATTCTTGAACTTATGCACACAGTTGATGAATATATCCCAGATCCTGTAAGAGATACAGATAAGCCATTCCTTATGCCAGTAGAAGACGTATTCACAATCACAGGTCGTGGTACTGTTGCTACAGGTAGAGTAGAAAGAGGAACACTTCACCTTAATGATGAACTTGAAATCCTTGGTGTTAAGGAAGATGTTCTTAAGACAGTTGTTACTGGTATCGAAATGTTCAGAAAACAGCTTGATGAAGCTATGGCTGGTGATAACATCGGAGCTCTTCTCCGTGGTGTTAACCGTGATCAGATCGTTCGTGGACAGGTACTTGCAAAACCAGGTACAGTTACATGTCATAGAAAATTTACTGCTCAGGTTTACGTTTTAACAAAAGATGAAGGTGGACGTCATACTCCATTCTTCAACAACTATCGTCCACAGTTCTACTTCAGAACAACAGACGTAACAGGTGTTTGCGAACTTCCAGCTGGAACAGAAATGTGCATGCCTGGTGATAACGTAGAAATGACAATCGAACTCATCCATCCAATCGCTATGGAACAGGGTCTTACATTCGCTATCCGTGAAGGTGGTAGAACAGTAGGTTCAGGAAGAGTTGCAACAATTATCGAATAATCTTTGATTTAGAACCAAATATTATTAAAAGAACCCCGCAATCCTTTGTTTTTCAAGGGGTTGCGGTTTTTCTTTTTGGGAAAAAGAAGTACAAACAAAATTTACAAAAGATAAAATAAAAAATGAATGGTTCGAATTTGGTCTTAAAAATGGAAATAATGATAGAGTTTGGCAAAAATTTACATATAATGAGAGTGAAGAATAGAAGGCAATTGAATATTGAATAATAGATTTTGAAGTGTTATAATTAGTGCATTATCAACTCTATTTTATAGAAAGGGTGAAAAATATGTGTTTCTACATTGGAATTGAGGATTTAGCTGCAAATGCTTTAATAGAGTCAATGCGTAGAGCGGAAAAAACATTTTTGACCTATAAAGAGATAGAAAATTATGGTTCAAGAGTTGTTGAAATTTTAAATGAAAAGGGCGAAAAAGCGGTTTTGATTTTGTCCAGGGAAAGTACAAATGCTTTATTTAGAAATTATTCAGATTTTTCCAAGAAAAAAACGTTAACGGAGAAATGGGTATTGAATTAAAGGAAGAGGTTACTTTAGAAAATTTAATAAACCAGTTTAGAGGCTATTTGGCTTTAGATGTTTTGATGGCATTTGTAAATGAAAATTCTGTTCAGGCATTGGGGGTATAGTAGGCGTTGAAAGAGTACAAACGATTAAAGGATCCAATTTATGGATATATTAGTATACCGACGCAATACATGAATGGAATTATTGATACTGCTTATTTTCAAAGATTGCGGAGAATAATACAGACGAGTTATTCTCCGCTTTATTCGTCCGCTGTACATAACAGATTTGTGCATTCTATGGGAGTATTCCACTTAGGAGAAATTGCATCTGCTCAAGTTATTACTGAAATTGAAAAGAAGTATCAATTTGAGTTTGATGTAAAAAGAATTGGCGAGATATTTATGATAGCATGTTTATTACATGATGTGGGACATGCGCCATTTTCTCATACTGGTGAAGAATTCTATCTAGATGGAGACAAAAAATTTACGGAAATTCATAATAAATTAATTGAAGTTGTTTCTGCAGAAAAATTTGTTGGAGATGTGCCGCAGGAGAAGACAGCAGCTGCAGCTCCGCATGAGATAATGAGCTCTATAGTGGGACTTATTTCATTTCCAAACTTCTTTTCAAATGAAAATGAACGTGAGTTTTTTGCAAGATGTATCACTGGATATAAGTATTCTGAAAAAAATGATGAGAATGATATTCGTAATTGTTTTATTCAATTACTAAATTCAAAAGTAATAGATGTTGATAAATTGGATTATCTGATAAGAGATGCATACATAACAGGATTTGATACTGTTAGTATAGATTATGAAAGATTGCTAGGTGCATTGACTATTGTAAAAACAGACAGTGGGTATGAGTTGGCATATTATAAAAATGCAATTAGTGTAATTGAAAATGTTGTGTATGCTCATGATGCAGAACGCAAATGGATACAAAGTCATCCGATTGTCATATACGAAACATATATATTACAGCACATAATTGGTCATTTGTGTACACAGATAAATGCATTAGGTAAGAACCTCTTTTGTTTGGAATCTTTGTTGGATGAAGGACAAGAATTCAAAGAAAATGTTAAAGTAAGTCTTATGAGTGATGACGATATTGTCTATCTGATGAAAAATGTATTTCCGAATGAGTTGAGTGCTGAATATTTTAGACGCATTGACAGACGTCATCCGGTATGGAAATCAGAAGCAGAATACAAGACATTTTTCTTAGGGAAAACGTCAGGTGGTGAAATTCTTAAGGAATTTGAAATTGCAATGGCAGCAACAGCAAAATATTTAGGTGGACGTTCAGACATTTGGACAATCAATAAAAAGCTGGTTGATGTAATTCAAGCAGAACTTGCAGAAATTGATAATCAGAATTTAGATGATATGTCTAAAGCAGTTCAGAAGAAGGATAAAGAAAGAATCTTGAAAGTGATTAACTGCTTGCAAAAATATGCTTCTGAAAAAAACATGAAATGTGATTTTATTATCATTAAGGCTACTCAGTTTAATAGTGGCTTTGGTAAACCTGATTTTTCAGATACAAACATATCCTTTCCTATAGGAGATGGGGAAGAAAAAGTTGCCAAAGTTGGAGAAATTGTATCTTCACTAAGTGCAAAAGGTAAAGACAGAGATGATTTTTTCTATCTGTTTTACAAGAGAGATGATAGTGGTGACATAGAGCTGGAAAGTCAGGAATTATGCAGCATTTTAATAAGAGAATTTGTATAAAAAAGAGATCTAGAAAATCTAGGTCTCTTTTGCAGATTTAAATATAATCATCAATCGGTACATTAAACAGTTTCAATGTATCTTCCAGCCATACTTGGTACTTATCTTCATACATCAACCCGGATGCCAATTCTTCATTGACTTTATTCCAATCCGGAATAAAAGTAGCTATTTGGGCATTTTTAATATCCAACGATAAAATGAGCCATGAGTTGGTTATCTTGTTGGGAATAGGTAGTATTTCCTTTAATGGAAAGCCCTCTTCTATCTAAGTCTATCAGTATAGAAAGTAAATCTGCAAATGTTCTCACAATTGCCGTTTTTGAAGCAGCAACCTTCAATTCTAACAAGTTTTCCATAGTAATATTTAAAACATCACAGAATTTAACAATAATCTCTGCCGGAGGTTCACTGTATCCGTTTTCGTAATTGGAGTATGAGGAATTGGATAAAGCGAGCTTTATTGCCATGTCACGCTGGCTGATATCGGCATTGGTACGTGCTGTTTTCATCTTTTTTCCTACTTCTAAATATTCACTAAGTCGCATAATGAAATCCTCGTTTTTTATTGCTTTAGCACATGGAAATACAAAAATCAATGTAATTAGATACGTTTTTACCTGATTTCCGTCAAGAGCACCGCTCAATCTATTGGGTAGTGTGTAGGATATATTTCTTCTTCTGTGATTGCACCGGAAAAGGGACTGGCAGAGCATATCTCATTTACGTCAATTTCAAATTCATTTGCCAGTCTAAGTGCAAAGTCAAATCGGACATTCGTGCCTTTACTGTCTAGTATTTCTTTCGGTTTCATAAAGTCTCCCATTGAAACCTCTTGTTTTCATAAATTGAAAATTTACGAATTGCACTATATTGGAATTAAGTTATATTAGTAAATTAAAATAAAAAAATGAAAATTTTGTAAGGTTTGTTAAAAAATGTCGTCTATAAGAATAGGAGACAATATGAAGTGACCTCACAATTGTAGATTCGTGGATTTACCTGTAAAATATTATTTGAACGAATAATAAGTATGATGACAGAATCATCTGAATATTCCTAAGGGTAATCAAGCAGAAGAAACTGACTCTGTCAGATTACATCTGCAAAATAACTAATTACCTCTGTACCCAGTGTTAAAATTTAATGAAAGGAAAAGTTTGTGGTGATTTTTGTGAATTTACTCTTGACAAAGGTTACTTCATAACAGTGAGAAATATGCATATGGAAGATAAAGAAATAATTAATTTGTATTTAAGCAGAAATGAAAGTGCAATAACAGTCACGATGAATAAGTATGAGAAATATTGCTATTCTATAGCTTATTCAATATTAAACAATCAAGAAGATTCAGAGGAGTGTGTTAATGATACATGGATGAAGGTTTGGAAAGCAATTCCACCTCAAATTCCTAATTGTTTCCGAGCATTTATAGGAAAAATAACAAGAAACCTATCCTTTGATAAATATAAAAAAGAAAACGCAAAAAAGAGAGGCGGCAGCGAGTTGTCATTAGTTTTGGAGGAATTAGAAGAATGTCTGCCAGATAAAGATAATAATGTTGAAGAGACGATTATTGAGAATGAATTACAACACCTTATTAACAGATTTGTAGAAGATTTGCCACTCAAATATCGAAATATATTTGTAAGAAGATATTTTTTTGTTAATTCCATCGAGGAAATATCTATTATGTATGGCGTGTCAAAGAACAATGTTATGGTTATTCTAAGTAGAATACGAGCACAGTTAAAAGATTATTTGTGGAAGGAGAATTATTATGTTGAATAGCGAGAAATTATTTGAAAGCATAAGTGAACTGGATGATAGATATGTTATAGATAGTGAAAAAAAAGTAAATAGAAGTGCAAAGATTATAACATTTGCATTCGCATTTGTGAGTGTAGCGGTAGTATGTTTGGTGTTGATTAGTTCTATAAATAGTACCTTTTATGTTGATAAGGAACAATATGAGCAAGGTGGAGGAAATGTGATTACAGAAACTACAACTAGTGGTGTCTGTGGAATATATAAATTGATTAAATATAATGAGAGTGTATATGAATATCAAGATAAATATGAAGGAATATTATCAGAGCTGGTCATAATTGTCAAAGATTATAAAATTGAAGGCGAATGTGCGACAGAGGCAGATATATATGTTATCAATTACGATTCGAATGAAAAAATAGTAGTTAAGTTTGAGGGATATGATGGATACTATATATATTCAATGCAACAAGAATAATGAAAGGAGGCAGTATTAGGGAGTTGTTTGAATATATTGTATTATAAAACATAAAAGAGAGGAAAATTTATTATGAGGAACAAGAGATTTATGAAAGTAGTAAGCACATCATTGTTGATTTCAATGTTGGCATGTAGCACAGTTTTTGGAGCTGAGATTAATGCGAGTACTGGTTTTGCTGGAGCATTGCCTGCTGAAAGTTATGAGATGGAAAATGATGTGGTTGAATCATTAACAAGTGAACAAGTGAAAATTAAGTCTGAAAAAGAAGAGTTGGATGTTTCAGCGGTTATTAAGCCATCAAAGGCTAGAGCTGTTACATGGGATTATTTAGATGATGGATATACCGTATATGGACAGATAAATAACTATTATTGTGGACCTGCTACAGTTAAGGGTGCATTAAAGTATTTAACTGGAAAAACATATTCACAGTCAACAATTGCTTCTGCTTGTGGAACAACAACTAGTGGAACATATTTGGCACCGATGGTGAAGTATTTAAATAGTAAAATTTCATCAAATTATTATGTTCAGAAAAATGGTGTTAATAAGACAGATATGGTAAATTATTTATATAGTTCGATTGCATTATATGATATGCCACCAATAGTTGGTATTGCGTGTTCTACAGCTGATGGCTGGAAATATACTTCTGGAGGTCATTTTATAGCAATTAATGGTGTTACGACAGATGGTTCGACATTTAACATAGCGGATTCTTTGATTATGTATTTGGGTTATTCGTCAGGTTCATTTTATGATAAGTCTGCGACTACATTGTACAATGCTGTAAATATCGGATTGTGTTGGTAAATTGCAAGAGCAACAGGTTGTTTTTAATCTGTTGCTCATATTATCCAGGAGAAAAAAATGAAAAAAATAAGTATTTGGTTGCTTAGTATTGTCGTTTTATTATGTGTGACATCGTGTAAGGAAAATAATGAACCTGAGATGAAAAAAAATAATTACACAGAAAAAGCAAAAGATATTCAGTTAGAGGAAAATGAATTTACATCCATTGTTTTAACAACATCTGAGAAGATAGTATATAATAAGATTGACGAAAATGGTAACTTGAAGTTTTATGTAAAAGATATACAAACTAATGCTACAAGAGAAAGTGGAAATATTGAGGGTTTTTTGATATGTAATAATAGTTCGCTGTTAGTAGATAAAGACTTGTATTTCTTTGTGACAGTATTGGAAAATGAGCAAACAAGGTCAAATGTGTTTTACAGATTAAACATTGAGCAATGTGTGTTAGAAGAACTGTATAGAGAGCAGAATATGCAGACATTTTTTTATCTTGCTGGTAGTGATGAAACAATATATGTTGCAAAAGGTAAACTTTTAGATGAAACTACGGGATACACATATATAGAAAGTTATAATATAAAGGACGGTACAAGAAAAGAAATAATAGAATATGAAATTGATTATAAAAATGGCGAAGGTCGTATCATAACAAATATATGTCTTTATGATGAATACATATATTCTGTAGAAGAAATAGTTGCTGATGGTGTATCCGATTATGCTATAACAGTATATAATGAACAAGGAAAATTTGAAAAGACAATAGAAATGTCGGATTATAAGGATGATGTTTTTAATACAGCAATTTCACAGATATATGTAAATGGTCAATATTTATTTATAACAAATTTTATGGACACAACATTAATAGGCAGTATTGAAGATGGAGAGATAAAGAAAATACAGTTGGAAAAAAATTTAACCATTGCACAAAATAGTATGCCATCATATAAAAAGCCTGTTTTATATATGAGAGAAAGTTCTATATTTTATGCGTTTGATGAGGAAAAAGGTAAGTTGTTAAAATATGATATATCCGAGGATTTCGAATCATATTACATATCATATATGGCGCAAGATAATAAAGGTGGTGTATGGATGTACTTGACGGATGAAAATAATGAAGAAGTAAGAAAATTTCATTATTTTGCAAAAGAAGAATTTTAGCATGAAAAATAGTGTTTTGTGATGCTTTGATGCTTTGATAGGTAAGAGTATATAATATTGGACTGTATTCGATTTGAAATTGGAGTCAGGATAGGGAATGCCCCTAACTTGATTCCTTTTTTGTATATTGATAATCATATGAAAATTGACCGCCAGCGACATTTATATTGAAATTGAAGTAAGGGTATGATACCATAAAAACAGGAACTAAAGAAATTAGGACGGTTATAAATTATCAAAGTGAAATACTATAGATAAAATAAGAGGGGAGGATAGATTTCCTTGTTTAAACTATTAAAAAATTCAATGAAAGCACATAAAATTATATATGTTGTTCTGATTTTGTCACAGATAATAGGGATGGTTTGCTTAATTTTTCTGTATGGAGTATTTGCCGAATTTAACGGACGAAAACAGGAACTTGACATTGATAATAAATATATTGATTTAAGCTTTGAAGGTGTCACAATCGGTGAGATAAAGGAATTAATTAGGACAACATGCGCAGAAGTGGAAGCAGATTTATCGTATGTATATACTATGGCGCTGACAGATCTGGAGTATCCCGTCAATATTTATTCAGGATATAGTAACGGTGAATTTATGAATGCAGAACCGATAGAAGAGAACAGGAATATTATATCGGGGCGCTATTTTGAAAAGCAGGATTATACAGAAAACAGTAAAGTTGTTGTTGCCGGCAGTGATTACAAATTAGGTGATAAGATTAAAATATTGGGCGAAGAGTATACCATCATAGGAATAGAAGGTGACGATGTTCTGCACAATAAGATCAGTACAACAATTAATGTAATCGGTGATGAAGCGGGTGCATTAATGACAATATTTAATTTTGAGGACCTGCCAAGTGTAAAAGATTATAAAGCAATCAAAAATAATTTTGAAAGCAAACTGGGAGACAGGGTATATGTTCCGGACTTTAATATCCGTGACGGAGAAACACTGGTGTCAATCAAAACAATTATTTTTATATCTGTAATAGTGGGAATAACAATCGCTGTCAATACGGGTATGTTATATTGGTATCTTATCAAAAACAGACGTAAGGAATTAATCGTTATGGGCATAGTCGGGGCAAGCAAGCTTAAAAGATTTAAGATTAATATGACAGAAATAGCGGTTATAAGTGCATTGACTATATGTATTGGAATGACGTTGATGCATCTGGTTTTTGAAAATATATTTTATCGTATATATGGTAATAACTACAATATATTTAGTGCCAGAACATATATACTCACCGGAGCGGTTGTATATGGTTGCATAATCGTGCTGACATCGGCAGTTGTATTCGTATGTAATCGTGTTGAACTTAAAGAACTGTTAAGGAGAACAAATAATGATTAGATTTATACGAAAAGATTATGTATATAATATTTTTTTTCATATTGTATTTATTTTGATTCTCGCATTGACAATGTGTAGTTCAGGAATTTTTTTGAGCCAGATTAACAGAGAGAAAGTCTTATATGACATTGTCAACAGATATTCGGGAGACAATATGGTCTATATCTCCGTGTGTTATAAGGATAGATATGATGAATTGACAGCAGGCAGAAAAGCCATGTCATTTAAATCAACAACATTGTATGATGAAAGCCAGGTAAATATAATTGATGGAAGGGAAGCATATCAGGTAGTTGTTTATCCTGATAAATTAATAAAAGAATTAAATCTGCAGCTAGATTCGGGAAAAAGAAAAATAGATGGCAACAATGATGAGTATATTAATGTATATGTTTCAAAAAACAGTTTTGGAGCTAAAAAGGGTGATATAAGAACGGCATATTCCCTGAATGAGGAGCATCCTTATTCAGTTAAATATAAGATAGCAGGAATTATCTCTGATAATCAGACGCTTATGAGTATATACGGAGGATTTGAACGAATAGCGGAGGTAAACTATACGCAAATGTATGACAGCTATTATTATAATGAAAACGGACTTCTCATGATTATTCCGGAGAGCGAATTTTCAAAGATTGAAAAAACCGCTGATGGTGATTATTTTTACAGAAATGTCCTGATAAATATGGATGATATGGATCCGGTGCAGTTTGATGAATATGCAAGTGAACTTGTTGAAGAAGGAATGGAAATGTTTTCGGGTGTAAATGGCGTCATTAATTTAACCGAAAATGGGTTTGTATCAAATTCAGACAAAATATATGCAAGGGAAAATGGAAAAAATATTCCGATAGCCATAATTATTTTGTTAATGATGACAGTCTGTATAGATTCGATATTACTTATCAAATTGAGTAATGATAAGAAAGCATTCGGGGTAATCCAGATATTGGGAATGAATAACAGAAAAGCAGCAATGCCTTTTACGATTGAAGTTATATTTGACCTGATAATCGGAATGATATTGTTCTATAGTATAGGAAAACTGCAGATGAAGTTTAAGATTTTCGGTAATATTAATTTCCTGATAACGAATAAGTTGATGTATATGATAATAATATATGCCGCATTAGTTGCAATATGTACATATCTGATGTGTAGATTGCTTAATATGAGGAAAACATCTTTTCAACTTGTTGCACAAAAAAATTAGGGAGAGAACACTATATGATAGAAATTAAAAATCTGACAAAAACATATAACAAAGGAAAACCGAACCAATTAAAAGCCCTTGATGATGTAAGCCTTAAGATAAATGACGGAGAGTTTGTGGCTATTATAGGAAAATCAGGTGCGGGAAAATCAACGCTGATGCACATACTCGGCTGTATTGATAATTATGACAGCGGAGAATATCTTATAGACGGTGTTAATGTAGCGGAATATAATGACAGAAAACGTGCACAGATAAGGAACAAAAATATAGGTATTGTAATGCAGGATTTTGCATTACTGGAAAAATATACGGTAATTGATAATGTGTTACAGCCTTTTGATTTTTCAAAGAAAAAGGTAAACCGTAAAATCGAAAAAGAAAGAGCTATTGACTTACTCAAAGAAGTTGGTATGGAAATGATTTATGATAAAGAAGTCAGTAAGCTTTCGGGAGGGCAGAAACAGCGTGTTGCAATTGCCAGAGCCATGATAATGGAACCTAAAATTCTGCTTGCAGACGAACCTACGGGTGCCCTTGATGAAAAGACATCTTCAGATATAATTGCCTTATTAAGGAAGATGAATGAAAAGGGAACAACGGTTATCATTATTACACATGACAAGGATATTGCTGAATCCTGCGACCGCATAATTGAAATAAAGGATGGTAGAATAATCTAACATCCTTTAATCATATCAACAAAATATTCATGTATCCTTGTATCATTATCGAGTTCAGGGTGGAAAGACATTGCCAGTTGATTTTTATACCTGACGGCAATGGTATGGTTGTTTTCTTTTGCGAGAATATCAACATCATCACTGCTGCTTTCTATGTAAGGGGCACGGATAAAAGTCATTGGAATCTTTCCGATACCTTTGAAATCTTCCTCTGTAAAGAAGCTGCCAAGCTGTCTTCCGTAGGCGTTACGTTTAACTGTAACGGGTAATGCGCCAAAATATGTATGACTGTCATTTTCAAGCTTTTCGGCTAAAAGAATCAGTCCTGCACAGGTGGCAAGAACGGGAATCTCGTTCTTAATCATATTTTTAAGAGTATCAAACATATCCAGTTCTTTAAGCCTTTTTATATGCTCTGCAAAAGCTCCCTGAACGGCAAGCACACCAATAGTCATATTATTTTCCTCTTTCTGCCATTAAAAGTTCAATTTCCTGTTCGTTAATACCAACCATAGCTTCGCCAAGATCCTCTGAAAGAGAAGCAATGAGGCTTGCATCCGTGTAGTTTGTTACAGCTTTAACAATCGCATTGGCTCTCTTTTCAGGATTGCCTGATTTGAAAATACCTGAGCCTACGAATACACCTTCGGCACCGAGCTGCATCATAAGAGCTGCATCGGCAGGAGTTGCAACACCGCCGGCTGCAAAGTTTACAACAGGGAGTCTTCCATTATCGTGTACATATACAACTAAATCATAAGGAACTCTTAATACTTTAGCTTCCTCAAAAAGTTCATCTTCGCGCATAGCTTTGATTTTGTTAATTTCGCTGTTCATCATACGCATATGACGTACTGCCTGGACAACATCACCTGTACCCGGTTCACCCTTTGTACGAATCATTGATGTACCTTCACTGATACGACGGAGTGCTTCGCCAAGGTCCTTTGCACCGCATACGAAAGGAACTTTGAATCTGGTCTTATCAATATGGTATACATCATCAGCAGGAGAAAGAACTTCGCTTTCATCGATGTAGTCAATTTCAATAGCTTCAAGAAGCTGTGCCTCAACAAAATGACCGATACGGCACTTTGCCATAACAGGAATAGAAACGGCGTTCTGGATTCCTTTAATCATTTTTGGGTCACTCATACGTGATACACCGCCGGCAGCACGGATATCTGCAGGGATTCTCTCAAGTGCCATTACAGCACATGCACCTGCCGCTTCTGCGATTTTAGCCTGCTCAGGAGTTGTAACGTCCATGATGACACCGCCCTTTAACATCTGGGCAAGTTCTTTATTTAATTTGTATCTGTTTTCAGCCATTCTGATACCTCCAAGATTTTTGTTGTTTTATTAACTATTTGCAATTATAATGTTTTCTGGATATATGAAAATATTCAAAACGCATATATTCAAAAAGGTCAGATTTGGAGGGAAACTATTAATGCTTACATATTCTTTTGACAATATAGGGTCAGATTGTTTGTATATATACCTATATAAATGTATTAAAAATGACATAATACAAAGGATTCTTAAGGCGGGGGAGAAACTTCCGTCAAAGCGTAATCTTGCACGCAATCTGAACATAAGTGTTATTACCGTGGAAAATGCTTACGAACAATTAATTGCGGAAGGATATATTTATTCCGTACCTAAAAAAGGTTTTTTTGTGTCAGAGGTCAATCCCTCCCCTGTTGAAGCCGGAAATATAAACATGGATAATGTAAAGCTGACATCGGGAGAAAGCGTATATTTTGCAGATTTTACCAGTAACCAGACCAGAGCGGAACATTTTCCTTTTTCTATATGGGCAAAAATAACGAGGGAGCTGCTTACCAACAATCAGGCAGAGCTTTTAACGAATCCGCCCTGCGGCGGGATTATACCACTCAGGAAAGCAATAGCAAACCATCTGAAGGAGTTCCGAAATATGACAGTCATGCCGGAGCAGATAATAATCGGTGCAGGAACGGAGTATCTGTATGGACAGTTAATTGAACTTCTTGGATTTAATCGTAAGTACGGTGTGGAGAATCCGGGATACGGCAAGATATATCAGATATATAAGAGCCATAGCGTTGATTGCGGCTATGTGGATATGGATTCCAACGGGATTATTATAGATGAACTGGAAAAAAAGAATATAGATATTATACATATTTCACCGTCACACCATTTCCCCACGGGAATAATAATGCCTGTCAGCAGAAGATATGAATTGTTAGGATGGGCTGCGTCCTCTGATAAACGCTACATAATAGAAGATGAATATGACAGCGAATTCCGCTTTGACAGACATCCGATTCCGGCACTGCAGACCATGGATGTACAGGATAAAGTTATTTACATAAATACTTTTACCAAGACACTTTCATCCACAATCAGGGTGAGTTATATGGTTCTGCCCCAAAGCCTTGCGGAGAAATATTACAAAAAAATGTCTTTTTACTCATGTACGGTGTCAAATTTTGAACAGTATACACTGGCAGAGTTTATTAACAAAGGCTATTTTGAAAAACATATCAACAGGATGCAGAAGTATTATCTTAATAAGAGGGACAGACTTTTAAACATAATAGAAAGAAGCCCACTGTCATCACATGTGGAGATATCGGAAAAGGACTCCGGACTCCATTTTCTTATGAAAATAAAAACAACTCTTCCGGACAGTGAGGTTGTCCTTAAGCTGCAGCAAAATGGTATAAAAGTAACCGCATTGTCACAGTATTATAAGGAAACTTCTAATGACTCAGAGCATGTATTTATAATCAATTACTCCTTTGTCAATGAAGAAAATCTCGAAATGGCAGTAAAAACCATTTATCAATCGGGTATTTTATTGACTTTATCGTGATAGAGTGGTAATATGTTAAGGTATTTCACATAAGTAAATATGAATTACAGGAGGAAACAATTATGAAGAAGTTTTTAGCAATGATTTTGGCAGGTGTACTTGCCTTATCTTTAGCAGCATGCGGTAAGTCAGATAAGACATCGGCAGGAAGCAGCGAAAGCGACCTTGAGTATGTTAAGAACAAGGGGACACTTGTTGTCGGTATTACAGACTTTGCACCAATGGATTACAAAGATGACAACGGCAACTGGATTGGCTTTGACGCTGATATGGCTGCAGCATTTGCAGAAAGCCTTGGCGTAAAGGTTGAATTTGTAGAGATTACATGGGATAATAAGCTTATGGAACTTAAAGGCAAGACAATTGACTGTGTATGGAACGGAATGACATTAACAGAAGATGTTGTTTCAGCAATGGAATGTACGAAGCCATATTGCAATAATCAGCAGATTGTTATTGTAAAAAAAGAAAATGCTGATAAAATAAAAGATAAGGACAGCCTTAAAGACCTTGGATGGACTTATGCTGTTGAATCAAAGAGTGCAGGCAATGAAGTGGCAAATGAACTCGGACTTAAGGTTACAGAGGTAACAGCACAGTCAGACGCACTTATGGAAGTTGCAGGCGGAACATCGGATGCGGCAATTATTGATTCACTTATGGCTGCAGCAATGGTAGGAGAAGGAACTTCTTACGAGAACCTTACATATACAGTAGGTTTGAACGACGAGAAATACGGCGTAGGCTTCAGAAAAGGTTCTGACCTTGCAGAAGAATTAAATAAATTTTTTAAAGCAAGCTATGATGACGGCAGCATGAAGACATGTGCTGAGAAATATGGCGTGCAGGCTGCACTTATTGAACAGTAAATTTAAAGACATTAAGAGTGTGGAGCTCCACACTCTTTTTCTTTCTTAACAGAGGAACATAATAATGGAATTATTCGCAAAACAGTTTCCTGTGGTTGTTAAAGCACTTAACACAGGATTTTTACAGACATTAAAATTATTTATAGTGACACTTATAGGAGCCATTCCCCTTGGACTTATCATTACATTTGGCTCAACTTCTAAATTTCCACCTTTAAAATATATAACTAAAATATTTGTATGGATAATCCGCGGTACTCCGCTTATGATACAGCTGCTTATTATCTTTTATTTTCCGGGACTTGTGCTTAATAACCCTGTGTGGGGAGGCGGAGAATCAGGAAGGTTTATGGCAGCAGCGGTTGCATTTATAATTAACTACGCATGTTATTTTTCTGAAATATACAGGGGCGGGATTGAGTCGATACCGGTGGGACAGGACGAAGCAGGTCTTGTGCTTGGTATGAAAAAAAGCCAGATTTTCTTTAAAGTCAAGCTTAAACAGATGATTAAGAGAATTGTGCCTCCTATGTCCAATGAAATTATTACCCTTGTCAAGGATACATCCCTCGCAAGAATTATTGCATTGCAGGAGATTATCTGGGCCGGACAGGCATTTATGAAGGGCTCACAGGGAATTAACGGTGCAATATGGCCATTATTCTTTACAGCGGTTTACTATCTTGTTTTTGTAGGATTGCTTACTATTCTTTTAGGCAGACTTGAGAAGAAACTTCAGTATTTTAAATAGGAGGAATACCATGCCCATATTAGAAGTAGAACACATAGAAAAATCTTTTGAAAATACAGAGGTACTTAAAGACATCAGTTTTACACTTGAAAAAGGTCAGGTATTATCGATTATCGGTTCTTCCGGAAGCGGCAAGACAACATTGCTCAGATGCCTGAATTTCCTTGAAAGAGCTGATTCGGGAATAATTAAGGTTAACGATGAAGTGATTTTTGACAGCAAGTCGGGAGTAAAGCTTAAGGATTCCGCTATGAGAAAAAATAGACTTCATTTCGGACTTGTATTTCAGTCTTTTAATCTTTTTCCGCAATATACAGCGATTGAGAATGTTATGCTTGCAAGACAGCTTTTGGCCAAGGAACAGCCTGATTATAAATCCAATAAAAAGGCAATACTTTCAGAGATAAGGAAAGAAGCAGAGGAACTTCTGGGCCAGATGGGGCTTGCTGATAGAATGGATAATTATCCTCACCAGCTTTCGGGAGGACAGTGCCAGAGAGTTGCCATTGCGAGGGCACTTGCACTTCATCCTGATATTCTTTGTTTCGATGAGCCTACATCGGCACTTGACCCTGAGCTTACAAGGGAAGTCCTTAAGGTTATTAAAGAACTTGCGGATAAAGATACAACTATGATTATTGTAACCCATGAAATGACTTTTGCCAGAGATGTGGCAGATAAAATTATTTTTATGGATAACGGATATATTGTTGAACAGGGTGACCCTGTACAGGTTATAGAAAATCCAAGGGAAGAGAGAACAATACAATTCCTGTCGCATTATTCACAGGGATGATTATATAGGAATTGCAATGGTACAAGCTATGAAAAAACTTATTATCATACCGGCTTACAATGAAAGTGAAAACATTGTCAGAACTATTGAAGACATACAAAAAAAGGCTCCTGACTTTGATTATGTCATAATTAATGACTGTTCCACAGATGATACCGGCAGGATATGCAAAGAACACGGTTTTAATGTGATTAATCTGCCGGCGAATCTTGGAATTGGCGGTGCGGTACAGACCGGTTATAAATATGCGAGATTAAAAGGATATGATATTGCTGTACAAGTTGATGCTGATGGGCAGCATGACCCTGCATTTCTTGGGAAAATGGCGGATACAATTATCAACGAACATGCAGATATGGTTATAGGTTCACGTTTCCTTGAAAAAGAAGGTTTTCAGTCATCAAAAATAAGGCGGGTGGGAATCGGTTATTTTACCGGGCTTATAAAGCTCCTTACAGGAACGAAAATTACGGATCCCACATCCGGACTCAGGATGATTAACAGGTCACTTATTGCAGAATTTGATGAAAGTTATCCTAAGGATTATCCGGAACCTGAGAGTGTGGTCCATGTTCTGAAACTTCATAAAAAAGTTAAGGAAATTCCGGTTATAATGAGAGAGAGACAGGGCGGAAGTTCCTCTATTAAATTTTTTGGCTCAATATATTATATGATTAAAGTGACACTTGCCATTTTTACAGAAAAAATGAAGAGCGTAGACAGAAAGGAGAGATGATAATGAGTACCAGAATACAGATTATAATACTTGTAGCATTAGTTCTTGTTTTTTCGCTTATGATATTTCATATAAATAAGAAAAAACTGGATTTTAAATTCTGCCTTCCGTGGATGCTTTTTATACTGGTATGTATAATACTTACCTGTTTCCCTGTAATTCTTGACAGGGTTGCGTGGTTAGTGGGAATTGCCTCTCCTATGAATATGCTTTTTATATGCGGCTTCTGCATTGCATTGTTTATAATATATGTACTGACTGTGGCAATAAGCAAACATTCAGCGACCATCACACTTTTGACACAAAGAGTAGCAATTCTTGAAAAAGAACTTGAAGAGAAGGAGAAGAAGGATGAGCAGAATTAACCAGCTTTTGGTACTTTGTGCATACAAAGAAAGCGAGTATCTTGAGGAATGTCTTTTATCATTGCTTAACCAGACTGTTACAGCGGATATTGTGATATGCACATCCACACCTAATGATTTTATTGACAAAATAGCAGCTAAATACGGCATAAAGGTATTTTCCCATCAAGACGGAAACAAGGCACAGCATAATTTCAATTATGCCCTCAGAAATTTCAAAGCCGATTATATTACTCTCTGTCATCAGGATGATGTGTATGAGCCATGGTATGTGGAAAATATAAAGAAGCGCATGAAACCCGGCAAGGACATTATTCTGTTTACCGATTATTATGAGATAAGAAAAGAAGGCAAAGTATACAAGAATAAGCTGTTAAAAATAAAACGTCTTATGAATATCGGTTTTAAGATGTCAAAGAGCAGCCGTTTCATCAGAAACCGGGTATTGTCACTGGGTAATCCAATATGCTGTCCTTCCGTGACCTTTGCAATGGATAAATGTGAGGGTTTCCAGTTCAGCCATGACTTTAAAAATTCTTTTGACTGGGACGCATGGTCAAGGCTTGCAAGAAAAAAGGGCCGGTTCGTATATATCGGTGAACCTCTTGTAGGACATAGAATACATGCGGAATCGGGAACAACTGAAAATATTGCGGACAACAGCAGATACAATGATGATATAAGAATATACAGAAGATACTGGCCAAAATGCATTGCAGATTTTCTTATGAAAAAATATGCAAAAGGAATGGACAGCAATAATTAATAAATAAAGGAGAGCGGTTTGCTCTCCTTTTATATTGATGGTTATCTGCACCATCTTCCGCTTGCACCACAAGGCAGCACAAGTCCCGTTGATGTTACAGGAAGTCCGATTTCGTCAGATTCAACGTGACCGCCGTGGTTTTTACAGATTGCGGTTCCTATCATATAAGTAAGAACTGCGGGTGCAAGTCCGGTTGTATATGAATTAATAAGGAAGAAAAGCGGGTCATCCGATAAAAGCTTTTCACATAGTTCAACGAATGGAAAAATACTTTCTTCAATTTTCCATATCTCACCCTTAGGTCCTCTTCCATAAGAAGGCGGATCCATAATAATTCCGTCATAGTGGTTGCCCCGGCGGATTTCACGCTCAACAAATTTCACACAGTCATCCACAAGCCAGCGTATCGGAGCTTCTGAAAGTCCTGAGGATGCGGCATTTTCTTTTGCCCACATAACCATGCCCTTGGAAGCGTCAACATGGGTTACACTTGCACCGGCAGCGGCAGCAGCAAGTGTGGCACCTCCCGTATATGCAAAAAGGTTAAGCACCTTAACAGGCCTTCCGGCATTCTTGATTTTATCAGAAAACCAGTCCCAGTTTACAGCCTGCTCAGGGAAAAGCCCTGTGTGTTTAAAAGAAAAAGGCTTGAGGTTAAATTCCAGTTCCCTGTAATTAATGGACCATTGTTCAGGAAGGTTAAAAAATTCCCATTCGCCCCCGCCCTTATTACTGCGGTGGTAATGTCCGTTATGTTTTTTCCATCTGCTATCGTTCTTGTCAGTGTTCCATATTACCTGAGGGTCGGGACGGACGAGAATGTAATCCCCCCACCTCTCAAGTTTCTCTCCCGATGAGGTATCAATGACTTCGTAATCTTTCCATTTATCTGCTATCCACATAAATTATAATCCTGCTTCTTCTATATTATATAGTGATTCGTATGATGCAACCGAACCACCTATATGATATAATAAAATAATGTGGGAAGAAAAACAATATTTTTTCTATTGTATTAAAAAAAATGCAATAAAAATAATTGATTTTTTTCTGTATCTACTATATACTAATCATTGCTGTGACATGATAGCTGTGAAGCGTGAGGTTGCTGTCGTAAGACAGGTTTTCCGTGGAGCGAATGTCAAGTTAGGAAACTGACGACAAGTCACTGTACAACTTACCAT
>ERZ780148.1057-NODE-1057-length-20118-cov-3.145791_pt1 | contig 20118 bp, 9 predicted proteins | sample MGYA00510984_ERZ780148 | MGnify/ENA primary metagenome ERZ780148 (study PRJEB29588, sample SAMEA2160902) | human gut metagenome | biome: human gut; feature: human-associated habitat; material: faeces | place: Denmark | collected 2008/2010 ...
TCGGCAATACGTACTTTATCGCCACACAGGGACAGACGGGTATCCAGAGCGGCGCGATCTCGTTCCTCCGCCACCTTATCGGCTACGAAATGTACGCCGCCGACACCGTTGTATACGACAGAACAGAGGACACGATCCCCGATATGGATATCACCGAAAAGCCCGACTTCGACTTGCACGTTCAGGGCAACCGCGTGACCGGCGAGGCCATGTACGGCATGGGCTTCCAGTCCTCGGGCGATATCTTCATTTCCGTCGAGGGCGAAACCTGGCACAACAGCCTTAACTTCCTCCCGAAGGAAACCTATCAGGCAAAGCACCCGAAATGGTACTCCACCAAGGGTAACGAAATCTGCTACACCGCTCAGGGCGACGCGGATGAACTCGAGGAAATGACCACGACCGTCGCGGACAAAATGGTGCAGTACGCCAACGAGTACCCCGATAAGCCCAGTATCTGCCTTACCATCGAGGACCACGCCGATCAGTGCGGCTGCGCCGCTTGCGCCGCTTCCCGCGAGGCGTACAACGGAACCGACTCCGCGGCTACGATCAAGTTCATGAATAAGGTCAACCGCAAAGTTCAGGCTAAACTTCTCGAGCAAGCGGGCGGAGTAGAGGCGAACAAACGAAAACTCAACATTCTGTTCTTCGCCTACACCAAGATGGAAAAGCCCCCGGTAGTCAAGGACGAAACCACCGGCAAGTGGAAGCCGATCGACGACAGCGTGATCTGCGACCCCGAAGTCGGCGTGTATATCGCGCCTATCTACGCGGCTTATAACCAGTCGTTCTACCACGAGAGCAACATCTTGGCAAAAAACATAATCGAAGGCTGGGGCGCGCTTTCCACAAAACTTTATATGTGGCTGTACGAAACCAACTACCGTCACTATATGTACCCGATCAACTCCTACGACACCATGATCGAAACCTACCGTTTCTGCAAGGCGAACAACGCCGAGTACATGATGAACGAAGGTCAGTACAATCAGACGAACGTAACGCACTTCTCTAAACTCAAAGAGTATTTCAACGCCCGCGCCGAGTTCAACGTAAACGACAACTACGCGGACATCGTGAACGACTTCTTCCACAACTACTTCGGCGAAGCGGAAGTGCCCATGAGAAAGTACTTCGACGAACTTCAGGCACATCTTCGTTACCTCGAAGAAACGTTCCCCGCGGACGTGAACGGCAACATTTACAACCCGATGGAACAGACTAAACTGTGGTCTTACGGCACGCTCAACGGCTATCTGAAACTGATCGACGAAGCGTACGCCGCGATCGAGCCGCTTAAAGTCAGTAACCCCGATCGTTACGAAATTTTGGAGAAGCACATAAAACTCGAAAGTATGTTCCCGCGTTTCGCGCTTCTGCGCTTATATAGCGGTATGTACGCCAGCACCGACCTCTACAACGCGCGCATGGAGTTCAAAGGGGACTGTACGACGTTCGGCATCACTTACGTTCAGGAACAAACGTCCATGGACACCGTGTTCGCCGACTGGGGTCTGTAAGAGAAAATTCAGGACTTGATTAACTGTAACTAAACGGATTACGGCGGCGTGAGAAGCCCTCCCCGCGCCGCCCGTAGCCCGAAGTATAAAATCAAGATAAGGAGAGAAAAAACAATGAAACTGAAAAAGAGCATAGTTATCACGCTCGTACTCGCGCTGGTTTCGCTGTTCGCGGTAGTCGGTTGTTCGCCGAAGCCAACGCCCGATCCCGAACCCACGCCCGAACCCGCGCCTGCGGCGACGATAACTCTCGACAAGGTCAAAGCCGAACTCGACGTTTACGAAACGCTCGTACTGACGGCGACTAAAGAAAATACCGACGCGGAAATCGTCTGGTCGACCTCGAACGCAAGCGTAGCGACGGTTGCGGACGGCACGGTCACCGCGGTTGCCGAAGGCTCGGTCACGATCACCGCGACGGCGGGCGAAGCGAGCGCTAAGTGCGAAGTCACCGTCACGAACTCGCACACCGCGCCCGTCCTGCGCATCGAACGCGACAGCGTTGCGGTCGCAAAGGACGGCAGTTACGAGCTTGCCGTAACAACCCTTTGGAAGGGCGAACCCATCGGCGAGCCCGTAGAGTACGTTTGGACGGTAGGCGAGGATCAGCCCGACGATGTCGCTTCGGTTGAAAACACCGCAAACGGCGCCGTAATCAAAGGTCTTAAGTACGGCGAAACCGAGTTCTACGTCACGGCTAACGTGCGCGGCACCAAACTTATCAAGAAAGTGGCAGTCAAGGTTTGCAACATCGACATAAGTTTCGAAGTCGGCGGACTTACGCCGAGCGCCGGCGCTTACGTAGCAAACGTTGCGCTGGTCGACACCGAAACCGACCGCACGACTTTGGACATCGACGTCAAAGTCTACAACAAAGGCACGCTCGTCGATGGCGCGGCTATCGAATGGACGAACTCCGACGACACCAAAGCGACGATCGCCGGCAACACCGTCACCGCGGTTGCCGAGGGCGAAACGTTGCTTGTGGGCACCTATGACAATAACGACATCAAAGTCCTCGTCAAAGTCTATCGTCCCGAGATTTCGCTGTCCGAACGCGTTATGATCGAATCGGCTGTCGGATCGTTCACGGTCGACAGTTCGCTTGAGGGCTCTATCACCGGCGCACGCCTCGGCGGCAAAGAAATCGCATCGTCCGTAGACGGCGCGACGATAACCGTCAACAAGGAAAACTTCCCGTCGAAAGCGCAGGACATGGGCGAGCAGGAACTTATCATCGACACCGACAAAGCGGTCTATACCGCAGTCGCCGACGTCTACACCAAAGTACTCCGCACCGCCGACGACGTAATGACGTGGAACGACGTCGCTTATGAAGTCGATTCCGCAAATACCTATTGGGGGGGGTACTTCGTCCTCGGTAACGACATCGACATGTCCGGCAAAACTTACGTCGGCAAGTTTTATTACGCCAACATGTTCTACACCGAAGGTCCCAGTGCATGGAGCGCAAAACCCGAGTACTCCGGTATCACTTTCCGTGACGGCAAGACCGGCGGTTTCCGCGGCGTATTCGACGGACAGGGCTATGCGATAAAGAACCTTACCATTTCCCAAGGCAACGGCAGTTTCGCAGGTCAGATCGCCGAGGGCGGCGTATTCAAAAACGTCGTGTTCACCGGCGCTAAGATCACCAGCAACTGGGGCGCGGGACTCGTTTCCGTCGGCGGTATCGGCACTATCGAAAACGTGTACGCCGAAATCACCGAAATGAAACAAGGCAACAGCAACGCAGATAAGAACGGCGTATTCTACGCGCAGGACTCTATGTCGGGCGCGAAGGTAAATAACTGTATCGCGGTATTCAACTGCACGACGCCTACCGATCCCTCAAGATTTACGGGACTGGGCTCGTACCACCTCGGTTACGGTATCCTTAACGGCGTTTACGGCATCGGTCTCGATCCGTCGCTTGCGATCCGTGAAATTTCCGCGGCAGGCGCGGGCGACAGCTACGGCGCGTACGCCGGCTACGGCGCGCTTTACGCTTCCGGTATCGACTTCTCCGAATGGGAAGACAACTTCTGGCGCGTAGTGAACGGCGTTCCTTACCCGAAGAGCCTTGCGCTCCCCGCGGCAACCACGCCCGCAGCAACCATCGGCGAGACCGTCGGCGCAGGCACGACCGTCGAGATCCGCGATCTCGGCATCAACGACGTGGTTCGTCTTTCCGACGAGGCTGCAGCCCTCGGAGTGACCGTCGGCGGTAATAAGATCGTTATTCCCGCTTCCGTCCGGAACGGCACCGTAATTTCATTCACCGTATACAACGTCTTCGACGCGACCAAATCCGTCGAACTCACTTCTACGGTAGTAGAGAGCAAGACCGTCGCCATCAACGGCAAGACCGACGTGGTTATCGAGGACGGCGCAACCTTTACCGTAAACTTCGGCGATCAGAAAGACGAAGTGGAGGGCGAAGTGGGTATCGCGACTATCGACGGCAAGACTTTCACCACCGCGACCTACACGGACGGAGTACTCACGCTTGACACCGCGACCTTAAAGTCGCTGTACGGCGAGAAACATATGTCCGTCATGTTCAATAAGATGAACGGCGCAGTCATAGAAAAAGTGACCGTCGTCGAAATCACCCTCGACGTAACCACCATGGTGATCCGCACCGAAGCCGATCTCAACCGCTTCCTCACCGTGGCGCAAGAGAACAAGATCGGCGCGTCGTGGGCAGGCATCTACAAGCTCGCTAACGATATTACCTGCACGGGCGATTACGCCGGCGTATCCGGCAGCGGCGATCCGCGCGGCGCGTTTGGTACAGCCACCGGCTTTAACGGCACGTTCGACGGTCAGGGGCACACGATCTACAACATCAATATTGTTGGCGCGCAGACCGGCTTTGCAAGCTACCTCGGTCAGCACGGCGTAATCAAGAACGTTGCGTTCGTTGGCGCTCGTAACAACTGCGTCGGCGGATTCATAACCTCGTCGCTCGCAGGCACGATCGAAAACGTCTATATCCAGATGGCACAGATCGACGACAACAAAGGCACCTGGGCTAATGCGAGAGCGGCTGTTGCCAGCGATAACTACGGTCAGGGCAGAATCAACAAAGTATTCGTCGAATACGTCAAACCGCTCGCGGACGGCGCAACCACCGGTTACCCGATGTGGCATGCCAACATAGGCTACGGCTGTATCAACGGAGTGTATGCGGTCGGCGTCAGCAAGTTTGCGCATAGCGAAAGCAAAGACGGCGAGGGCGACAAGTACGGCGTGTATGCGGACTACGCGGCGCTCAAAGCGGCGGCAGTCGACTTCACCGACTGGGACGGCAACGGCTTCTGGAAAGTCGTGAACGGTATTCCCGTACCCGCAAGTTTCACCGCGAAAGCAACGCTTGCCAACACCGAACTCGGCGTTGCGGCAGACTCGACTATCGCGCTAGGCTGCTCCGATACTTACGTCACGATCGCCATCGACGACGAGGCTAAAGCGGCGGGCTTCGCGCTCGTCGGCAGAACGCTCGTCGTTCCCGCGGACGCGGCAGGCAAAACCGTCACCGTTACCGTGACTTCCGTCATCGACGCAACGGTCAAAGTAAGCAAGACCTTCACCGTAATCACCACCGAAATCAAGAACGTTGCGGACGTTACCGAAATCGATATGACCGCTATCGGCAATCTTACGTTCGACCTCTCGGCACAGAGTATCGACGGCGAACTGGTTTCCGCAAAACTCGACGGCACGGCGTTCTCTTCCGCGGCATACGAGGCGGGTAATCTTACGCTCGATCGAGCAACGCTCGGCTCGCTCTACGGCGAAAAGACGATCGTCGCGACCTTCGAGAAGAGAAGCGGCGACACGCTCGAAAAAATCGTCACCGTCAATATTCCCGTGATCCTCGTCACGAAGTATATCACGACCAACGACGAATTAAAGAATCTTCTTAGTTACACTCTCAAAATCGACGACGTAACCAGAGGCGGCTACTTCGTGCAGACTGCCGATCTCGACGCCGGCGGCGCGCGCGTAGGCTTCGGCGAATGGGGTGGAGATGCTGTCGGCTCGGTTAACTGCTTCAACGGCGTCTACGACGGCAGAGGACATGTCATCCAGGGCGCGAAACAAGGTACCAACACCGGTATGTTCGCTTGGCTCAGAGGCAACTCGGTTATCAAGAATATCGTCTTTACCGGCGCGGTGCTTGACGGTTGCTCGGGCTTCGTCGTTACCGACGGCGCCGAAGGTTCCACTATCGAAAATATCGCAGTCTACGGTAAGATTGTTTCCGGCGGCGCAAGCTGGTCGCCGAGCGCAATGATCCTCGGCAAGGGTAACGGCGCTACCGTGCGCAACTGTATGGTCGTTCTCACCGACTGGGCGTTTAACTTCGGAAACAACGCAGGCATGATCGTGGGTAATCTGGCGAACGTAAATTCCGTCATCGAAAACTGCGTCGCTGTCAACCTTAAACCCGGCGCGACCGAAGCCGAGTATGCGATTCCCGCTATCGGTAAAAACGGCGCGGGACTTACCACCAAAGCTAACGATAACGACACCACCAAGACTTTCCACGGCTGGGACGAATACCTCGCCTGGGCGGCGGATAAAGACATGTCGGCTTACGGTAACTCGACATGGGAAGTCCTCGAAAACAAGATTCCCGTCGCGAAGTCGGTTAAGGCTTCTGTCGGCGCGGTCAACGCGGACTTCGTTCCCGATACCGTGGCTGCAGGCGAAGCGACTGCGATCAATATCACGAACGCAGGTATGTACGCGAAAGTCACCGTAGAACCGGCGGTAGAAGGCGTGACCGTAGGCTTCTCGACAATCAACGTTGCCGATACGTTCAGCGGTTCGTTCACCGTCAAAGTTACTTCGCTCGTGACCGGCGAAGAAGTCAGTAAGACGGTTAAGAGTATTTCCGCGACTGCGCTTACTACGAGATCCGAAATCGAAATCGGGAAAGCGTCTACAATCGATATTTCCGAAGCAGGTATCACCGGTACTGTTCAAAGTGCAAAAGTCAATGACACCGACGTTACGTCCGGCATTACGTTGAGCGAAACTTCGCTTTCGGTCAATATTACCGACGTTACGATCTGGGGCGAAAAGACGATCAGATTAGTCATCGAGAAAAACGACGGCGCTCTCGTCGCACTCGATGTTCCCGTACTCGCGATAACGAAAGTGTTAACGACTGCCGATGACGTACTCGGCTGGAACGAACTTGCTTACTCTGCCGACAAGTCCAACGTGCATTGGGCAGGCTACTTCGTACTCGGTAACGACGTTGACTTGACCGGTAAGAATTACGAAGGAAAATTCGCATACTATCAAATGCATTATACTTTGGAAGATCAAGAGGCAGGTCTTGGTTCTGCTTGGTCACCCAGAACACAGTATGCAGGCTATAACTGGGGCGCGCTTACTTGCGGTTTCCGCGGAACGTTCGACGGCAGAGGACACGTTATCAAGAATATTAACGTTACTTGGTATCTCGGCAGTTTCGCCGGACAGATTACTACCGGCGGCGTAGTCAAGAACGTTGCGTTCACCGGCGTTAAGCTTGCTGGTGCGGCTTCGCTTATCTCTGCAGGCGGTACGGGCAGAATCGAAAACGTTTATGCCGAGGTTACCTCTGCATCCGCAGGTAACGGAAACGACCGTGGCGGCGTGTTCTTCGGCCAGAACAGTGCTGACGGCGCAAGCATTAACAAGAGTTTCGTCAAATTCAACTGCAATGCCGTGCTTGACAGGTTCACGATCCTTGGTTCGTTGAAACTCGGCAGCGGAATGCTTAACGAAGTCTATGCAATCGGTACCGGCATTACGACAGACAACGTTTTGCGTTCGATTGGAGGCACAACAAACGACGGCGACGTATACGGCGGTTATGCCGACGGCGCGGCGTTGACTGCCGCAGGCGTTACGTTTACTTCGTGGGAAGGTGATTTCTGGACGGTAACTTCCGACGGACTGCCGATCCCCAAATCGCTCAACGCGTAACTGACCGACTTCTTCATACTCCTTAATAATAGCGAAGCGGCTGTAAGTTCTCGTCTTACAGCCGCTTTGCATTTTAAAAGCGCAACGGGGGGGTAAATAATAACGAAACCTTTCCGTTCTACCACGTCATCCTGAGTGAAAAAGTCATTGCCCCGTTGAATAGGGCAATGACTTTTGCGCGTGAGGATCCCCCGCGATAGAAAAGTAATTATCCTTATATCTTAATTGTAAATCGCGATAAAGATATTGAGCGCGGTGGCGAAAAGTATCCACCCGAGATACGGAATATTCATAATCGCCGCGGCTTTACTCACTTTGAACTCCAATATTACGAGCGCGGTGATCATCGCGTCCAGAATCGCGAGCCATATAAAGGCGAAAAAATACAGATCGGCTTTGAAGAATATCGGGGTCCAGGTGATATTGACCAAAAAACTCACTACGCTAACGAGTACGGCGGCATTCTTTACGTTGCGCTCCTCGTGGGTTTTTGGCGCGCACATGAGCGTGAGACAGAACGCACCGCCCATAATAAAGTACAGCACGCTCCACACGATAGAGAACGTGACGTCGGGCGGCGTGAACGGCGGACGCACCAACCCCGCGTAACCCTCGTTCGCACCGCCGATAAAGCCCATCAGCGAGCCTATCCCGAGCGCCGCAAACCCCATAAGTATAAAGTACAGCGTACGCGCTCCCGCACTCATTTTTTGTTTTACTGCTTCTTCCATTCGTTTTCCCTCCGCGTATAGTGTGCGCTGTGAGGGGATATTTTATGCGAGGCAGAGAATAAGGCGGAAGGGGATAGGGACTATTGCGCGTTCCATGCGGGGGATCCTCACGCTCACTTCGTTCGCCTAAGGTTTGACGGTGGAGAAACGGAAACTGCACATTATATTTTAAAATAAAACGCGCAACCCAACTTTTACCTCGTCGTCCCGAGCGCGTAGCGCGTGAGGATCCCCGACAACAGAGAACTAATTATCCTTATATCAAAACAAATGCAGACACAGATCGTTTACGACGATTATGGCGCTGAGTACGACGAGATACGCGGCGAAGAACACGCCGTTGTTTTTGGCGAAAACGGTTTTGGCGAGCCGAAGCGACAAAAGCCCCGAACTAAACGCTGTAAAGAAACCGACGAGCAGTTGACCGATCGGCACGGGCGCGGTTTCGCCGCCGATAATTTCCACGAGCGCCGAGCCGAGTATAATGGGAATCGACAAAATAAAGCAGAACGCGGTGTTTTCGTGCTTTTCAACGCCCGCGAGAGTACCTGCCGTCACCGTCGTGCCGCTTCTCGACAGCCCGGGGAACACGGCTAAGCCCTGACAAAACCCCACGACCGCCGCGGTAAAGAAGTCGTGCCGCGGTTTCACGGTTTTGGGGCGATAATACGCGCCTACGGTGAGCAAAACCGCCGTCATCATAAAGAACACGGGTAAGGTTTTACCGTCCGAAAAAGCGTATTTCGCGGGCTTATACATAAGACCCACGACTACCGCCGATATGACGGTGGCAAGTACGACGGTCAGCGACGGCTTGGAAAACGGCTTGCGGACGAGCGCGAAAACTTCGCCGCGGAACGCGATTATCACCGCCGCGAGCGTGCCGAGGTGGAGTATAAGGTCGAAATACAGCGACGATTCCACGCCGGTTATGCGCGAGAACAGCACGAGGTGTCCGCTGCTCGATACCGGCAAAAACTCCGTCAGCCCTTGGATAAGCCCTGATACGAACGCTTGAAAATAACTCATACGCTAGTGTATTCAAAAGCCGCAAGATATAGACGAGGGTAGTAATATATTCAATTAGGATAATTATTACTCTCACAGCAGGGGATACTTACGGTCGCGGAACGCCGCTCCTTCAGTATGACGATTAAAAACGTGAACTTTTCGTTCAATTTCGTCAAACCTCGGGCGCGACGCGGCGGTGCATAGCACCGTAAAAACAATTCACTGAATTGTTTTTAGAAATCTCGGGAGCAATCTATGATTGCGACTGGGCTGAGAACCGTTGTTCGACCGTAAGGATCCCCCCCCCGCAATAGAGAAATATCTATCCTTATTTGTTTTTCCTCGCGCTTTTTGCGATCGGCGCAAAAAATGCTAAATTTCGGACAAAAATATGCAATGGTTACGCTTGCATAATCGCGTGGTTTTTGGTAAAATATTCAGTATAAGGGCGCGCCTTGCGCGGCGTTCCCGTGACTGCCTTAAAACGGAGGAAAATTCAATGAAAATCAACGTTTCCGCACTTAACCCGGAACTTAACGAGTGCGTAAAGGACTGCGCCGAAGCGCTCGGCTTCGAACTGTGCGCCGACGGCCGCGCGCTGAAAACCGAAACCGCCGAGGGGCTTACCGTCCGCTTCGACGGCAAGGACTTTACGGTCGGTTATCCCGAGAACGCGAAGCACCTGTTTTTCCGCGGTTTGCGCCTTATCAAGCAGAACGGCGAGAGAAAGCCTTACGAAATAAACGAAACCCGCGATTTTACCGAACTCGGCATTATGCTCGATTGTTCGCGCAACGCCGTGAGAAACGAACGCCACGTCCGCGAGATTATCCGCACGCTCGCGCTTATGGGCTATAACGAATTGCAGCTTTACACCGAGGATACTTACGAGGTCGACGGCGAACCGCACATCGGGTATATGCGCGGGCGTTACACGAAGGATGAAATGAAGCGTATCGACGCTTATGCCGCGCGTTTCGGTATCGAAGTCGTGCCGTGTATTCAGACGCTTGCGCACCTCAACCAGATTTTCCGTTGGGGCGAGTACGACGCCATCAACGACACCGACGACATTCTGCTTATCGACGACGAGCGCACCTATACGCTTATCGACAATATGTTCAGAACGCTGTCCGAGTGCTACGCTTCCCGAAAGATTCATATCGGTATGGACGAAGCGCACATGATCGGTCGCGGCAAGTACGAGGACAGACACGGCGCGCCGAAAAACCGCGCTGATATTATGCTCCGTCACCTTAATCGCGTAGTCGAGATCGCCGGCAAGTACGGCTATCGGCCTATGATGTGGTCGGATATGTTCTTCCGTCTGGCTTACGGCGGACAGTACTACGTCAGAGAGAAGGGCGCTATCGACGAAAGCGTGCGCGAGCTCGTGCCGAAAAACCTCAGACTCGTTTACTGGGACTACTACAATACCGATTCCTCGGTTTACGAAGCGATGATCGACAGCCACCTCGATTTCGACCGCGAAGTCATGTTTGCGGGCGGCGCGTGGATGTGGAGCGGCTTTACGCCGTCCAACCGTTTCGCGATGAAAGTCACGGATATCGCGCTCGACGCTTGCAAGAAAAAGGGCGTAGATAAAATCATGCTCACCATGTGGGGTGATGACGGCGCGGAATGTTCCGACCAAGCCTTGCTTCCCACGCTCGTGTTCGCCGCCGAGAAAATGTACGGCGGGAATACGGAAGCGGCGTTCAAGGCGCTTACCGATATCGATCTCGAAAAGTTTATGAAGATCGAAGCCGCAAACGATATTATCCCGACGGAAAACCCGGATCACCGAAACCCGAGCAAATACCTTTTATACAACGACTGCGTGGGCGGTATGTTCGACTATACCGTGCGCGAGGGCGACGGCAAGACTTATGCCGAACACGCAAAGGTATTAAAGTCGATCGAACGCAAGGCGGGCAGATATTCGTATATTTTCGCGACCCAGCGCGCGCTTTGCTCGGTGCTTTCCGCCAAGGTCGAACTGGGCGTAAAGGCTCGCGCCGCGTACAAAAACGGCGACCGCAAGGCGATAAAAACGCTGGTAAAGGACGGATATGCGCCGCTTTTCGCCGCGCTCGAGGACTTTTACGCGTGCTTCCGGGAGCAATGGGAGATCGATAACAAGCCGTTCGGATTCGAGGTGCAGGACTATCGTATCGGCGGGCTTATCCGAAGAGTCCGGCACTGCGCGGAAAAACTGATCGCGTACGCCGACGGCGCGACCGACAGAATCCCCGAGTTTGACGAAGCGGCGATCGAAAGCATGATGACTCCCGAGGAAGCCGCTTGCAGAAAACTTGATTTCAACCGCTTCGGAAGATCTATCGGCACGAATATTATGACATGGTAAGGAATTATGCTTAACGTCGTACTTGTCGAACCCGAAATACCGCAGAATACCGGAAATATCGCGCGGACTTGCGCTTGCACCAACACGCGGCTGCACCTCGTGCGCCCGTTCGGCTTCGATATAAGCGAGAAGTCGCTGAAACGAGCGGGGCTGGATTACTGGGATAAAGTGGACATAGTTTACTACGATAACCTCGCCGAGTTTTTCGAAAAGAACGCGGGCGGGAAGTTCTACTACGCCACCACCAAAGCCAAGCAAAGTTATACGGACGTAAGTTATCCCGACGGGTGTTTTATTCTGTTCGGAAAGGAAACGAAAGGTCTGCCCGAGGATCTTATTTATGCAGGGTTTGACCGCGCCGTCCGTATTCCTATGTACGGAGCGCTTCGCTCGCTCAATCTCTCGAACTCCGTCGCAATCATTCTTTACGAAGCGTTACGCCAAAACGACTTTTTCGGTAGCAAATAATTAAAATATAAGGATAATTACTCCTCTACCAACGGGGATTCCACGAAACAGCCGAGCGATTCGCTCGGCTGTTTCGTGGAATGACGGTAAAAACGGAAACTGCGCGGTCAATTTAAAATTACAACGAAACCTTTCCGTCTTTCTTCGTCATCCTGAGCGCGACGCGGCGGTGCGTAGCACCGTAAAAATAGTCCGGTGGACTATTTTTAGAAATCTCGGGGAGCAATCTATGATTGCGACCTGTGGAGCGTGAGGATCCCCCGCATAGAACAAGTATTTATCCTTAACCCGCGCGGGCGCGGATATCACTTTCGAACGGAGTTCTGAAATATCACACGGCAAGCCTTATATCACTTTTACAAAGCAAAAATATAACTTTCGGCATTAGCCGAAATATCGCTTATACCGCAAGACCGGACAGCATCGAAATGGCGATAAGGCAGTAAATGGACAGCGACAGCGCGTCGACGATGGTCGTGATGAACGGGCTTGCGACGACGGCGGGGTCGAGGTGGCATTTCTTCGCGATAAGCGGCAGAGTGCAGCCGATAAGTTTCGCCAAAATTACGGTTGAGAGGAGCGCGAGGCAGATTACGAGCGCGACGGTAAAGCCGTTGTTTATCGCCCACAGTCTGTCGACGATCATGAGTTTCGCAAAGCACGCTACGGCGAGGGTAAGCCCGAGCAAAATTGAAGCGCGGAGTTCTTTCCACATGACTTTGCCGAGATCCCGGAAACCGACTTCGCCGAGGGCAATGCCGCGGATAATCGTGACCGAAGCCTGCGAACCGGCGTTGCCGCCCGTGTCCATCAGCATAGGTATGGAAGCGGTGAGAATTATGCCGAAAACGGGCATATTCAGCGTTTCTTCGTTCGCCGAGATTATCATACCGGTGAACGTCGCGGAAATCATTAGGATCAACAGCCACGGTATGCGGTTGAGCCAGATTTTCCACACGCTGGTTTTGAGATACGGCTTGTCTGACGGCGTGACTGCGCTCATTTTCGCGATATCTTCGGTGCTTTCGTCCTGCATGATCTGGATAGCGTCGTCGACGGTGACGATACCGACCAGCCGTTTTTCGCCGTCGACTACCGGCATTGCGAGGAAACCGTATTTGGCGATCATATTCGAAACGTCCTCTTTGTCGGTGAGCGTTTCGACGTAAATCACGTTGTCCTCCATGATATCGCCGATTTTCGCTTCGGGCGAGGCGAGGAGCAAGTCTTTCGCCGAAACTATGCCGATCAGTTTCTTTTTATCGTCGGTGACGTACATGGTGTAGATCGTTTCTTTGTCTACGCCCGTTTTGCGGATCCGATCGAACGCGGCGGCTACCGTCATGGAACTGGTCAGCGACACGAACTCGATCGTCATAATGCTGCCCGCGCTGTCTTTGGGGTACTTCAGAATTTCGTTGATGTACGCGCGGGTTTCCGCGTCCGACTGCGCGATAATACGCTTGACGACGTTCGCCGGCATTTCCTCGATAAGATCGACCGTATCGTCGAGGAACAGTTCGTCCATGACCGCCTTAAGTTCGATATCGTTCAGCGAGCGTATAAGCGCTTCTTTGCTGTCGCCGCTCATCTCGACGAACGTTTCCGCGGCGAGATCTTTGGGAAGTATGCGGAAAATCAGGACGACTTCCTCTTTGGGAACTTCGTCGAAAATTTCCGCCAGATCCGTGGGGTTAAACTCTTTAAGAAGCGGCTTTAATACCGTAAAATTCCGCTCTTGCAGAAGTTTCAGTATTTCGTCCTCTTCGGCGATTCTGCGCGCGACTCCCGCGGGCAGATCTTCCACCATGTCCACGGTGTCCTCGACGGACATTTCGTCCATAACGCGGTCGAGTTCATTGTCCTTAAGCAGCGTAATAATACGTTCTTTAAGGCTCACGTCGTCGTCGAGTTTAACCAGAAAATCCGCGGTTTCGTCGGGCGAGAATCCGCGGCAGGCTTTCTTCAGTTCTTCGTCGTTAAGACCGCCCAAAAACTCCGACAGAGCGTCGGGCGTGGCGGTATCGAGGGCTTTCGCGAGTTCCGCGTAGTCCTCTGCCGCCAAAAGGTCGTACCATTCCTTATTCATTGCTTGTGTCCCGCAACCGATTTTCGTGGGAAGTCAAGCGTGGGGTTCGGTAAAAGTCGTTATTATCCGGCGAAGGCGCGCGAACAATAACGCTTATTACTCGGGGGATCCGCGCTTTTACTGCTACCTGCGTCCATTCGTTGCCTTACGCCTCCTTTTCAAGATTTCACTATCAGTATATGCTTTTTGCCGCGATAAGTCAATCGAATTCGCTTCTCGTCCTTGATTTTATCGGAAAAGTTCGGGTTAAGAGCAGAGAAACTATTGTAATTTTCGGAAAAGTGTGCTACAATACAATATAACGCAAAAACGGATTTGCGGCGTTTTTGCATCGATACGGCGGAGGTTAAAGAATGTTTTTCGATTTCGACGCGCTATATAACGAAACTCAGGGCGACGCGTTCGCGTCCGGCAAGAAGAAGTTTTACGACAACAAGGTTAAAAGCATTACGACCGCCACGCGCGACGGCAAATTCGAAATTCTGTCCACCGTTCAGGGCGACAGACTCTATAACTGCAAGATAACTTTCGACGAGCAGGGCGGGCTGTACGACTACGAGTGCGACTGCGGCAAGTTCAACCTCGAGAGCGGACCGTGCAAGCATATCGTCGCCACCGCGCTCAGTTACGAAGAACGCAATCCGCAAGTGCGCGAACCCGTCGATATCCGTAAAAAAACCGATCCCGGGGCGGTGAACCTCATCGCCGAGTACGGAAAGAAGAAACGCCGCAGATTTATCACCGGCGATTCGGTCAAGACCGAGCTTATACCTTATCTCGAGATAGGCGACGGCGTGTCGCTGCGCTTTACGATAGGAAACAAGAAACAGTATAACCTCAAAGACATTTCCGACTTCGTGTCGTGCGTGGCGGCTTGCGGTTACCGCCGCTACGGAGTCGACCTCGAACTATATCACAATATCGAAAATTTCACGGACAACAGCAAAAAACTCGTGAATTTTCTGGTCAAAACTTATTCGGAAAAGATCGCGCTGGACGGCTCGTTCATGCGTTACAAGGACGAAATCCGCTTGCTTACCGGCGACGTGGACGAATTTTTCGCGTTGTACGAAGGCTCGCTCGTGCATTTAGGCAAAACCGATCTCGTGCTTATCGAGCCGTTTACCGCCGCGTTCCCGGTCAAACTGATCGTGTCGCGCGAGGACGGCGGGTACTCGATCACGCTTTCCGAAACCGACTGTAAATTCCTCGACGGCAAGGATTACAAATACGTCCTCACCGAAAACCGCATTTACCGCGTGAGCGACGAGTACGACGCGGCGGTGCGCTCGTTCTTCGACTATATCGCCATGAAAAAACGGCTGTTCGTCGCCGACCACGATATGAGCGCGTTCTACAACAGCGTGATCTGCCAACTCAACGATTATATCGAAGTCGATTCGGGTACGATCGACCTTTCCGTGTACGAAGCCGCTCCGCTCGTCACGAAAATTTATATCAACGGCAAGGAAGGAAGCGTGTATCTCGACGTGAAAGCGAGTTACGACGATAACCCGGTCGACCTTTTCTCCGACGTAATGGGCGTGGATTTCGTGCGCGACTGGGACACCGAAAACGCCATTCGCGGCATACTGGCGAAGTACTTTCCGCACTATCCGGACCTGTACCTCGACGACGAAGCGGAGATTTTTACCTTCCTTTCCGAGGGAGTAAAGGAACTTTTCGAGTATGCCGAAGTGTTCGTTACCGACAGTATGAAAAAGATGCGTATACGCACTTCGCCGCGTATCCACGTGGGCGTAAGGCTTACGAGCGACCTTCTCAATTTGCAGCTTTCCGCGGAAGGATACACCAGCGAAGAACTCGCGGCGATACTCGCGGCTTATCGCGAAAAGAAGCGTTATATCCGTCTCGGCGGCGGGTTCGTCAACCTCGAGGACAATTCCATCGAGGCGCTCAGCGAGATTCTGGAAGTGGCGAAACTCACCGACGGGCAGTTCGAAATGCCGCGCTACTACGCGCCGTTCGTCAACAGCGAACTCAGGCAAGGCTTTTTCTCGCTCTCCCGCGACAGCGCGTTCAAGTCGCTGTTAAAGTCGCTCGAGTCCGTGGAAAACGCCGATATCGAAGTCCCCGAATCGTTGCGGCTGATTATGCGTAACTATCAGAAAACGGGCTACCGTTGGCTGAAAATGCTGAAAGAAAACGGCTTTGGCGGCATACTCGCCGACGATATGGGCTTAGGTAAGTCGCTTCAGGTCATCGCGCTTCTGCTGGAGGAGCGTTCGACCGCGCTTATCGTTTGCCCCACGACGCTGATGCTCAACTGGGTGGGCGAGATCGAGAAGTTCGCGCCGTCGCTGAAAACGCTCGCCGTCATGGGCAGTCAGGAAGAACGCCGCGAGTGCATCGCGCGCGCAGCGGATTACGACGTGGTGATTACTTCCTACGACCTTATCCGCAGAGATCACGAACTGTACGAGAATATCACGTTCGATTACGCGATCGCCGACGAAGCGCAGTTTATCAAAAACCCCGAAACCAAGAACGCCGTCGCGGTCAAGAAAATCAAGGCTAAGCACCGCTTCGCCCTTACCGGTACGCCGGTCGAGAACAACCTCGGCGAACTCTGGTCGATATTCGACTTTATTATGCCGTATTACCTCGGCAGTTACGGCTCGTTCCGCGACAAGTACGAAACGGACGTCGTGCGCGGCGACGAGGGTGCGACCGAACGGCTCAAACGCATCGTAAAGCCGTTTATCTTGCGCAGACTCAAAGCGGACGTATTAAAGGAACTGCCCGCGAAGATGGAAAGTATTCTCGACGCGCCGCTCGAGGGCGAACAGAAGAAACTGTACGAAGCGAACCTCTCGCTTATCCGCGAGAGCATGCGCTCGACCCCCGATATGAGCAGAGTAGTCGTGCTGTCAATGCTTACCAAACTCCGCCAGATCTGTTGCGATCCGTCGCTCGTTTACCCCGATTATACCGGCAATTCCGCGAAAACCGACGCTTGTATGGAACTTATCGAAACCGCGGTCGAGGGCGGACACAAGATACTGCTGTTCTCGCAGTTCACCTCGATGTTGGACGTTATCCGCAGAAAACTGATGGAAAAGGGCATTTCGCACTACGTACTCAAGGGCGACACCCCCAAGTCCGAGCGACTGAGGCTCGTGAGCAAGTTCAACGAGAACGACGTGAAAGTGTTCCTTATCTCGCTCAAAGCGGGCGGCACGGGCATCAACCTCACCGGCGCGGACGTGGTTATCCACTACGACCCGTGGTGGAACGAGTCCGTCATGAATCAGGCGACCGACCGCGCTTACCGCATGGGTCAGCAAAAGAGCGTACAAGTCTATAAACTTATCGTCAAAGACAGCGTGGAAGAGAAGATCGTCAAACTTCAGGAGAAAAAATCCGCGCTCGCGGGGCTTGTCGTCGGCAAGGAAAACGGCATAAAAGAGATTATAGAACTATTGAATTAGTGATGGCTAAAATAACCCTAGCGATAAAAATATTGCAAATTCGGCTTACGATATTGCAAATATTGCTTTATTGCAGTAAATCGAAAAAAATTTAAAAAAAGTTTTAAAAAAACTCTTGACAAACGAAATCGATAGGTATATAATGTACCCGTAATCAGGAACGATGTTCCGGTTACATCTAAAAATGCTCATCATTTTCCCCCTTATCATATAGCAAGATGGTCGATCACAAAATCGGCCATTTTGCATTTTAAACGGGAAATCGAGAGTAGGGATTTTATAAGGATAATTTCTTCTCTGCCAACGGGGGCCTCACGTTCACTTCGCTCGCCCGAGGCTTGACGTAATGATGGGTGTGAGTCCTTAAGTGGAACGACTAGCAGTACCTCTTAACCCGCCCGGTTTAGAAACCGGTATAATCATTATTCAAAAAGTGCTTGACTATTTTTTTTACAAGCGTTATCATATAATTCGCGCCCGAAAAAACTGCGGCGCGCGGGCGAGAAATCAAAGGCGATTTTTTTCCGCCCGATCGACGAGGAAAATTTTATGGAAACGATAGACGAAATCCGACGCGAAGACGGCGCGGCAGAGGGCAAAACCGCCGACGACGACGCTGTCGTCGCGACTAATGCGGAAAGCCCCGATCGGCAAGACGAACCCGCCGACAATACCGAAACCGCCGACGACGATACGGTCGTAGGTTACGACGAGGGTGCCAACGGCGGCAGAGTAATCAAACTCAAGAACGGCAAAGAAGTGATTGTTCCCGCGGCGCGAGAGGGCAAAGCCCGCTCGATAATGACTGCGGCGGCGTGGGTGCTGCTCGCTTCGCTCGTGCGCGGCATAGGCACTTATTGCTTTATTTCGCCCAACGGCTTCGCGGTTGGCGGCATAGCGGGCGCGGCGGTCATACTCGAGTATATCACGGGCGTCAACCTCGGCTACTTTAACATCGCGATGAATATACCGTTATTGATACTCGCGTTCTTCTTTCTGTCGAAGCGTTATTTCCTCGCGACCGCCGGCTATACGGTGATGTACAGCCTGGTCACGATTGCGATCGAGCAACTCAATAAGATCGCCGAGCGCGCCGGCGGCACGCTTCTTTACCACGCGGGACCCGGCGAAAACGTGATTGCGGCGGTGTTCGGCGGCGTAATGTGCGGACTGGCGTTCTGTATCATGGTACGCGCCGGCGGCAGTCAGGGCGGTACGGACACGATCGCGGCGATTATACAGAAAAAACGCCCCGATCTCGGCATATCGTGGCTGATTTTCATTATCGATTCGTCGATAATTCTGCTGTCGTTCTTCGTATACGACAAAACGCTCACACCGGTGTTCCTCGCGATTATCGAGTCGTTCTCCTCGAGCGCGGTGTCGGACAAATTCATCAAAGGCTCGCGTTCGGCGCTGAAAGCCGAAATCATAACCAATCGCCCCGACGAAATCAGCGCGGAAATTTTCGACGTGATCGGCAGAGGAGTGACGATAGTGGACGCGGTCGGGCAGTACACCGGCAAACACCACAAACTTCTTATCTGCGTAATCAAGCGCCGTCAGGTCGGCGACCTCGAGCGCATAATAAAGAAGTATCCCGACACGTTCTCGTATATCGTGTCCGCAAACGAAGTCTACGGTTACTGGAAAAAATAGAATTAAAAAGCGACGTCGCGATTGTTTCTCCGCAACGCCGCTTTTAGTATTGCCCAGTATACTTATTGCTTTATATAGGTCAGACAGACCGCGCCGTTTTCGCCCTCGTTCATGACGGTGATGCCGTTGGACACGCACTTGCCGGACTTGTTGAACACGCAGTCGGCTTCGCAGGAAACGCGGGTATCGACGGAATAATCGGCTTTGACGAAATCGCCTGCCGCTTCGAACATGGAAACATGCTTGTTTTCGGCTTGCTCGTAAGTCGTGCAATCGGTGCCCTTATCGACCTCGATTTCCTTCGAGCAGCAGCAGTAGCCCTTGTTGTGCTTGCAGGTAGTCAGCCCGCATTTAAGATCTTTCATAACGTTGCCTCCTTATTGATATAACTATTATGAGTAAAATTCGCGCTCGTTATTCGCGCGGAGCAAACTATTTCTTGACAAACGCGGAGTTTTAGGCTAGAATATAAGAAAATCGGAGGGTAGATTATGAAAGTAGTGCTTACTGCAGACGTAAAAGGTCAGGGCAAGAAAAACGATATAGTCAACGTCAGCGACGGTTACGCTCGCAATTATCTTATAAAGAACGGGCTGGCGGTGGAAGCGACCGCGAATATGGTCAACAGCATCGGCATCTCCAAAGCCGCCGACGAACACCGCAAAGCCGTCGAACGCGCCGAGGCTCAGGAACTTGCAAAGCGCATTTCCGGCACGACCGTTGTAGTCAGGATCAAAGTGGGCGAAACGGGCAAACTGTTCGGCTCGCTCAACACCCAAGCCGTTGCCGCAGCGCTCGCGAAAGAGGGGATCGACATCGACAAAAA
>ERZ780148.1059-NODE-1059-length-20105-cov-9.865187_pt1 | contig 20105 bp, 16 predicted proteins | sample MGYA00510984_ERZ780148 | MGnify/ENA primary metagenome ERZ780148 (study PRJEB29588, sample SAMEA2160902) | human gut metagenome | biome: human gut; feature: human-associated habitat; material: faeces | place: Denmark | collected 2008/2010 ...
TCTTAATTAACTTTGACTATGCAAAATTAATCCCCACTAAAAATCTACTGACCCGCGTAAGGCCGTAGCTGTAGCCCATGAGCAGGAAGGTAATGAGGTTGAACACGCTGTTGACGAACGAGGCGGCGGCCAGCGAATCAGTGCTGTAGCGGCCCACCATCATGGTGTCGGCAAAACCCATGATGATTACGCCCAGCTGCCCAATGGCTATGGGAACACCTAAACGCAAAATGGCTTTGTGATGAGTTAACACGGTAATGTTTTTTTTAGTGATGGTAGAATATGTGAGTGAATATACTTATGCAAAAAGAACAGAAGTGCTGCAAACGTGCAGTGGCAGGAACAGCAGTCAGAACAGCTGTTTTGTCAGTCTGCGCGGTTTGGGGCACTTCCGTCCTTATCGCAAAGGGGTTGCCGAGCGTCTGTGCAATGCGCGCAGCACGTTCGGCAACCTCGTTTGTTTGGCAAGTAGCGTAACCGTTTATTTCACGATGATAACCAAATACTTGCTCACGCTCCAGAATTCCTGGGGATTGTTGATACGGAGTACATACTGGTTCTGAGCATCCTTTTCGAGCGTGTACGAACCAGCCGGGTGATTGGTCATGAGTTTAGCACTCTTTGAGTACAAACGGATTTGCTTTGTCACGCGCAAGTCGATACGCGTAAAGTAATCCTTGTTAAAGTCGTTGCTTTTCAGTACATCGCCACTTTTCAGGATACGCTGTTCGCGAAGTTCCTTTTTCGTACCGAACACGTAGTAAGCCGTGTTGAGTTCCTTATCCTGAGCAGCCACGGTGCGCGCCTTTTCCTCGTTCTTTTGGCTCAAGTCGTTCACGCTGGTATTGAGCGCATTGATTTGTTCGCCCTGTTCCGCAATTTTGATGTCGCGTTCAGCCAGCTGTGCGCGGAGTTCGTCAATTTGTTTTTGCTTGTCCTCGAGTTGTTTGTTGTAGTTGTTCACCATTTCCTCAAGTTTAGCCTTGGTGCGTTTGTCGCTTTGGTTCGCGTTGCGCAGTTGCTGTTGCAAGTTCGAGATGAGTTCGCGGTTCAGCTTCATGGTGCGCTGAATGAACTCCATGTTTTCGATGATAGCCTGCTTGTTGGCGCGTTCGCCCTGCTTGTTTTCAACGCTCACACGTCCCTCGGCCTCGTTTATTTGGTCGAAGCCATCCTGAATTTGCGAAAGCGTTTCAATCAAGTCGTTCGACTCATTTTGCGACTGAGTCAATGCCTGACGGAGCGAATCGATGGTTTCGGCATTCGGATCTTTGCTTTCCTGTTCTTTTTCCTTTTTCGTGCTGCACGACATGGCAAACGACAATGTGCAAACGGCAGCGAGCAGTAATAAAATTTTCTTCATAACTGTAGGGTTATTAGGACATGGCACGTTAAATCCCATAGTGTTTTAAATCATGTAAAAGGTAAACTGAAGTCATAGTTTCAGTACGACCATGTCGAAAAGTGAATTATTCGCAGGATTGCGATTCTTTATTTTTCTTGCTTTTTTTCGGTGGTTCACATCCTTCGACCACGATAACGAACTCTCCACGCGGTTCGTTTTCAGTGAAATGCGCCAACACCTCGGCCAATGTTCCGCGCACGCTTTCTTCGTGAAGTTTCGAAATTTCGCGGCAAGCCGAGCAGCGGCGTTCGGCTCCGAAAAATTCAACGAACTGCGCCAATGTTTTGACCACGCGGTAAGGCGATTCGTAAAAAATCATGGTGCGTTCCTCCTGAACGAGCGATTGCAAGCGCGTGTTGCGTCCTTTTTTCTGCGGCAGGAAGCCCTCGAAGCAAAAGCGTTCGCAAGGCAAGCCCGAAGCCACCAGTGCCGGAACGAAAGCCGTGGCACCGGGCAGACACTGCACCGTGACACCGCGAGCCACACAGGCGCGAACCAACATGAATCCAGGGTCGGAAATTCCCGGCGTGCCGGCATCCGACACCAACGCCATGATTTCGCCTCCGGCCATACGGGCAGCAAAGGCCTCAGCCGTCTGATGTTCGTTAAACTTATGGTGAGCCACCAACTGGTTCTTGATTTCATAGTGCTTGAGCAGAATGCCCGAAGTGCGTGTATCCTCGGCCAGCACAAGGTCGGCCTCTTTCAGTATACGCAGCGCACGCAGGGTGATATCCTCAAGGTTTCCCACCGGAGTGGGCACTAAATATAATGTTCCCATGGTGCAAATATAGAGCTATTTTAGTTTCGGACAAACAATTTGTTGCAGATTTCCTCGCTTTTTCAAATAGAATAGATACTTTTGCCATGTGAACCGCTGCTTTGAATGACTTTTTGCCATGCTTAGCTGTCGGTTGGGCTTACTGATTTATCAACAAAAACACTTCGATGAACAACTTCAGAGTAGGCGGACAGTCGCCTATCACCTTCGACCGTTTTATTCGCGGCATCATTGCGCTGGTCATTATCGGGGGCATTTTTGCCATGATTTACGCCCTGAGCGGCGTGCTCATTCCCTTTTTCGTGGCATGGGTGGCGGCCTACCTGCTTTACCCCCTGGTGCGGCAGTTGCACAAACGGCTGCACAACCGCTTCTTGGCTATTTTTCTCACCATTTCGCTCACCATTGCGGCGCTCGGCACATTTGTTTACATTGTGATTCCGCCCATGCTCAGCGAAATTACGCACCTCAAGGATGTGGCGCTGAGCTACATCCAGGCAGGGGGAAATGCCGACGGTATTCCGCAACCCGTGCAGAAGCTTCTGAACGAACACGTCAACGAATACAAAATCGAACAATTCCTACAACATGAGGATGTGGTGACAGCCATCAAGAACACCGTGCCGCGCGTTTGGGAACTGTTGTGGAGTACGGCCGGCATTATCATCAACTTTGCCGCCTCGCTAATCGGCCTGCTCTATTTGCTCTTCCTGCTCACCGATTATGAAAAGTACGCCAATTCGTGGATTACCTTTATTCCGCCCTCGAAGCGTCCTTTTGCCACGCGCTTTGTGGCCGACGTCGAACGCTGCATGGCGGGTTATTTCCGCGGACAGGCACTCATTGCTTTGAGCAACTGTGTGATGTTTAGCATAGGTTTTGCCCTAGTCGATTTTCCCCTGCCCATTGCCCTGGGCTGCCTCATTGGTGTCATCAGTTTCGTACCTTATTTGCAGCTGGTAGGCGTGGTGCCGGCGGCCTTGCTCGCATTGCTCAAAGCTGCCGAAACAGGGCAAAACTTCTGGGGCTTGCTCTGCCTGATTGCCTTGGTCTACATCGTGGTGCAAATATTGCAGGACACCATTTTCACCCCACGTATCATGGGGCACATCATGGGCCTTCCGCCAGCCATCATCCTCCTTTCGCTGTCAGTGTGGGGTTATGCCTTCGGTATCATGGGCCTGATTTTGGCTTTGCCCGTAACCACGCTGGCTATTGAATACTACAAACGCTATGTGGTGGGCGAAACCGACGTACCGGCCGACGGCATCGACGAACAGACGGTAGCCATGGCCAAAAATGCGGGCGTGTATATCGAAGAACCCTATTCTGCCAATCCGCTCAACAAACTGCGTACGGTGTTGGGCAACAACGAGGCGACACAAACCGACGAGGCGGAAAATGCCCCCGACGAACAGCAGCCGGTCGAAAATGCCGGAGAGCAGCCAAAACCTACTGAAAAACAGTAACTTTATGTAATTTTACTTGCACGGAAAATAGCTGTTTAACAGGCCCAGTCGCAAAACATGTGGTAAAACTCAACGACGTATCATGGGTTTCAGACAGGCCTACCTGCCTTACTTTCTGTGGTAACAAAATGTCAAAGAACGCTGAATGAATCAATAAGGAATATTGTTTTTTCATCCGTCAAGGCTGAGGTGCAGCCTGACTTCGCCGTAGGCAAAGATACAACATGCACAGCCCGAAATCCCAATTTTTTGGCTGCCTAATATTGCACCTCGAAAGTTTTCCACACCCTAAAATCGGCATTCAGCCCTTTATTTACGGGCATTCCGGTGCATTTTCCACACGCGAAAAAAAATGAAATCGGGATATAACATTTTATCTCTTGCCGATTCTCAAAATGTACGAAGCAGCCACGTTTTGCCTCACCCAAATGTTACAGTTCCCACACCTTTTTGCTACTGATTCGTTTAACATTTGCAATGAAGGTATCGGGGCAGTTCAGCGATTTACCCATGCCAAACGTTACAGAGGTAAATAAAAATTCCCATTTCCTTTCACGCTCCAAACGTGAAAAGGAAATGGGAATTATTGTTTGGCGAAAATGAGAGGTGAAATAAAAGGTGGAATTTAAACTCAATGCTTCAGTCTATTCCAGCACCACTTTGCCGTAATAGCTCTTGTTGCCCTTCACAGCCTTCACAATGTAAAGGCCCGGAACGAGGTTACGCGTGCTGACAGTCTGTCCGCTTTGTTCGCGCACAATCATGCCGTCTGAAGCATACACACTCACCTTTTCGGGTTCAACGCCATTGATTACAATGTCGTTACCCTCTACGTAAATTTTTACGTCCGTCTGTGTAGCCTGACCCACAGCTTCAGGCAATTTTTCCTGTTTAATCACCTTGAACGAGTCGTAGAGCGAAGGAGTACCCGCGTCGTTCACCGTGTACGTGCTCACGAAAATGGTATCAGTGGTCACCTTGATGTCGCTGAACGTAGGTTCACCGGTTTGTCCGAATTTTCCAGAAAACAGTCCCCAATAATTTTCAACCTGGTGCGAAGTATAGGCATCAATCATGGCCTGTTCGTCGCGCGGTTCATACTTTTTTTTACCGGCCGAATTGTTCAGGAAGTAGAGCGTACCATCGTTTACATTGAACACACCGCCCTGTTTTCCGGTCATGTTTTCGCGCACGCCACCCGGTTCAACGGTTTCCACTTCCTCGGTAGCACCGGTCACCAGCTGCTTAGTGCTATTGTTAACCGGGCCGATTACTTCGTAGATGTGGTCGTGACCCTGGAGTGCCAGGTCGATGTTGAGTTCATCGAACACGGGCAACATGTTTTCGCGTACCAAGCGGCCGTCTTTGTCGCTCTGGTGCGAGCGGCTACCCGTAAACATATTTTTGTGGAACGTGGCAATGCGCCATTTCACATCCTTGTGCGCTTCAACTTGCTCCTTCATCCACTTGGTAAGGGCTGCAAAGTAGCCTTCCTTCTTGTAGTCCTCGTAGTTAACCACCAGGAAAAGGGCATCCCCCTGCACGAACGAGTACACAGTGCCTTCCATCGTGGTGGGTACAGCCGACTGCTTGTTGAAGCTGGTGTCGGTGTTGAAATGCCACGAAAAGTTTGCGTTCGAACTTGTGTCGTGATTACCCTGAGCCACTACCAGCGGATAGTTCATCCAAATGTCCTGCATGGTGCTGAACCACTGTTCATATTCCCACTCCGAGTTGTTGGTACCCGAAGTTTCAACCAAGTCACCGTTTACCAATACGAAACGGGCATCCGACACCATTTTCTGGGCAGCATGAGCTGTTTTCTGCGACACATCGAACATACCATCGTTCTGTGCCTGCGTGTCGGTGATATAGATGAACGAAAAACCTTCGTTTTTGTCGTACGATTCAGCAGCCGTGGTAAAGTGGCCAATTTCGCTCCAGGCATCTTCGTTGCCCACGCGGAACGAATAGGTGGTGCCGGGCTTCAGGTTCACGGCCAAAGCCTTGTGGCTGGTGTACGAACGCTTTGAGTTGGCCTCAATGCCTTCTACATTGTTTTTGGCAATCACGTAGTTGAGGTCCTTCACGTCGGCCGACACTGCTTCAACCGTCAAGGTGGACTGAGCAAAATCGGCTTCGGCAGCATCGGCCTTTTCCACAATTTGCAATTTGCCTTTCTTCACATCGGGGTTGGTGAACCAGGCAAAACCGAGTTGAGTTTTCGGGTCACCGTTCACGGTCATGTTGATGCTGTAGGGCTGCGAGGCACTTTGCATCTGAGTCATCAAACGGGTCAGTTTCGTCCACGAAGGCGTGGTGTAGTTCTTGGCATCAAGTGTCAGTTGCTGTGCACACACGGGTGAAACACCGGTCGAAAGCAGTGCCATCATGGCACCTACTTTCATCATACCCAAAAAATTCATAAGTTAAGCGTTGAGTTAAGAGTGAAACATTTGTTATGTCTGGTGCAAAAGTAGGAGCGTCATGTTGCGCTAACCTTGCCGTTTGGTTACAAACTCACGAACCCGCCAAACTTAACGGTTTTGACCCTTTCTTGCAATCAGAGCGTTACGCATTCGTCATGTCGCTTTGCATTTGTTACAAGGGCGTGTACGCTTTTCTTATTATCCGCAGATACAAAAAAAGCCCGGACACAATAACCACTTTGGCAAGTGGCAATCGTGTCCGGGCATTAAATTAAGCAGATGCCTGCAGAACCAAGAAGATTAGTCCTCGATCAGGTTCACACCCGTCATGTCAGCAGGTTGTTCCAAGCCCATGATGTGGAGGATAGAAGGAGCTACGTCGGCCAACACACCGTTCTTCACCTTGGCATTCTTGTTCTCCGTTACATAGATAAAGGGAACGGGGTTCAGCGAGTGAGCCGTGTTGGGCGTGCCGTCCTCGTTGATAGCGTTGTCAGCATTACCGTGGTCAGCAATGATAATGGTTTCGTAGCCAGTTTCGTTAGCAGCCGTAACCACCTCGTTCACACACTGGTCAACCGCCTTGACAGCCTTTTCGATAGCCTCGTAAATGCCGGTGTGACCCACCATGTCGCCATTGGCAAAGTTCACCACGATGAAGTCGAACTTATCCTCCTTGATGGCAGCAACGAGTTTGTCCTTCACCTCGAAAGCAGACATTTCGGGCTTGAGGTCGTAAGTAGCCACCTTGGGCGAAGCCACGAGGATGCGTTCCTCGCCTTCGTACGGAGTTTCGCGTCCACCGTTGAAGAAGAAGGTAACGTGTGCATACTTTTCGGTTTCGGCCGTGTGCAGCTGTTTCAGTCCCTTCGAAGCCAAGTATTCGCCGAGCGTGTTCTGCACGTTCTCTTTCGGGAAGAGGATGTGAACACCCGTGAACGAAGCATCGTACGGCGTCATGCAGTAGTACTGCAAGCCGGGAATGGTGTGCATACCTTCTTCGGGCATATCCTGCTGCGTCAGCACCACGGTAAGTTCTTTGGCGCGGTCGTTGCGGTAGTTGAAGAAAATAACCACGTCGCCTTCCTTGATGCGTCCGTCGACGTTGGCATTTACCAACGGTTCCATGAATTCGTCGGTGTTCTTGTGCTCTTCCGAGTCAGAGTCGTAGCAGCTCTGTACGCCAGCCACCATGTCGGTTACCTGACGGCCCTTGCCTTCAACCAGCTGGTCGTAAGCCACCTTCACACGGTTCCAACGCTTGTCGCGGTCCATGGCATAGAAGCGGCCCACGATGCTGGCAATGTGTGCACCGTTGGCATCGCAAACGCCCTGCAAACTTTCGATGAAGCCCTTACCGCTCTTCGGGTCGGTGTCGCGGCCGTCCATGAAGCAGTGAACGTAAGTGTGTTCAGCCACGCCATATTCCTTGGCAATTTCGATGAGTTTGAACAAGTGGTCGAGCGAAGAGTGTACACCACCGGTTGAGGTCAAGCCCATGAGGTGCAAGCCCTTGCCGTTCTTTTTGGCATATTCGTAAGCAGCCACCACTTGCGGATTCTGCATGATGGAGCCATCGGCGCAAGCACGGTTAATCTTCACCAAGTCCTGATAAACGATGCGTCCGGCACCGATGTTCAAGTGACCTACCTCAGAGTTACCCATCTGTCCGTCGGGCAAACCCACGTTCTCGCCCGAAGCCAGCAGTTCCGAGTTAGGATAGTTGGCATGGAGCGAATCCATGAAAGGAGTGGGAGTTTCAAAAATTACGTCGCCGTGGTTGTGCTTACCAATGCCCCAACCATCGAGAATCATAAGAAGTGCTTTTTTAGCCATTTGTGTGTGGTATGAATTAGGATTGATGTAATTGCTTTAATTACCGCCAACAAGCAATGAGAAAATAAGGATTGAACAAAGGTTAGCCTCATCGTCTCATTGCTTGTTGGATAGAAAGTAAAAAGTATGTAGCGCGCAGTAGTGTGTGCTGCGCATCAAAGCGCGGCGCTATGCGTACCTGCGTACGCACAGCCCCCACGCGTTAGAGGTTTATTTCTTTTCCTCAGCCTTGATTTGCTCGTTCACGGTTTTGAGTTTTTCCGTGATTTCCTTCAGGTCATCCTTGAGGCGTTCAATTTTCTTTTCGATGTCAGCCACAATAGAGTTACCCTTTTTCGAGCTTGAGCGGAAGAAGGTAAGGTTCGTTTCGTAGTTTTGAATGTCCTGCTTTTTAGCGTCGAGCACGTTTTGCAAGCGGTTGCGTTCGCGCGTCAGTTCGTTGCCACCCTTTTCGGCCACGTTGCGCTTAAAGTTGTCCATTCTTCTTTTGCCGGCCGTAGCGTGCAGCGTGTCGTACACTTTGTCGCAGAGTTCGCGGTAGCGGCGGTACATTTTTTCCTTTTTGCTGAAAGGTACATGACCAATTTCGTTCCACTTAGCCTGCAATTCGCGGATGCTCTGCAGCAAGTTGTCGCCCGGTTCAGCAGCCAGTTTCTCGATTTCGGCAATCACCGCCTTTTTCAGTTCGAGGTTAGCCTCTTCCTCCTTGCGCTGCCCCTTGTTAGCCTCGTTCTTTTTGTCGAAGAAGTAGTTGCAAGCATCGTTAAAGCGCTTCCAGATGGTATCCGAAATTTTGTGAGCCACTGGTCCGATGGTTTTCCATTCCTTTTGCAGTTCCACGAACTTATTCGTCGTAGCTCCCCAGTCGGTGCTATCCTTCAGAGCCTCAGCCTTCTCGATGAGTGCGTTTTTGGCAGCGAGGTTAGCGCTGAGTTTTTCGCGGTTAGCCTTGAAGTAAGCCGTTTTGGCCTGGAAGAAACGGTCGCAAGCCGCGCGGAAGCGGTCGAAGATTTCGTTGTTCACCTTGCGCGGTGTGAAGCCGATGGTTTTCCATTCAGCCTGCAGTTCGATAATCTGCTTCGACATTTCGTCCCACTGTGCATAGGTTTTCAAGTCATCGAGTTGCAGTTGCTCCACCTTTTCGCAGAGAGCCGTTTTCTTTTGTAGGTTTTCCTCCTCGCGCGCCTTCAGTCCCTCGAAGTGATCCTGGTGACGCTTGTTGATAACGGTCGACGCATCTTTGAAACGTTTCCAGATTTCGTCGCGCAGTTCCTTAGCCACCGGTCCGGCTTCGCGGAATTCCTGATGCAGTTTTTGCAGCTGGTGGAAAGCCGAAATCACGTCCTCCACCTCAGCCAGTTTTTCAGCAGCCTCGCACAGGTGCGTTTTGATTTCCAGGTTCTTCTTGAAATCGTAGGCTCTCATTTCGTGGTTCAGGTGCAGTTGGTCGTAGAACTGTTCGGTATAGAGCTGGTAGTTTTTCCAGAGTTCGGTAGCACGTTCAGCCGGAACGGTTTTAATTTCCTTCCATTCAGCCTGAAGTTTCTTTACCTCTTCAAAACCCTTGTCAGCCTCTTCGGCCGTAGCCGCCAATTCTTTGATGCGGTCAATGATTTCGAGTTTGCGTTGCAGGTTATCCTGCTTTTCTTTTTCAAGTTCTTCAGCAGCTTTGCTTCTCATTTCGCGAATGAGTGCGAGCTGAGCCTTGAAGTTTTCTTCGTCGGCATCCGGAGCAGGAATAAAGTCCTCGGCATTGCCGCCATCGCCAACGAATTTATCGCGAGCGGCCACTACTTCGGCATTGTGAATGCGGTAGTACAGCATTTTGAGGTGTTCAAGCGTAGCACGTTCCACGTCCCCACCATTGTAAACAATGTCCTTCAGGGCCTCGATGACTTCGGCCTTGGTGGTGGGTTCAGCTTTTTCGTTTTGCTTAGCCTCAGCAGGCATTGCCTCATTGCAAACAGTGGCTTCAGCCTCAGTGGGCTGCACGTTGTTTACCTCTACTTCAGTAGTGTTTTTAATTTCGTCCATAATAAATAGGAAAGGGTCTGTAAAAGGGGGAATTGGCCGCATGAGCCCCGAGTTCTAAAATGTTTCAGTAGTTCTAAGTTTATCAAGGGCGATGCAAGGTTCCTCCGTTATCGGTAGCAATTATAAGGTACTGTGCCCAAACCCTGTTGTTCGGGCAAGGCCGCACTAGGGTCTTTGAGCACAAAATAGGTGGCAAATAAAGTTATTTTTATTGTATCAGCCAAATTTTCACGCCTAAAAGTGAACAGGCGGGGCTTTAAATCCAAGTTTTCCAGCGGAATAGGCCATAAAACAGGCCGGTAATTACAATCGACAGGATGATAACCAACGGGAAGCCCCACCACGATTCCTCGATGCCGCTAATCAGGTTCATACCGAAGATACTGGCAATAAGCGTGGGGAACATCAGGATAATGGAAATACTCGTCATCTGCTTCATCACGCCGGCCATGTTGTTGTTGATAATGTTGGCGTAAGTTTCCATGGTCGAGTCAAGGATGTTTGTGTAGATGTTCGTGGTTTCGCGTGCCTGGTTCATCTCGATGGTCACGTCCTCGATAAGGTCGGCATCGAGTTCGTCGACGGGCAGCTTGAATTTCAGTTTCGAGAGCAAGGTTTCGTTACCGCGGATTGAGGTGATGAAATACGTCAGGCTGTCCTGCAGTCGCGACAGGCCGATCAAGTCCTCGTTGTCTACCTGTCGGTCCAGGTTGCGCTTAGCTTCTTCAATCAGGATATTGATTTGCTTGAGCCGTTTCAGGTACCACACGGCCGACGAAAGGAACAGGCGGAACACGAGGTCGACCGAGTCGGTAAATCCCTGGTTGCGCTTTTGCTGATACGAAACGAAATCAATCATCATGTTCGTTTCGTAATTGCACACCGTGATACACACGCCCTTGTTCAGGATAATACCCATCGGGATGGTAGTGTGCGGCGTACGCGAGGCCACTTCTTTCACGTAGGGGATACGCAAAATGATGAGCGACCACCCCTCGTCGTACTCATAGCGCGAGCGTTCGTCCTTATCTCGGATGTCATCGAGAAAGTAGTCGGGCACTTTGAGTTCGTTAATCAGGTAATCCTCATCTTCGGGAGTAGGGCAGGTCACCTGCGTCCAGCAGTCGGGAGCCCATTCCTCCATGGTTCTCAGCGTTTTGTTGTAATTCCAGTAAGTACGCATAAAAACAGGTTCTTGGCGGATGCTAACGTAATGACATGGTAAACCTGCCGACCGAACGGCGGCTTACACTACAAATATAAATAATAGAGAGCAAGAGCCTGTTTCGGTCGGTATCAAACGTTATTTTCCGCGTGATAGTCGTCCATTGTTATGAATAATGTTAGTTTGCAAATTACGAAGCCGTGGTGTGCCAAACCGCAGCGCTGCATGTCGTTCTGCTGCCTGGCATCGGGGCATACGGTTGCCCGGCTTCGCGATAGCAAAAGCAAAAGTACACAAAAATATTTGCAACTTCGCAGATTGCGTAAATCTTTTTCGTTAAACCTTCGTTTGTGAAGATTCGGGCTTAAGAAGTCGTCTGAATTTTTATGAATTTCAAGATTTGCCTTTATTTTTGAGGTGTTTTTGGGCCTTGAAGAGGGAGTGTAGCGAGCTACACGACCGATGAAAGATCAAAAAACAACCAAAAAGAAAGGTGAAAATTGAATGTAGAGGAGATAAAACTCCAGCTCAAATCTTCGTCAGAACAGTTTAGACGACTTCTTAAAGTGCGCACCTCGGTTACGTTCATGTTTACCGCCACGTCAGCCCTTCTTTCCGCATCGCAGCAGGTTATGGCTACATCAGTATTTTCTTCCAATATTTCCGAATTATAGACTTTAAAATCCCAGCCTCGTATGAGGGTGGCTTTTCCTTTTTTGCCAACCAAAGTTTACGAAGTGTTGCATAAATAATGGTTTTTTGGCTAACGAATGAAAAAATCCGCATCAGGGCTTTGCACATTAAGGGGGTTGGCGTAATTTTGCTACCTCAACTCTTTGTTTTCGCATCGTCGGGCACACTGAAGATCGACAGCCGGAACGACGGGTTGACATAGCACGCACAATACACCAACTAACAATTCACACACCAGCATTATGGGAGGTTTTTTTGGAACAGTTTCGCAGCTCGACTGCGTAGCCGACTTATTTTACGGCACTGACTACAACTCACATCTGGGCACTCGCCGGGGCGGTATGGCTACTTACAACCCGACGACCAAAAGTTTTACACGCTCCATTCATAACCTTGAAAATGCCTACTTCCGCTCAAAATTCGAACCGGCACTCTCCAAGTTCAAGGGTGCCAATGCGGGCATCGGCATTATCAGCGATACCGACGCACAACCGCTCGTTATTAACTCGCACCTGGGGCGTTTTGCCATCGTCACTGTTGCAAAAATAACGAACATCGAACAGCTCACTGCCGAATTGCTCGAACAGAACCAGCACTTTGCCGAACTTTCATCGGGACAAACCAACCAGACCGAACTCGTGGCATTGCTGCTCATTCAGGGTAAAACGTTTGCCGAGGGTATCGAAAATGTGTTCCGCCACATCGAAGGTTCATGCTCCATGCTGCTGCTCACCGAAGAAGGTATCATTGCCGTGCGCGACGACTGGGGTCGCACGCCCGTAATCATCGGTAAAAAAGACGGGGCCTACGCCGTGACGAGCGAAAGCACCTCGTTCCCCAACCTGGACTACCAAACCGTGCGCGACCTCGGACCGGGCGAAGCCGTGTATTTGCGTGCCGACAGCATCGAACAGTTGCGCGCACCGCAGGAACATTGCCAAATTTGTTCCTTCCTCTGGGTGTACTACGGTTTCCCCACTTCGACCTACGAAGGACGCAACGTTGAGGAAATGCGCTACGACAATGGAGAGATGATGGCTGCCGAAGACGACACCGACGTCGACTGCGTTTGCGGCATCCCCGATTCGGGCGTAGGCATGGCACTGGGCTATGCAGCTGGTATGCGCAAACCCTACCAGCGTGCCATTTCAAAGTACACGCCCACCTGGCCGCGTTCATTCACCCCGCCTACGCAGGATTTGCGTGCACTCGTGGCCAAAATGAAGCTCATTCCCAACCGCGATATGCTCAACGGCAAACGCGTGCTCTTTTGCGATGACTCGATTGTGCGCGGCACGCAGTTGCGCGACAACGTGAACGTGCTGTTCGACGACGGCGCACGCGAGGTACACATCCGCATTGCCTGTCCGCCGCTCATCTATAGCTGTCCGTTCATCGGCTTCACCTCGTCGAAGAGCGAAATGGAACTGATTACCCGTCAGCTCATTGGCGAAATTGAGGGCGACCCGAACAAAAATCTCGAAAAATACGCCACTACAGGCACACCAGAGTACGAAAAGTTGGTTGAGGCCATCCGTAAACGCCTGGGACTGACTTCGCTGCGTTTCAACAAACTCGAAACGCTGGTCAAGGCCATCGGTCTGCCTAAGTGCAAAGTCTGCACTCACTGTTTCGACGGTACGGGCTGCTGCAACAAATACAAGGGCAAACAGTAATCTGTAATCTGTAATTTCTTTCATATTATTATTTTTTTTGGCTCCCGTCCGACTATATGTCGGATGGGAGTTTTTTTCGGGTTATCCTCTCTTTTTTACGGCCGTTTTTGGCTCAGCAGCAAAAAGGTGAGGGGAGTATGATTTGAACATTGGCTCAGTATATTGTACTTCGTCGCTTATGGGAGAACTTATGCCATGAATCGGAAATGTTGTACAATACCTACTTAAGAACCCGTTGTCGGAATTAATTTAGTGCATACTTAATTCTGCCGATGGGCTTATTGTTTATAAAGTTTGCGTATTGCAAAACGGTAAGTGCACTAATTTTGCCAATGATTCTGGCAAACAAACCGTTTGTAATCTTTGCATAGTTTCTGATGATTAAGAACTGCTCTGTCAGTTGTGAGAAGAGCGTTTCAATCCTCTTTCTTGCCTTTGCAAATGGAATGAATGTCGGTTTCCATGCTTTTTGATTGAATCTGTAGGGCATTCGAGTTTAATATGCGCAGTCTCAAATAGATCCAATTGTATATCGGCTCCAATATATCCCTTATCTCCATAGATACTACAATCGTAATATTGCAGTTTTACGTCCTTCATATAGTTGATGTCAGCAACGCTTGCCTTTGAAAGGTCATACGAATGGATCACCCCATTGTATCCACAGATTGCGTGCAGTTTATAGCCATAATAATAAGTGTTTTGAGAAGCACAAAAACCAAAATCAGGAGCTTTAGAGAATTCACCGGTATGTCCCATTTTGCAACGCTTACCTCTTGCTACACGACACACTTCAATCGGTTGGGAATCAATAAAGAATTGTTCTTCTGCACCATCCATCTTCATGGCAATCCTCTTGCGTATTTTCTCGCACAAGTCGGCAGTTTTTTTACGACGTTCATTGAACTGTCTGCGCGAGATAAGATTGGGAATGTTATTCTTATATTCTTGCAACCTATAATCAAACAGCCATTTTTCGCTATCGATACTTTCTGTTTCGGCTGCCAGCGATAAAGCAACAACCTCTAAATCCGAAAATTTAGGAACAGGGCCTCGACGAGGAATATTACCAGCTTCATTGACGAGATTTTGAGAAAACTGCTTGCATATCTCAAGAATTTTGATGAATTTTGTGTAGAGGTTGTACATATACTGATGATAACTTAACTTTTTAGCCATTGCTAAGTTATTGAAAATCAGCGATATATACAACCTCTTATTGTATTAATTTACTTGATTTAATTCCGCCAACGGGTAAATTTTAGAAAATCTGAAATATAAGAAACAACAATTATACAATGAAGGAAGAATGCTTGATATGCCAAGCTCCACTAGAGTATTTGGAAACGGGAGTGCTCATGGAATGCGAACTTTGTCACCGACAAGAGATAAGCAAAACCCGCTGTATCAACGCACATTATGTCTGCAACGAATGCCATACGAAAGGAATGGACGCAGTAATTGGTTACTGCCTGAATGAAACTTCTAAAAATCCGATTGAAATTCTGGATTACATGATGAGTCTGCCTTTCTGCCACATGCATGGTCCGGAACATCATACATTGGTTGGTTCTGCTCTCCTTACCGCTTACCGCAATGCCGGAGGTGAAATCGAATTACTGAAGGCTCTAAAGGAAATGATGGCACGCGGACAAAAGGTGCCGGGTGGTGCCTGCGGGTTCTGGGGAAGCTGCGGGGCTGCCATCAGTACCGGTATGTGCATGTCCATCCTCTCCGGTGCTACCCCACTCACTCAGGAATCCTGGGGACAAAGCAACCTGATGACGGCCCGGTCGCTGCTGAAAATAGGGGAAGTGGGCGGTCCTCGCTGCTGCAAGCGCAACTCCTACCTGTCCCTTCAGGCGGCTGCCGAATATATCAAAGAAACAAAGGGTGTCACACTGGAAATGAAACCCATTGTCTGCCACCGCTCCGACGCAAACAACCAGTGTATCGGAAAGCGTTGTCCTTTTCATCCCTCACATACCATCCCTCAATCATGAAAATACTGATACTTTGTACCGGAAACAGATGCCGAAGCCAAATGGCTCACGGCATCCTGCAACAACTGGAACCTTCGTTTAAAGTCCATTCAGCCGGCGTTCGTCCGGCCAGTGAAGTTCATCCCCTGGCTGTTCAGGTGATGAAGGAAATAGGCATCGACCTGAACCAACACTATCCGAAACAGGTAGACCGCTATCTGAACGAGCCGTGGGACTATGTCATCACGGTCTGCGGAGGTGCCCGTGAAACCTGTCCGCTCTTTAGCGGTGAAGTCAGACACAGACTGCATATCGGCTTTGACGACCCCGATGCGTTCACGGGGACACCGGAAGAAATCATCACCGAGTTCAGAAGGGTGCGTGATGAAATCCGCGCCAGCTTTGAACAACTGGCGCAGGCTATCAGAGAGGAAGAATCCTGACATTTCAAATACGATATGGCTAAGAAGAAACACAAAAAGAAGGTAGAGACGGCTTCCTTTGTGGAGATAGAGAAAGACTTCGGTCTGTGGGAGGACTACATGGCTTTCGGACCACAATATGATACCGTCAATGACTGTCCGCTTATCCCCGGTGAAACGGAATGTGTACAAGAACTTCCGTTCAAGAAACTGAGTGCGGAAACCAGAAAAACACTCCGCTCTGCCATGGTCAACCGGGTGGTGGAATACTGGCAAAGTGAAAGGCTCATTCCTGAAGGAGGCATCGTCAAAGAACTGCGAAAGGCGGCCATTCAAGAAACTTACCAGCTTACCGGACAATATGCCAAGGAAAGCGATGAAGTCAAGCATCTGCTGAACGAGAGTATTGTACAAAGTATCAACAAGGAACTGCGTAAAGAAAAGAAAACCCAATCCTGATGATGACGAATGAGAAGCAGAAAATAATCCGGAACTCGGTATCGTACAAGCTGGTGCATGCGATAGCCCTATGGATGGACCGGCGCTTGTTGGATCCATTGATTGGTCTGGTGTTGCCCGGCTTCGGTGATGCGCTGACTTCAGTGTTTGCAGTGCCTTATCTTTATCTGAGCATTGTCAAACTGAAAAGCATTCCCCTGACACTGGCCATTGTCTGCAACATCCTTCTGGATGTACTTATCGGTATCATTCCTTATATAGGAGTAGTCGGTGATGTCTTCAAACGGGCATTTACCAGAAATGCGGCCCTGATAAAGGGATATGTGGAGGGCGACAGAGCCATCATGCAGGAGATAGACCGGAAAGCGGTGGGTATGGCTTTTCTCATCGTGATTCTCTGCGGACTTATCTATGCCATGGTATTGGCTGCTGTAAAAATTGTGGAATGGATTGGTTCCTTTTTCTAACCAAACGGATATGAGAACAGAACGGGTAATTATAGTCAAGCCTTATGCCTCACCTATAGGGGTATTGCTGCTGGGTTCCTTTGAAAACAGGCTCTGCCTGTGTGGCTGGCGCACAACAGCTGAACATGGCCGACGGATTGACGAACGGCTGCAGACCAGACTTTCTGCGACCTATTTGGAAGGAACAAGCGAGGTAATTGAAACAGCCCAATCCCAACTGGAAGAATACTTTGCAGGAAAGAGAACCATATTCCAAATGCCTCTTCTGCTTTCCGGAACTGATTTCCAACGGAGTGTATGGAAAGAATTACTACAGATTCCCTACGGAAGCACCCAAACCTATAAGGAGTTGGCTTGCCGTATCGGAAAACCTGCTGCCGTCCGTGCAGTAGCCAATGCCAACAATGCCAATCCTCTCTCCGTCATCGTTCCTTGCCACCGGGTGATTGGTAGCAATCGTAAACTGACAGGATATGGAGGTGGTCTGGAAATCAAGCGGCAACTGCTTTGTCTGGAAATCGGAATGAATGGCTTATGGAAAGAGAACGATGTATCCTACTAAACAGAGCAAATGCACTGGATAGAACGCATAGAACCCATACTTCGCCACCTTGCCATGGATGAACCCGCGTGTTCCATCATAACGAGCAATCACCAGACATGCTAGCAAGTTACTTCTGAAAGTGACGAGGAATACAACCTGCTGGATGTCAATTCAGACGGACTGCTGGATAAGGTATGGAAAGACGCAGGAGGCATCATGGTGGCATTTAATGTCGGCAATGGTTTCCTGTCTCCGATAAGTTGGAAGGGTGTAGGTTCGTTGAATGAGTCAGCCTCTACTTCTGAATCGGCTAACGCTGCTTTCACAGTCTCTATTGTCATTCCTATTGTTAGTATCAAAATATCAACAAATCCGGGATTTTCCACCAGTCACAGCATCAGCCGCCCCACGTATGCCTTGCAGGACGTGGACGGTGACGGCTATCTCGACATTGTGGAATCTGAGAAGGAAAGCGAGCTGAAAGTGACCCGTTCCGCCATCGGCAGGACGAACATGCTGAAGGCAGTCACCAACTCGCTCGGCGGTACGTTTACGCTGGACTATGCTCATACCGCTCCCACCTACGGGCTTCCCGGCGGCAAATGGGTGATGTCTTCCCTCACGGTGGATGACGGCATCCATGACGACGGTCCGCTCATGACCACCGCCTTTGAATACAAGGACGGCAAGCGCGACCGCCACGAACGTGAGTTCCTCGGCTTCGGCGAAGTGATTAGCAAGAATCTCGACACCGAAAATGAAAATGCGCTCTACCGCAAGTCTGTACAGAAGTATGACGTGTCCGGCTACTATACGCAGGGCAACTTGGTCAACGCTTCCGTGGAAGACGCAGCCGGAAAGGTTTACACCGAAACGCGCAACGAATATGACGGCTACTATCTGACCGCCAAGGGTGACGAGTACACCTTTACCGCACAGCCCGTACTGTGCAGCGACCGCGCTTCCGCCTTCGTACCGCTCCGCTATACGGCGAACCTGCAATACGAAGGTGCCGCCCAGGGAATGATTACCTCGGAGGCATGGAACGAGTATTACCTCACCGGCCACCACGGTGAACTGAAATCCTACAGGTTCAGCAACAAGGGCAAGCTCGGCAGCAAGGGAGACGGCAAGTTTGACTATCAGACCTCCATCCGCTATACCTCCAACAGCAGCAGGAACATCCTCGGACTGCCGACCGATGTGACCGTGACCGGAGGGGACGGAAAGGTCTACCACCAGGTATCGGCGGTATATGACACGAAGTACCCCAACCACCTGACCAGGATAACGCAGCAGCTCGGAAACGGCGAAGCCGTCACCGACTACCGTTATGACAGCTTCGGCAACATCCTGCAGAAGACACTTCCGGCCAATGCCAAGGGACAGCGCATGTGGTACAAGTACCGCTACGAACCGGAAATGAACATGTATGTGGAACGTGTGGAAGATGCGTTCGGCTACCGCAGCGAGGCTGGTAATTTCGATTACCGCTACGGCATCGCCAAGGAACGCCGCGATCTGAACAACTTCTACTACGAGACCGATGTGGACGACCTCGGACGCATCACCGGAGTACGCGGCCCGAACGAGCTGGCTACGGGTGTACCTTATGTTATCGCATTCGAATACAGTCCAAAGGCTGAATTTACGGCAAACGGCATCACCGCCCCGGCATACGCCGTGACGAAGCACTACGACATCCAGCATCCAAACGATGACATGGAAACCGTCACCTTCGTGGATGGCTTCGGCCGGCCCGTACAGGTGAAGAAGGATGGCGTGGTCACTTCAGCATCCGAAGGCACAGTGTCCGATGCACAGAATGTAATGATTGTCAGCGGACGCAATGTCTATGACGCATTCGGACGTGTCGCCAAGGCTTACTATCCCGTCACGGAAGAGCTGGGCAAGCGTACGGACTTCAACAAGGCATTTGACGGAGTATCGCCGACCGTAACGGTGTATGACGTGCTCGACCGTGCCACGGAAGTGACCCTTCCCGACGACTCCAAGACACTGACAGCATATACCACGGATGCAGGCAGCCGGGCATTGGTAACTATCGTGACCGATGCTTTGGGCAACAAGCAGGCTACCTATACCAACGGCAGCGGCAAGACCGTCATGACCAAGCAGCTCAGCGGTCCTGACGGAGAAATCACCACCACCTTCGAATATGACGGCATCGACCGTCTGGTCAGAGTCACCGACACCGAAGGCAACGTGACGACCTCCGTATATGACATGGGTGACCGCCGCACCGAAGTGAACCATCCTGCAAGCGGCATCACCACCTTTACTTATGACGCACTCGGCAATGTGCTGACCAAGCAGACAGCCAACCTTGCCAAGGAAGGCAAGTCCATCACCTACGACTACGATTATCACCGGCTGACGGGCATCAACTATCCCGACCACCCGGAGAACAACGTGAAGTATTACTACGGCGGACGCAACGCCTCGCAGAACCGCATCGGTCGCCTGATGCTCCGTGAGGACGGAACGGGAGCCATCGTGTACTTCTACGGCAAGATGGGAGAAGTCACCAAGACCCTCCGCACGCTGATTGTGCCCAACCAGGCGATTGCCACCTATGTGACGCAGTGGACCTACGACAGCCACAACCGCCTTCTGGAGATGATCTACCCGGACGAGGAGAAGGTCACTTACTCCTACAACCTCGGCGGTCAGCTGGAAAAGGTACGCGGCTACAAGTCCTACGGCTATGACTACGTGAACC
>ERZ780148.1066-NODE-1066-length-20050-cov-7.046112_pt1 | contig 20050 bp, 18 predicted proteins | sample MGYA00510984_ERZ780148 | MGnify/ENA primary metagenome ERZ780148 (study PRJEB29588, sample SAMEA2160902) | human gut metagenome | biome: human gut; feature: human-associated habitat; material: faeces | place: Denmark | collected 2008/2010 ...
GTATAACGATGAGAAGGCTACTGCCGCAATTAAAGAAATGCTTGATACGGATAAGCATTTCCTTTCATCCTTTGAATGCTTTATGCCGATGCTTGCGAAAAACAAAAAGCTCACGGCTTCGCTTATAAAATAAATCGAGGGGGTAATTTTATGGAGTATGTAATTATAGGAATTATCGTGCTGGTGCTGATACTTTTCTTTGCTAACGTAAGGGTAGTGCCGCAGGCAACCGAGTATGTAATTGAATTTTTGGGTAAATACAAAACTACCTGGGGCGCGGGTCTGCATGTTAAAGTGCCGTTTATAGAGACTATCGCCAAAAAGATAACCTTAAAGGAGCAGGTGTTGGATTCACCCCCGCAACCGGTTATTACTAAGGATAACGTTACAATTACAATAGACACTGTTGTGTTCTACAAAGTCACAGACCCAGCAAAAGCTGTTTACGAAATTCAATCTCTAAAGAAAGGTATTGAATATTTAGCAATTACAACAATTCGTGATATCGTTGGTAAAATGGATTTGGACTCAACATTTAGTTCTAGAGACATGATTAACGAAGAATTAAGAGCAATTCTTGATGAAGCCACAGATCAATGGGGATGCAAGATTGATAGAGTTGAAATTAAAGATATTACTCCTCCAGCTGATATTAGAGACGCTATGGAGAAACAAATGAATGCAGAAAGAAATAAGAGAGCTCAAATACTTCAAGCTGAAGGTGAAAGACAATCTGCAATTACACTTGCACAAGGTAAAAAAGAAGCTGCTATATTAGAAGCTGAAGCTGATAAAGAATCTAAAATAAGAAGAGCAGCCGGTGAAGCCGAAGCTATTAAGAAAGTTGCTGAAGCAAAAGCTGATGAAATTCAAATGGTTTATGATGCAATGATGAAAGCAAAACCAGATGATACTTTAGTTCAATTAAAATCTTTAGAAGCTTTAAAAGAAATTGCAAATGGAGATGCAAACAAAGTATTTATTCCATTTGATGCTACAAATAGCTTAGCAAGCTTAGGCGCTGTAAAAGAAATTCTTACAGATAATAAAAAATAATATTACATAAATTTACCCGAGTTCATTTAGAACCCGGGATTTTTTTATTGACAATTTTCGTCTTTAATATAATATTTTGTTCCAACCATTTCATCTGGTAAATATTGCTGTTCTACGTAATGTCCAGGATAATCATGTGGATACTTATATCCTACTCCATAGCCTTCAGATTTCATTCCTTCTATTGGTGCGTTTCTTATATACATAGGTATCTCGCCAGTATCTTTTGTAGATACATCTTCCAACGCTTTATTTATTGCTAAATAACTTGCATTAGATTTTTTAGATGTTGCTACATATACAGCCGCTTCTGATAAAATAATTCTTGCCTCTGGCATTCCAACCATGTGTACTGCTTGCATAGCATTTGTTGCAATAACTAATGCATTTGGGTTCGCCATTCCCACATCTTCTGCAGCTGAAATAACTATTCTTCTAGCCAAAAACATAGGATCTTCTCCTCCATTTAAAGCTCTTGCTAAATAGAACACTGCTGCATCGGCATCGCTTCCTCTCATAGATTTTATGAAAGCACTAATATTATCATAATGGCTATCACCTTTTTTATCAAAAATAGCTTTTCTGTTTTGAACACTTTCCTTTGCTATCTGGTCTGTAATAGTTATATAGCCATCCTCTCCAATTTTAGTTGTTAATACCGCTACTTCTAATCCATTTAAAGCCGTTCTAACATCTCCGTTTGCTGTTTCAGCTATTTTATGAAGTGTTTCATCCTCTATCTTTATTTTATATTGGCCTAATCCTTCTTCTCTTACCAGTGAGCTTTTTAAAACCTTAAATATATCATCTTCATTTAAAGGTTCTAGTTTAAACACCATTGACCTTGATATTAAAGCTTTATTTACTTCAAAATATGGGTTTTCTGTTGTCGCTCCTATTAAAATAACAGTTCCTTTTTCCACAAATGGTAGTAACGCATCTTGTTGCAATTTATTAAATCTGTGAATCTCATCTATAAATAAAATACACTTTCCAGATGGATTTAGAAGTGGATTTCCAGCTTCTTCTATAGCTTTTTTTATATCTGCCACTCCAGCCGTTACAGCATTTAATTTAGTGAATTGGTACTTTGTTGTATTACTTATTACCCTTGCAAGCGATGTTTTTCCACATCCTGGAGGTCCCCATAATATTATGCTAGATAGCCTATCTGCTTTTATTGTTCTATATAAAATTTTATCTTTCCCCAGTATGTGTTCTTGCCCAACATATTCTTCTAAAGTTTTTGGTCTCATTCTATATGCTAGTGGTTCATTAAGATTCATTTTTTCCACCTTCTTTTATTTTGCTAAATATTGTAATGCTTCTCTTATTTTATCTTCTAAATTATCCGACTTAATTTTTGATAATATTTTATTAATCTCGTATCTTCTATACCCTAATACTTGAAGTGCTTGGATAAGCTCTTCTTGATCTTCCTCAGAATTTGCTTCTTCTTCTAATTTTGTATTATCATTTGATAAGATTGCTTCTTCTGTTTTTATTTTGTCTTTCAATTCTAATATTATTCTTTGTGCAGTTTTAGGACCAATACCTTGTAATTTTTTTAATGAGTTTACATCATTGGTAATTACTGCTAAAGCAAATCTAGAAGGAGTTATATTTGATAATATTGTAATTGCCGACTTTGCTCCTATTCCTCCTACAGAAATCAGCAATTCGAACATATGTAATTCTTCATTTGTTTTAAACCCAAACAAGCTTACATCGTCTTCTCTTACCTTTAAATAGGTATATACTTTAACTTCTCTATCTTCTTCTAATTCATCAATGGACTTTTTAGACATGAATATTTTATATCCAATTCCATTTACTTCCATTACTACATATTCTTCTGATTTAAATTGTATATTTCCTTTTAAATATGCAAACATTGTAACTCCTCTTATAAATATTTTCTATTGTTCTTTATATTTAAAAATTCCTCTAGTAGCTCTTGCTCTGTATATGATTTTTTCTCTTTTGTAGCAGTGTTCTCTATTTCATATACACCTTCTTCAGATTTATTTCCTAATACTAGCATATATGGTGTTCCAAGCATTGTACAATCTTTAATTTTTGCTCCTAGCATTCCCTGTTTTCTATCATCTAATATAACTGGAATATTGTGTTCCATTAATATATTATATAATTTTTCTGCTTCTTCCATTTTTTCATCTTTTGCAACTATTTGTAGCAAATATGGTGCTACATTAACTGGCAACGATATTCCTGTTGCTTCATCTTTTTCATTTTTTAATACATAGCTTTCATATATTGTTGCAACAACTCTGCTTATTCCAATTCCATAGCAGCCCATGTACAATAATTGCTCTTTACCATCTTTATCTATGTATGTAGCATTCATTGATTTTGAATATTTTGTTCCTAATTGGAATATATGTCCTAATTCTATAGATTTTTTTGCTTCTACATCCTTTGTATCTTCTATTCCATATTTTTCTTTTAAATATTCGTCTGCATCTTCTCTTTCTAAAATTTCTGTATTAAATGCTATTCCTGTCTTTTTATCAAATAATATTGTATCTTCGCCTATTGGTGATAATAGCATAAATTCTTCTGATTGATTTCCTCCCATAGCCCCGCTATCTGCAGCAACTGGTAAAGCTTTTAATCCTAGAATTTCAAATATTTCCATGTATGCTTTTCTTATTTTTTGATATGTTATTGCTGAATTTTCTTCATCTAAATCAAAACTATATGCATCCATCATTGGGAATGATTTTCCTCTTAACAAATATCCTCTTGTACGTATTTCATTTCTATATTTTTCGCCAATTTGATATAATGTTACTGGTAAGTTTTTGTATGATGATATTCTTCCTCTTACAAAATCCGTAACTGCTTCTTCTGCAGTAGGTGCCATTACAAATTCACCTTTATCTGACTCAACAGCTAGCATTACACCTTCTTCTATATATTTAGAATATCTTCCTGATTCTTCCCATAAGCTTTTTGGCTGCATTGTAGGCAATAATATTTCTATACAACCATATTTATTTAATACACCTCTTACTACTGCCTCAACATTTTGCCTTAATTTTAATGGTACATTATTATATGCATATATACCTGTTCCATATTGTACTAATTGGTTTGTTTGCATTAATATATCTTGTGCTGGATATGCTTTATCCAAATTATTTACTCTTATAGTTCCTAACCCTGTTTGTGATAATCTCATTTTTCTTCTCCTTTAACTATATCATCAATTACGATTTGCTCGTTTTCATCTACTTTATATCTCGGTAAGTCCGGTAGTTCCTCTAAGCTTTCTAAATCAAATAGCTTTAAAAAGTTTGATGTTGTTGAATACATTGTTGGTCTACCTGGCGCATCTAGCTTTCCAACACTCTCTATCAAATTGTACTCTAATAATTTATATATTGTACCATCTGAATTAACCCCTCTAATGCTTTCTATTTCAGCCCTTGTAATTTTAGGGTTATATGCTATAATTGCCAATGTTTCAAGCGCTGCCTGTGATAAATTTGGCTTACTTCTTTTATCAAATACTTGATATAGATATTTGTATAATCCTTTCTTTGTAGCCAACTGGTATCCATCTTCTACTTTTATTATTTCTATTCCTCTATCTTCTTCTAAGTAGCCTTCTTGCAACTTATCTATTATAACTATTATTTCTTCTTCTGATACTTCCAGTGCAGCCATTAATTCAACTACTTTTACTTCTCTACCTGCTGCAAATAAAATTGCTTCCACTGCAGCTATACCATTTTTTATATCCATTTTGTTCATTCCTTTGTTACAATGTGTGTTAAAATACATTAACATTATACACGTGTATCAGTAGTTATGTCAAGGAAAAGCGGGCACTAATTTCACTAAAAGAACAATAAAAGTGAAGCATCTCTTACTTCACTTTTGGCTAACTTTTAATTATCTCTCACCTATTCACGCATATTGAATTATCCCCATTTTCCTGTTATAATACTTTGTAGCAATAATAATGGAGGTCGCACTATGGCATTCGATGGAATTGTCTGTTCAGCAGTAGTTGCTGAATTAAACACTTTGATTTTAGAAGGAAAAATAAATAAAATTTTTGAACCAAATAAAAATGAGATTGTAATAGGAATATATTCAAAAGGTAAAAATTTAGCTTTAAATATAAATATCGACCCTGTAAATTATAGAGTTAATTTAACAACACACTCTAAGCCTAATCCAAAAAATGTTTATAATTTTTGTATGGTCCTTAGAAAGCATTTAACAGGTGGGACAATAAAAAAAGTTTATATGAACGAACTGGATAGAATTATATATATTGATATTGATTGCTACAATGAGCTAAATGACCATATTACAAAAACTTTGATAATAGAACTTATGGGAAAACATAGCAATATTATTCTAGTAAATTCTGATAATATTATAATTGATAGCTTGAGGCATCTTAATAAATTAGATAATTCTATTAGAGATATTTTACCTGGGTATAATTATATTGAAATAGAAAACACAAAGCTTGATTTGCAAAACTCTACTTTTGATTCTTTTTACAAAAATATAAAAGCAAATAATGTATCAAAAATTTCTTCGGCTATATCAAATTGTTTCACAGGTTTTAGTAAATCTGGTGTTATCAACACATTAGATTGTTTAGGTATAAAAGATGATACCAATATAGCTCTTTCTGATTACAAGAAATTTTATACATATTTTTCAGAATTATTAAAAACAATTAAACAAAATATTACTGGTGTTTCATATATGGAAACATCCAATAAAAAAGATTTTTATATAACAAATGCTTCTTCAAAAGATATTCTAATAAATTTTTTTATTGATGATTTTTATTTTGATAAAGAAGTAAAAGAGAAATTTGAATCTAGCAAATCAAACACTTTGCGTTCTCTTTTAGAAAAAATAAGAAAACTTTCAGATAAGCTTAAAAATATTGATAGCAAATTAAAAGAATGTTCTAAAATGGAAACATACAAATTGTATGGAGAATTAATAACTAGCAATTTATATAGAATTCCTAATTACAATCAGGAAAATATAACTTTAGAAAATTACTATGATAATAATAGTCCAATATCAATTCCGTTGGATTCTACTATCTCACCATCTGCAAATGCAAAAAAATTCTTTAAAAAATATAGAAAATTGCAAAATACTGCATCGATTGTGAAGAAGCAAAAAGAAGCAATAAAGTTAGAACTTGATTATCTGGATAGTATTGTTTATGAAATTAATAACTGTACAAATTTAGACGAGCTAGATGCTGTTATAGCTGAAATATCTGAAGATTACGGTATTTCTAACGTAAAAAAAGATGAATCTACAAAAAAAACTAAGAAACCTGTAGCCAATATGCCAACTGAATATAAAATTGATGGTTACACTATTCTTGTTGGAAAAAATAATAAACAAAACGATAATCTAACTTGTAAAATAGCCAAAAAAAATGATCTTTGGTTTCACACCAAAGATATTCATGGTAGTCATGTTGTTTTGAGGCTTGATAAAAATAAAAAAACTACAGATTCTATAATATATAAGTGTGCAACAATTGCAGCATATTATAGTAAAGCAAAATTATCGCAAAATGTTCCTGTAGATTACACTTTTATAAAATATGTTAGAAAACCTAATGGTGCCAAACCAGGAATGGTTATTTATACAGATAATAAAACTTTATATGTAAATCCTAAGAGTCCGTCTTAGGATTTACTATATTTTGTATATCTTCATCTTGCCTTAGCTCTGGCACTATAAAATCAAAAGCACGTTTATCTTGCTTTATGGCTTCTATTGCTATATTCTTGTTACTTCTTAGTCGTTTGCTTGCATATTTTAAGATTAATCCTTTATTCTTTACTGCAGCCATAACCACTTCATCATCATCTCTTATTTCTTTACTTGCATAGTAAAGAATCTGACCATCTTTTTGCGCTGCTTTTAATATTAACTCTTTGTCTTTTCTTAATCTTTCGCTTGCATAGCATATTACCCAGCCCTTTGTCTCTACTGCTTTCATTAAAATATCTCTATCATCTTTTAATCTATCAGAGGCAAATTCTAGTGCTCCACCATCTTTTGCAACAGCTTCCATAACAATACCTTTGTCATCCCTTATTGCTTCAGATGCGCCTTCTATTAATAGGCTATCTTCTTTTATTGCATTCAAAATATAGTCTTTATCTTCTGCGTGTTCTCTTACTTGCTCTAATGTATACATATATTACACCCCAACTTTATATTCTATTTCTTCCATGTGAGGATATATCTCTCTTAATCTTTTCTTTGTTATTATTGTTAGCCTAGGTTGAGGATTTTTTGGATTATCTGTTAATAATTGCTGTGTATAGCAATTCTCTGATGTTTTAAATAATTGATATCTATTGCGCACGTAAGTAAAATAAATTTGATATCCATTATTTAATTCCTCTTCCATTCTTTTAAAACTATATTTTCCTTCCATATGATTTCCTTTCATTATTTTATCATTTCTTCAAAGTCCTGTTCTGAAATAATTTGTACTCCAAGGTCTTGTGCCTTTGTTAGCTTAGAACCAGCTTCTTCTCCTGCTAACACATAGCTTGTCTTCTTTGATACCGAACCAGATACTTTACCACCAAATTTTTCTATTATCTCACTTGCCTGATCCCTTGTATACTTATCTAAGCTTCCTGTTAATACAAATGTTTTTCCTTCAAATCTATTATCATACTTTTCATCATCTGCATTTTTTATTGCCTCTGTATTAACTCCCGCTTCTTTTAATTTATTTATTAAATCTATAGTTTGATTTTGTCTAAAAAATTCATATACACTTTTAGCCGTAATTTCGCCAACATCATTTATATTGCTCAATTCCTCTAAACTTGCATTTGCAATTTCATCTATGCTTTTATATTTTTTAGTTAATCCTTTAGCAGATTTTGCACCTATATGTCTAATTCCTAAAGCTGTTATTAATTTATATAAATCATTATTTTTGCTAGCATTTATTGCATCAATTAAATTTTGTGCAAACTTTTTACCATTTTTCTTTAAAGATGCTATTTCATCTATTGTAAGTGTATAGATATCCGCAATATTTTTTATAAGACTTTTATCTACCAATTGCTCTATAATTTTTATTCCTAAACCATCTATATCCATTCCTTCTTTAGAAACAAAATGAGCTATGTTTCTTAGTAGTTTCGCACTGCACTCTACGCCTATACAACGGCTTACTGCTTCTCCTTCTTCTCTTACCACAGGTGCTCCACATACTGGACAAGTTGTAGGCATTGAAAAATCTTTTTCTTCTCCTGTTCTTTTATCTTTTAATACATCTACAACCTCTGGTATAACATCGCCTTGTTTTTGAATTACAACAGTGTCTCCAATTTTCAATCCTTTTTCTTTTATAAAATCTTCATTATGAAGCGTTGTTTTAGATATTGTAGACCCTGCAACTTTTACTGGCTCTAGTATTGCTGTTGGTGTAATTGCTCCAGTTCTTCCCACTTGACAAACTATATCTAATAACTTTGTTTCTTTCCTTTCTGGTGGATATTTATATGCAATTGCCCATTTAGGAACTTTATATGTTGTTCCTAATATTTCTCTTAAGTGTAAATTATCAACCTTTATAACTGCTCCATCAATACCAAATGATAATTTTTCTCTATCTTCACCTATTTTCTTTATTGCTTCTATTGCCTCATCTATTGTATTGCACAGTTTTCTAACTGGTACAACATTAAATCCTAATTCTTTTAATTTATTTAGTTCTGTAAAGTGAGAATTTTCTGAATCAAATGTTGCTTCATCATATTTTTGCACATTAAAAACGAATATATCTAATGGTCTTGTTGCAGTTACTTTAGAATCTAATTGACGAAGTGAGCCTGCTGCCGCATTTCTAGCATTTGCAAATAGTGGCTGCTCTAGTATTTCTCTTTCTTCGTTCATTTTTTCAAATTCTTTAGTGCCAATAAAAACCTCTCCACGAACTGTTATATTTATTTTATCTTTTAATTCTTTTGGAATGCTTTTTATTGTTTTTAAATTATCTGTAACATCTTCTCCTATTAGTCCATTTCCTCTTGTTGCACCTTGAACAAAAATTCCGTTTTCATACTTTAATGCTGTTGAGAGCCCATCTATTTTTGTTTCGACAACATATTTTAGTTCTTCATTATTTTCATTTGCTACTTTTCTAACTCTGTCATCAAATTCTCTTAGTTCACCAAATGAAAATATATCTTGAAGGCTTTGAAGTGGTACTTCATGTACCACTTGTTTAAATCCTTCTTTAACGTGCCCACCTACTTTTTGTGTTAATGACTCTTTAGTAATAAGCTCTGGAAATTGTTTTTCCAAAGCTTTTAGTCTATTCATCATCATGTCATATTCATAATCAGTTATCGCTGGATTATCCATGTCATAATATAATTTAGCATAATATTCCAGTTCTTTTCTAAGTTCTTTAACCTCAATCTTAGCTTGTTCTAAATCCATTATTGTATAAGCCTCTCTTATAATCTTTCTCCACAATTATTGCAAAATTTATTAGTTGGTTCATTTGGCATTTTACATTTATTACATATTTTTTTACTTGTTTTTGCTTTTCCACATTCACTGCAGAATTTTCCATCTGCTGGATTCACATGACCGCATTCGCAAGTCCATCCTCCTGCTGTTTCATCAGTTGAAGAATCTTTATCTTCTTTTTTGCTTAAATCCATTCTACTTGCATCATTATTTTGGTTCCATACACCATTAGCAGCTCCAGTTGCCATTCCGCCTGTTGCCATGTTCATCATACCAATTCCCATAAAACCATTTGCTGCTCCATTAGCATTTTTTGCTGCATCTTCCACAGCATTTGAATATGCACCAACCATTCTTCCTTGTTGCATATATGAGTTAGAGCTTAATTCATAATCATCAATCTTCTTTGCTGATTCATCTGTTAATGTTACAGATTCTACAGCGAAGCAAACAATCTCGATTCCTCTTTCTCTTATTTTTGCATCAAATACCTTTTCATCCATCATTTCTCTTATTTCGTCTGTTTGGCTTGGCATTTCTAATACTGGTACCTTATATTTTTCTGTTCCTAGTTCATTGGCAACATTTTGGAATACTGCCATTACTTCTGTTCTTAATTGCTCAACAAGTTCATCTTTTCTATATACATCTGCTGTGCCTGCTAAAGTATTCATAAATAAGGCAGGATCTACTATTTTAAATGTGTATTTTCCAAAACATTTTATTTCCACTCTTAGTGGAGTTATAGTATTTGTCATTTGGTTTGGAATTGGATGTGACCAATCTTGGAATGGTATTGGTGCTGGTGTTCCAAATTTATTATCTATTATTTCCTTTAAATTAAAGAAAAATACAGCTTGTTGTTTAGCACTTGCTCCATTATAAGTAAAACGTTGCCACATCTCTTTAAATACAGCTCCAAATTGACCTGCGAAGAAAGATGGTGTAGAAGATTCATCAAAGGTATATACTCCTTCTTCTGCTGTAGCATCTATTACTCTTCCGTTATCATATATAATTGCACATTGTCCTGGTGCAACTATAATTGTACTTTTATTAGAAATTACTCCATTGGGTGTAGTTTTTTTAACCATAAGAACATCATTTGGCATGTTCTCGCATCTTATTGCTTCTTTCCATTGATCATGCATTGTGCTTCCAACAGCACCTACTGCAGCTTTAATTAATCCCATAATATTACCTCCTAAAAATTATCCTATTTTTTCTAAGTTTGCTAACGCCCAGCTATGTTCTCCTGTTGTTATAACGCTTCCACAATACTCGCATTTTCCAGAAGATGTTATTTGTGTTGGTGCTCCACAGTTTGGACAGTTAGTTGTGTTTATTTGATTAGAACCTGGTTTTGTTTTTACTCCAGTTTTTCTAATAAATTCTAATTTATATGTGCTGTGTCTATCTGTTACTTTATCGCCTTTTAGCACTTTACCAGTTTCTTCATCTATTATATAATCAACCATTCTAGATTTCAGAATTACTGTTAATACGTCTTTATCTCCAGTTTGTTTAAAGTCAGATAATGTAGCAGATTTTACGCAAATTCTTTCCATTTTATTTATTTGTTTTCTATCTATATAATCTTGTAATTGTTTGTGATGTTGCTCAAATAATTCATTTGTTTCAAATACTCTAATAGTACTCCAATCTCTTGCAGTCCAAGCTTCTTGTAGTTTTACAAATAAATCCCTGCTCCAAGATAAAAATTCTTCTTTGTTAAATAATTCATCTACTGCTTTTACTTCTTTCTCTACCTCTTCTTCAGATTTATATGCATAATTCTGAGTTTGGAATTGTTGTTTAGGCATTTGCCAATTATTCTTTTGTTTTGATTTTACATACATACTAATTGCAACTATAATAATAAATATTATTATTCCTGGTAGCGGTGAGCCTCCTCCAATATACGTATAATTAGAACCTGAATCATAGTCATAATCATAGTCCCATGATGATGAATCCCAATCGCTGCTTCCCCATGATGAACTTCCACTATCGTAATCCTCAAAACTTCCAACATCTGCTATGCTAATACGACTACTTGCTACAAATGTTAATACAATTACTAAAATAATAATTCTTGCTATTTCTTTTAGTTTCCTCATTTGATATATCCCCCTTTTATAAAATTTAATCTCTTAATAAATCTTTTCCATTCTTTATATATTCATATCCTGAAAAGATTGTTGCAATAACAGATATTGTCATCAACACACTTGCTAATATATTTATTATATAGTCTCCTGTATTCATATACACAAGAGCACTATTTTCAAATGTTGCTTGTTCTGACTTTGCTCTTAATATAAAAGAGAAATATGGATGAGTAGTTAAAAACATTAATATTATTGCTAGCATCTGAGTAACTGTTTTAAGTTTTCCCCATATATTTGCAGCTATTACATTTCCATTTTTTTCAACTGCAATTAGCCTATATCCAGATACTATAAACTCTCTAAACAAAACTATAATTGGAATCCATGCTGGAAGTAGCCCTCTTTCAACAAATATAATCATTGCAGCTAACACAAGTATTTTATCTGCTATAGGATCCAAAAATTTTCCTAATGTAGTTACTTGATTGCGCGAACGTGCTATGTAGCCATCTAATTTATCTGTTATTGCGGCTATTATAAAAATAATATCCATAATAATCATATTCATTGGAACTCCAAAACATGTTCCTGGTATATCAATTAAAGATATAATTACTATTACTGGTACTAATAAAATTCTAAATATTGTTAATTTGTTTGGTAAATTCATTTTTATTCTCCTTGCTTTTGGTTTGTTTTATTATATAAAAAAACTTTGTAAAAATAAAGGTTTTTTACAAAGTTTTTGTTTTTTATTTTTATCTATTATTTTGCACTATTTCGACAATATCTGCAATATATTTACTAATTACAGGAATATTTAGTTTTATTATTCTTTGTACCGTATATATAATAAGCGCTGTAATAATATAAAATCCTATTCCGACACCAATTCCTTTGGCTATTCCTGAGGTAAAGCTTCTTAATATTCTCTTTTTTGAATTGCCTAATAATTCAGACAAATCTATCATTTCCGCTTCATTCATTTTCTTCTCTATTTCTTGCATTTTTTCTAATTCTTTCTCTTGTATTTTTTGTTTTCTATTTTTCATAAACATATAACAAAACCACCCTATGTAACTTTTATATTAGGGTGGTTATTTTTTTATTTTATATACATTTATTGATTTATTTCATTTGTTATTTCTGTATTTGTATTTTCCTCTGTCTTTTTATCTTTTTCATTTTTTACTTGTTCCATTCTTGATATTAATTCTTGAAGCTTTTTAGTATCTCTTCCTATTTGTTCCCAATCGCTACTTTGTGTTGATGATTTTAGATTGTTATTTGCTTTTATTATTGCTTGTATTAAATCATTTATATTGTCAGTATTTTCTACTTCAATATTTACTGCTCCTGTAGATGCTAATTTTTTTAATGCATCTGCATAGTTGTCTCCAATTGCTACTTTATTACCTGATGCTATTATTACTTTCTTTAGCACTGGTAATGAATTTGTTTCATTTACATATTGTTGATATATTGTTTCAACATATAAAAGTGTATTATCTATAGGAACTATTATAATATCTTTAGTCAATTTAGTGCCACTTACATTTAATGAATCAAGTTCTGCAGATATTGTTTCATCTTGCTCTATTTGTGTATCTAATTGCATTGGGCCTAAGATGTTACTATCTGTTTTGTAATTGTATAGTTTTAATGTATTTGTACCATTTTCATCAACTGAGCCTACTAAGTATGCTGTTATATTTTGTTTATCATATGGAGTATAAGGTAATACTAGTCCCAATCTTGCAGATGAGCTATCTTTAGTTTTTACCATTGTATAATAAGGTTCTATATCTGTTCCTTTTTTGCTAGATATGCTTGTTGTATTATGTTTGGCTACTTCCCATACATCATTACTTCTGTATAGTACATCTGGCTGAACATTATGATATCTTTGCATTACTAAGGATTGAATCTTATACAAATATTTTGGATAAACAAAATGATTACTTATATCTTCAGGTATTTTACTTTCTTCAAATAAATCCGGATATATTTTTTTATATGCTGCTGTTATTGGATCTGTCTCGTCTGTTATATAAAATTTTACTTCTCCACTATAAGCATTTATTAATACTTTTACTGAATTTTTTATGTAATTTATCTCGTCCTTTGTTATACCATTATCTTGTAATATTGTTCTTTGTGAATATGGATAATTATTGCTTGTAGTATATGCATCTAAAACCCATATAATCTCGCCATTTCCATCTATTACTGTATATGGTTCATCGTCATATGTTAAATATGGCATTATTGTTTTTGCTCTTTGAATTATATTCCTATTTGTTAAAATCTTACTATCGCTTTTTACATTTCCTGAGAATACTAATTTAGCATCTTTTTCTTTTATTGCTAAAACAATTCTATCTAGCAAATTAGCTTCTAGCCCTGCTGTTCCTTCATATACATTTTCTGTATTGTTTGAAGCATCCAATATTGGGTAATCAAATTCTTTTTTGCTATTGCTATTTGTTACTACAGTGCTATTAGTTTGCAATCCAAAGTATATTCTTGGTTCAGATATTGTTATTGCTTCATTTTCACTATCAAATGATTTTTGTATGTGATTTAAATTTCCTGTTGCTGTTGTAGTTGTTGCAGATGTTACAATTACGCCAAATCCATGAGTATATTCGTATGTTTTGTTATTGTATGTGCTACTTCCATTTGCTATTTCTCTTGGAGATAAAAATACCAATTGTTGTTTATCACCTATTTTGTATACACCTAATCTCGTATTTGTGTATTGATAATATCCCTTACTTGTAAGTGATCCATTTAAATCTTTTAATACTAGCTCGCTATTTGTGATTGGAATATTATTTATAGTATCTGAATTAGCTAATATCTGGCTCTCTGTTATTGTTCCACCATCATCTAATTCTACTTGTTCTACATCTATGTTATAAGCTTTTTTAGTATATTTAATATTCTCTGCTATATATTTTTTCTCTTTATCTAATTCATTAGAATTCACAAATATTAAATTATATCCTAGCATTATTAATGTAACTGCTACTAGATATATTGGTACTATTAATATACTTTTTACTACTTTTTTGGTATTACCTTTTTTGAATTGTTTAATTGCTCTAAACGCTGAAAATACAATTACCACAGACAATAATCCATATGCTGCTAATTTTATATTTATTTCAGTTGTTCCTGCTCCAAATAAAGCATAATTTTCTGATTCGCTATCATTTAATGTTATGAATTTCTGAACTCCAACATTTTGCGTTTCTACTAATACAAGTACTGCAAATATTATTACTAATATTTTTAAATTATTTAATGCTTGATTTAATACTATACTTTTTTTAAAAGATTCTCTGCTTACTCCATCAAAGCAAACATTAAATACAATTAAATAATATAATGCAGCATACACTGTTGAGGCTATTCCAGCTACAAGTGCATACATTACTACTAGTTCGATAAATGGCCAGATAAATACGAAATATCCAATATCATATCCAAATACTGGTTCATATATTACAAACTGAGTGCTATTAAAACATAGCAACGCTTTTTCTAAAATAAATCCAGATGTAAATATTGCTACCAAGATTGCTACTATAAAAGATATAGATTTTTGTGGTAATTTTGGCATTTCCTTTTTCTCATCTGCAAAGAACGATTTCAAACCTTCTTTTACTCTTGATGTTGTTATATACATTACTCCAAATACTATTAAAAAATTAAACGCAAATGTTATAACTATATTTTTAAAATTTTGCCAAAATATTGGAATATAATTTTCTCCAATTTCTTTTATTTCTAAGTATTCTCCTCTTTGTATTATATATATTATTACCAAAGCTATTGCTAATACTATCAATACTAAGTTTCTTCTTATTTTATTTTTTGTTTTTTTAGTATCATTTTTTTCTTCTGGTTTTGTTTCAATATTTTTTACTTCTTTTTCTTCCACTTTTCTTCCTCCTTCCTTTAGATTAAGGCTTTTACAAAATCTTTACTATTAAAGATTTCCATATCATCTATTTGTTCGCCAACACCTATAAATTTTACTGGCACTTTATTCTCATTTACAATTCCTATAACGGCTCCGCCTTTTGCTGTGCCATCTAGTTTTGTTAAGATTAATCCTGTTATATCAACTGTTTCTTTAAATGCTTGTACTTGTGATATTGCATTTTGACCTGTTGTTGCATCTAGTACCATTAATACTTCTTCTGAAGCTTCTGGTAATTCCTTGTCTATTACTCTTTTTATTTTTACCAATTCGTCCATTAAATATTTCTTATTATGTAATCTTCCTGCTGTATCACAAATTAATACATCTGCATCTTTTTGCTTCGTTATTTGTATCGCTTCATACACTACTGATGCAGGGTCAACACCTTCTTGTCTTTTTACAATATCGCATCCTGCACGGTTTGCCCAAATCTCTAGTTGTTCTACTGCTGCTGCTCTAAATGTATCAGCTGCTGCAACAACAACCTTTTTCCCATCTTTTTTTAATCTATTTGCTATTTTGCCAATCGAAGTGGTTTTACCTACTCCATTTACTCCTACAACTAGTATTACAGAAGGATGAGTTTTTAAGTTTAATTCTTTATCTGTTGCATCAAATATCTCTTGAATTTCTTCTCTTAATGCTTCTTTTACTTCTTCTGCTTCCTTTAAATTTTCTTTTTTTATTTTATTTCTTAAATTTTCTATAATTTTTGTAGAAGTTTCTACTCCCACATCTGACATTATCAAGGCTTCTTCTAATTCTTCTAATAGCTCTTCATCAGCTTTTCTAAATGTGCTGAATATATTATTCATTTTTTCATCAAATGAATTTTTTGTTTTACTTAGGCCTTGTTTTAATTTATCAAAAAATCCCATAAAAAGTCCTTTCGCTTTGTTTATATTATTTTTTGTATTTTAATACTAGTATATTATACCTTAAAGGCAAAAGAATTTCAACGGATTTTTTGTAATTGATAAAATATAAAATACAGAAAGAAAGGAGCACCGAATTTACGGTGCTCTTTTCCCACTTGAATTTAATTTTTTCGATTGTTTTTCTCAATTTCCATCTATACTTGCTATTACATTTTCTAATATAATTGCAGGTATTTGTTCTAAGCCCATCCTCTCGGCACTTTTCTTTACAATTCTGCCATCTAATATCACGTTGTTTGATGATATTACTATCGGCTTGGGAACATGTCCATATTTTTTTATGAACTCCATGTTCTTTTTATATTTTTCGCCAAGTGTAAATTTGCAATAAGTCGGAAATATAATATCTGAACAGCTTACCATTTTTATCCATTCATCTGGTAATTCAAATCCTTTCCGATACAATATTTTCTCCTTTCGTTTACTACATTTTTGTTTATATTTTTCCTGTGTTTTTCGAGTCTTTATCCTTCTAAATTTTTCGAATTCTTTAGGATTCATACTTCCTTTCTGCGAATTGCATTTATGACATGCAGGACGCAAATTTTCAGGGACGCTAACTCCTCCATATTTTCTTGGATATACATGGTCTATTGTCATTTTAGTTCCTACAAACTTCCGATGGCAATAAAAGCATTCATCATCACCATATTTCCAAAAGGTCAAATCGTACATTAACCGCTCAAAATTCAGAGTTTTCGCTATATAAAGGATACCATCACGTACTTGTACTTTATAATCTCTTGTGTCTCTCGTAAAATGTTCTGGAAAAGCTAAAAACATTAATAATCGCTCCTTATAATAATAATTTTAAGTGCTTATACAAAATTTAGGAACAGCATATCATTTTATGTTAATTTTGTCAATAACTATAAACTAGCTTATATAAGCATAAAAAAGAGTACCGAATTCACGGTACCCTCTCACTTGAATTATTTACTTTGCTCCATATTTCACATGGCGGGAAGGAATCTTTTCCACAAAGAAATTGTTCATTCCCTGTGCAAGAGACAACCTTTCTATCTCCCCCGAGCTAGTGATCAGTCTGATGTGAGCACCTTCTGCCCACATCCTGCAACAAAGAGCAACCACTCCTCTACTGCGATTCCGTGGAACCCATTTAGGTTCCACAAACAAATCCTCCTCCTGCCTCGTTATCGACATTAGCAGAAGCTTATTTGTCGACTGAATCACTGTAAGTGCCTCAGCCGCCGTTTGATCACGAGTTGCTATTTTTTCTAACTCGTGTAGGCAAAAAACCGGCATGCACGTCTCCAATTCTTGATTTAGAATCAGAGCCACACCATTTGCCAGAATGGCTCCTGTTTCAATGACGACAATTTCCAATTCCTCTTTTTTCTCTGATTTTAACAATACTGGACTTTGCCTTTTGGCATTTTCCCTTGCCATTTCCAAGAGAGCCTTATATGAACTCTCTCTTTTGTAATGAGCCTTACAAAGACTTTGTAAATATCCTTTGCTGTAACTCATTAGTTCGGCAACTTCATTCCAAGTATACCCATCCCGAATATACTTGATGGTTTTCAAGGTAATTGTCTCAGCACTCATGCCGTATTTACCCGTCTTTTTCATTATTCTGCATTCCTTTCTGTCTGCACCAAAATAAAAATTTTTGGTGCGCTTCAAGTGTTTCATTGCGTACTCTTTTATTATATCATATTATTGGCAGAAAATCAAATTTATGTAAACTTTTAATATACTTCTGATAAAAAATAATAAAAACTTACAAACAATCAAGTCTGTAAGTTGCCTTTAAATGGAGCGATTGTGACAATAAAATTATAAAAATAAATTCAAAATATTTGACAAAATCAAATTATCTGCGTATAATAAATATAGGAAATGAAAGCCACAAATGTTGACTGCCACATATAGTTGTAACAACACATCTGCCGACCAAAGCAAAGATGTGTTGTTTTATTTATTCCTTATTTGCCCCAATTATGTATATAACTGTTAATAAGGCTACGTTTACAGTAAGGGAAAATCCCAATGCATATATTAAAAATAATATAAATCCCATAAACACCACCTCACTTTCCCATAGTAAATACTATGAAGTAAAGTGGTAACACACTTGCTTATCTCATTTCCTATACTATCTAATATATACCATTTGTTGTTAAAAAACAAGCGAACACTTTTAATTTTTTATAAAACTTTTGTTCTTAATTTGCAGTCCAATATCTTACTTCTAAAAAGCAATATTTCCTTAAAAAAAAATAAAGCCACTCACTTAAAGTAGCCTTATTATATAATTTTTATTCATCATCATCTAAAGGTCCAAATAATTCATCAAACTTTGCCTCTAATTCTTTTTGCAAATCATATGTATCTTCGTCTTCATCTTGTGGAAGAAGTGGTGCATCTGCATCTACATTTGGATTTAATAAACTATCTAAAGTTTCAGTATCTTCTTTGTTCACGCTTGTATCATTTTTTATCACTGGAACAGATTCTTTTTTATCTTCATCTTCAAATAAGTCATCCAAAGATTCGATATTCAGATTTTCGATTTTCTCTTCTTCGTCTTCTTCTACATAAGGATTATATGGATTATACTTTCTCCATGTTCCTCTGTCGATTTCGCCTATATCATTATGGCTAATTGCATACCTTTGCATTTCTTTATCCATAGGATGTTTGAAATAGTAGAATTTTTTTGCTTTTACCGGCTTTATTCCTTTTTCAAAAATTATACATAAATTATTGTCTAATCTTCTTAATTCATCTGGTGTCATAAGTGCTCTAGCCATAATTTGGTCTGATAAACTTTTTCCAGTTCTGTGGTTTTGTTTATCTTTATTTATTGAAATATTGTCCCTATCTATTGTTTTTTCTCCCAATTGTTTTGAGAAATATTCAACTGTTTTAAATGAGTTACTTCCTAAAAATACATGTGTATCACAGTTACCCATGATTGTTTCGTATGATTTTTCATATACTGCTTCTAATTGGTCAATATTTTGTAAAATAACACTAAATGATATTCCTCTACTTCTTGATGTTGATATTTTTTTGTCAAAGTCTGGTATTTTTCCTATATTTGCAAACTCGTCAAGTATAAAGTATGTTCTTTCCTTAAGTCTACCGCCATTTTGATCTGCATAATCATATAATTGTTGTATCATTTGTGAAAAGAATATTGTAAGCAAGAAGTCATATGCAGTATGTGTATCTGATGATATTACATATACCGCTGTTTTTTTGCTTCCTATTTCTTCAAAATTTATTGTATCTGTTGATGTCAATTCTGCTATTTCTTTTGAGTCAAATTTACCTAATTTTGATTGCAAAGAACTTAGAATAGAACCATATGTTTTTTCTGGTGCTATTTCTATAGATTTGTAATACATTCTTGCAGGATGGTCATATGGTAATTGGCTCATTAAATC
>ERZ780148.1073-NODE-1073-length-19933-cov-2.536976_pt1 | contig 19933 bp, 15 predicted proteins | sample MGYA00510984_ERZ780148 | MGnify/ENA primary metagenome ERZ780148 (study PRJEB29588, sample SAMEA2160902) | human gut metagenome | biome: human gut; feature: human-associated habitat; material: faeces | place: Denmark | collected 2008/2010 ...
GCCGGCATGGGCGAGCTCCACCTGGAGATCATCGTGGACCGTCTGCTCCGCGAGTTTAAGGTCGAAGCTAACGTTGGCGCACCTCAGGTTGCCTACCGTGAAACCATCCGCAAGGATGCTAACCAGGAAACCAAGTACGCACGTCAGTCCGGTGGTAAGGGCCAGTATGGTCACGTTAAGATCAAGATTGAGCCCAACCCGGGTAAGGGTTATGAGTTTGTCAACGGTATTGTTGGCGGCGCTATCCCGAAGGAATACATCCCCGCTGTTGACAACGGTATCCAGGGCGCGATGAAGTCCGGCATTCTGGCTGGCTATCCCGTCGTGGATGTCAAGGTCACTCTGTGGGACGGCTCCTATCATGAAGTTGACTCCTCTGAAATGGCGTTCTCCATCGCCGGCTCCATGGCATTCAAGGATGCTATGAAGAAGGCTGATCCCGTCATTATGGAGCCCATCATGAAGGTTGACGTTGTTGTTCCTGACGAGTATATGGGCAACGTCATTGGCGACTTGAACAGCCGCCGCGGCGCAATCCAGAACCAGGAATCCACCGATGGCACTGCCCGTGTCACCGCTATGGTTCCTCTGTCCGAGATGTTCGGTTACGCTACTGACCTGCGTTCCAAGACCCAGGGCCGTGGCCAGTACTCCATGGAGCCGGCTGATTACCAGCAGGTTCCCAAGAGTGTTGCAGATAAGATCATGACCGAGCGCAATAAGGGCTGATTCTGCACAAATTCGCGCAAAATACTTGATTTTTCTTGAAAAATCTAGTATGATAGCCTTACAACAGGCTATTTTATCTGTTTGAATTAAAGGAGGATACTTCCAATGGCTGAAAAGGAAAAATTTGACCGCTCTTTGGAGCATGTCAACATCGGTACCATCGGTCACGTTGACCACGGCAAGACCACTCTGACTGCCGCTATCACCAAGGTTCTGGCTCTGAAGGGCGACGCCGATTTCATGGATTACTCCAGCATCGACAAGGCTCCCGAGGAGAAGGCTCGTGGTATCACGATCAACACCGCTCACGTTGAGTACCAGACCGAGAAGCGTCACTACGCTCACGTTGACTGCCCGGGCCATGCTGACTACATCAAGAACATGATCACCGGTGCTGCTCAGATGGACGGCGCTATCCTTGTTATAGCTGCTACCGACGGCCCCATGGCTCAGACCAAGGAGCACCTTCTTCTTGCCCGCCAGGTTGGCGTGCCCTATATCATCGTCTTCATGAACAAGGTTGACCAGGTCGACGATCCTGAGCTCCTTGAGCTTGTCGAGATGGAGATCCGCGATACTCTTAACGAGTATGGCTTCCCCGGCGATGACACCCCGATCATCAAGGGTTCTGCTCTTAAGGCTCTTGAGTACAACGGCAATGATCCTGACGCCCCCGAGCTTGCTTGCATCTGGGAGCTCATGAACGCTGTTGACACTTATATCCCCACTCCCGACCGTAAGGCTGACCTGCCTTTCCTTATGCCTGTTGAGGATGTTTTCACCATCACCGGCCGTGGTACTGTTGCCACCGGTAGAGTTGAGCGTGGACAGCTGAGAACCGGCGACGAGCTTGAGATCGTTGGTCTTAAGGAAGAGAAGGGCAAGACCGTCTGCACCGGAATCGAGATGTTCCGCAAGACCCTCGATTACGCTGAGGCCGGCGACAACATCGGCGCTCTTCTTCGCGGTGTTCAGAGAACCGATATCGAGCGCGGCCAGGTTCTTGCTAAGCCCGGCACCATTCATCCCCACACCAAGTTTGTCGGTCAGGTTTACGTCCTTACTAAGGACGAGGGCGGCCGTCACACCCCGTTCTTCAACAACTATCGTCCTCAGTTCTATTTCAGAACTACTGACGTTACCGGTATCATCTCCCTTCCCGAGGGCGTAGAGATGTGCATGCCCGGCGATAACATCGATATGACTGTTGAGCTTATCGCTCCCATCGCTATCGAAGAGGGTCTCCGCTTCGCTATCCGTGAAGGCGGCCGTACCGTCGGCTCGGGCGTTGTTATCAAGATTATCGAGTAATTGACGCTTCTTGATCCCGTAGGTTTTCCTGCGGGATCTTTTTTTATGCCGATTTATCTATTTTTAATAATCAATATCCAAAAAGTACGGGCGTTTTTATTGATTTATCTCGGCGGGTATGATAAAATTAATTGAAAATTTTATCACAGGAGTGAAGTAAATGGGAAAGTTAAACAATATCGACAAGGCCGCAGCGGGTAAAGGCTCCGGCATCAACACACTCTGGCAGTTTGTCAAGTTCATCGTCGTCAGCCTCGGCGCCTGCATCGTTCAGGTTGCATCTCTCGCGATTCTTTACAACATCCCCGCAATCAAGGCTCTGAGCACGCAGGCATTCCACTGGTTCGTCTTTGACTATCCGGTCATCGAGGGTCAGCGCTGCGGACTTGCGCTCTTCATTGCATTCAACGTTTCGAACCTTCTGGCGCAGATAGTTGCATTCTTCATCAACAAGGAAAAGACTTTCAACTCGGGCTCCAACACCGCTATTACTCTGCCCATATACATAATCTTCACCCTTGCTCTCGTCTGCTTCTCTGCGTGGTTCAACCCCGTAGTTTTCGAGTTCTGCACCTCGAAGTTCCATCTGAACAGCGGCCTTTCGCTCACTATAGCTACCGCTGTCTGCTCAGCTCTCCAGTTCTTCCTCTATTTCCCCGTGGATAAGATTCTTTTCCACAAGAAAAAGGAAGACAAGAAAGCAAAATAATCAAAAAATAAAAAGGGTCGGCGCAGATGTGCCGATCCTTTCGCCTTGTTAAATTACGCACCCTCCGCGCTTTTACGGAGGGTGCGGTGTTTTATTTTCAGCTTCTCAGCCACTCAAGAGCCGCTTCAAGAGGGGAGTCGGTGGCGACATCCGGCTCGATTGGTGTCTCTTTGAATATCTCACCGGTGCGCGCCTTGTCAAACGCGACGGTCAGATACATCTGCGCGCCGTCATACATGTTGTAGAGCATATTGACGCTCGTGTAGCCAGCGGTCGGTGCGCCGAAAGTTCTTGTGTTTTCGAGTCCTCTGAAGCAGAGCGTCAGAGCTTCGCCCGAGCTCGCAGTCATGTCGTCGGTAAGTATCGCAACGGGTACATTCAGCTTCTCTTCGGGATAGAGGCTCCTGCCGCCCGTGCCCGCATTGCTGACAACGCCGTTTTTGAGCGTGACTGGGATATCGTAGCTGCGGTAGTGATAATAAACCAATTCGCCGTCTGGCAGCAGCGACGAGACAGCCGTCGCCATCGGACCCATGTCACCGCCGGTGTTGCCGCGCAGGTCGAGCACAACGCCCTTTATTTTATCGCGGTTCTCGTGAATGAAGTCCTCCGCGACTTTTGCGTATTTCTGTCCCGCTTCGGCTGTGCCGAGGAAATCTTCGGCTGTGACGAGGAAATCGGGGAGTTTTATTATTGCAATATCGCCGTCGAGCGAAACGGTGGGCAGAACCTCGTCATAGCTCTCGGTTGTGTCCTGCGATTCCGATTTTGTCATGAACATTGAGTGCTTGCCGCCGCAAACCGAAAGAGCCTTTTTAATCGCGGGGTATGTGTCCTCATAGCTCTCGGCGTTTTCTATCATCTTGAGACATTCTTCGTAAGTGCTTTTCCACTCGTCGCTTTCCGAATATATCCCGTTTTTGCCTATGGTTGCAAGAGCGTCCTTGCCGTAGCGCTCTGCCGACGGCGGGACGAGATAAAATCCGAATGTCGGTCCGTATTTCATAACAACTGCCAACGCCGCAGCGATAATGATTATGAGCGGTATGCATATTCCGAGCGCGATGCGCAGCTTCTTATTTTTGCTTTTGGTTTTCATAAAAAACTCCTCCTGTCGATAATGATTATATCAAAAGAGTGGGTCGTTCTCAATAACAAAGCCTTACATTGTGCGCCTGAGTTCTTACATTTATGTAAGATTCGGCGGCGAAAAAAGTTGAAAAAACTATAAATTGGGTCTTTACAACCGATGAACAATATGATATAGTATTCACAGCAAAAAATCTTTAAGAGCGGTACAGAGATGCCGACAAGATGGTCATATTCAGTGCGGATAGGGTATATCTGCGTGTTTTTGTGCGATTTTGTCGGTGCGGCAGGATCGTATTTTTTTATGCTTCGGGGTGAGTAAATGGAGTTCAAGGCCTATATCATGGACAGCGCGGCGGTCAACCGTGCGATCGCGCGGATATCGCACGAGATAATCGAGCGAAACGGCGATTCGGATGAGATATGCCTTGTCGGCATAATGAGAAGAGGCGCGCCGCTTGCGGATATCCTCGCCTCAAAGATCGAGAGCCTCGGCGTGAAGACGCAGAAAGGCTATCTCGACATCACGCTCTACAGGGACGACCTGAGCGAGAGCGCAAGCCAGCCGACAGTGAATTCCGGCAAGCTTGATTTTTCCGTTGAGGGCAAGACGGTCGTCATGGTCGACGATGTGCTCTACACCGGCAGAACAGCGCGCGCCGCGATGGATGCGATAATCTCCCTCGGCCGCCCGGCGAAGATACAGTTTGCAACGCTTGTTGACAGGGGACACAGGGAGCTCCCGATAGTCGCCGACTATGTCGGCAAGAATGTGCCGACCTCGCGCGGCGAAGTGGTCGTTGTGAAGATCCCGCCGTTCGACGATGAGACAAGCGTCTCAATATACAGCAAATAAGACTTTGACGCAGAAGCGGTTCACCGGGACTGTGTTGAGTATAGACAGGCAAATTTTGAGGAGGTCAATAGTATGAAATTGATTTACGGTATCAAAGACAAGCCGAAGTTCGGCAAGCTTATCGTCTTTGCGTTCCAGCAGCTGCTCGCGATTATGGCAGCGACCATCGCAGTTCCCATGATAACTTCGGGTGTTTATAACTGCGGCGAAGTGCAGATGAGCACTGTCGCGGCGCTCTTCGGCGCAGGCGCAGGCACCCTTGTATATGTTCTCTTCACGAAGGCAAAGAGCCCTGTTTTCCTCGGTTCTTCTTTCGCTTTCCTCGGCTCGATGGCAGCCGCTTTCGCAGGCGCGACCACCGTTGCGCTCGGATATCTCGGACTGATTCTCGGCGCTGTGTTCGCGGGTCTCGTCTATGTTGTTATAGCAATAGCTGTCAAGATTTCCGGTGTCGGCTGGATCAATAAGCTCATGCCCGCCGCCGTTATCGGACCCACCGTTGCTATAATCGGACTTTCGCTCGCAGGCAACGCTATCGGCGACCTCCAGAAAGGCTCCTATGCAGTCAACGGCGAGCCGACCGCAAGCGTCTATGTCGCTATCATCTGCGGTCTCGTCACTCTCTTCGTGACAATGTTCTGCTCCGTCTTCGGCAAGAAGATGGTCAAGCTCATCCCGTTCATCATCGGCATCCTCTCCGGCTACGCTGTTGCGGCTATCTTCACCGTCATCGGCATCAAGACCGGAAACGACGCTCTTAGAGTTATCGACTTCAGCGGCTTCACTGCACTCGTTGCTGACGGAGTGGGAGTCAAAACCTTTGTTTCGATACCCGACTTCACCTTCCTCAAGGCTTTCGGTGCCTTTGGCGAGCTCAGCGGTTCTTACATAGCGGCTGTTGCAGTGGCTTATGTCCCCGTTGCATTCGTTGTCTTCGCAGAGCACATCGCTGACCACAAGAACATCTCTTCCATAGTTGAAACTGACCTCCTTGTTGAGCCCGGTCTCCACAGAACCCTGCTCGGCGACGGTATCGGCTCGATGGTCGGCGCTGTCTTCGGCGGCGCACCGAACACCACTTACGGCGAGTCCATAGCCTGCGTGGCTATCTCCGGCAACGCTTCCGTTGCGACTATCGTCTGCACGGCAGTCCTCGCGATAATCATCGCGTTCCTTTCACCCTTCGCAACTTTCCTCGCTTCGATTCCCTCCTGCGTCATGGGCGGCGTGTGCATCTCGCTCTACGGCTTCATCGCAGTCAGCGGTCTGAAGATGATCCAGAAAGTTGACCTCGAAGATAACAGAAACCTCTTCGTTGTCTCCGTTATTCTTATCGCCGGTATCGGCGGCCTGACCGTCTCCTTCGGCAAGGTCACGATAACCTCCATCGCCTGCGCACTCATCCTCGGCATCCTGACGAATGTTGTGCTCGGCAACAGAGAGAAGAACAAAAAGGCTGAATAAGCCGATATAAAACAGAATCGGGCGGTACAGATTAGCTCTGTGCCGCCCGTTTTTTTGCTCTTCGCCGCAGGAAAATGTTCATATTGCGAAGCTTTGAACTAAACAAATATACATCGTGCATCATTATAGAGCACGCGAAACGGAAAATCAACCGTGATGAAGCCTCTGCGTTCGTCAAATTGTACAGCTTTCGGGGTCAATTTTTGTGACAACGGACAGGGACTTTTATGGTATAATTATATAATCAAAAAGGGGTTCGATATCTTTAGCGGAGGAATATATGCTTTATAAAAAGAATTATCTCAGCACCCTGTCCGATGAGCTGTTTCGCTCCCCGACGAGCGAATACCGAGCCGCGCCGTTCTGGGCGTGGAACTGCAAGCTCGAAGAGGACGAACTTCTGCGGCAGATAGAAATTTTTCATGAGATGGGCTTCGGCGGATTTCATATGCATGTCAGAACCGGCATGGATACGGAATATCTGAGCGACGAGTTCATGCATCTCATCCGCTCCTGCACCGACAAGGCGAAGAGCGAAAAAATGCTCGCGTGGCTCTATGATGAGGACAGATGGCCCTCCGGCGCCGCCGGCGGAATAGTCACAAAAGATAAGCGTTTCCGCGCGCGCCACCTGCTCTTTACCGTAAGACCATATGACGGCTCTGCGGGCTTCACGGACGACTCCACATCGCGCGGAGTGCGCTCCGAGGACGGCGAGCTGCTTGCCTGCTACGACATAGTGCTCGATTCCGACGGATATTTGAAGCGCTACAAGCGCATCGGTGAGAACGACCCTGCCGAGGGGACGAAGTGGTACGCCTATCTTGAAATAAGCGGCGCGAACCCGTGGTATAACGGTCAGGCTTATCTCAACACGCTCGACAAAAAGGCGGTCGAACGCTTCGTTGAGGTCACTCACGAGCGGTACAAAGAGGTCGTCGGCGACGAGTTCGATGAAACTGTCCCCGCGATTTTCACCGACGAGCCGCAGTTCACGCGCAAGACGCTCATGGACAACTCGACCGACACGGACGACCTCATCATGCCGTGGACGGACGATTTTGCAAAGACATATTCAGATACATATTCTCAGGATATCATGGAATTCCTGCCAGAGATATTCTGGGATCTGCCGGACGGAAAGGTTTCCGCCGCCCGTTACCGCTATCACGATCATATTGCGGAGCGGTTCTCTTCGGCGTTCGCCGATACAGTCGGCGGCTGGTGCCGCGAAAACGGTATCGCGCTGACCGGTCACATGATGGACGAGCCGACGCTCGAAAGCCAGACGGGTGCGCTCGGCGAAGCAATGCGCTCATACCGCTCGTTCGGGCTGCCCGGTATTGATATGCTCTGCTCGTGGAAAGAATACACGACCGCGAAGCAGGCTCAGTCCGCCGCGCATCAGTTCGGCTATGAAGGTGTGCTCTCCGAACTTTACGGCGTTACAGACTGGGATTTTGACTTCAGAGGACACAAACTCAACGGCGACTGGCAGGCGGCTCTCGGTGTCACGCTGCGGGTTCCGCACCTTTCGTGGATGTCGATGTACGGCGAGGCAAAGCGAGACTATCCCGCCTCGATAAACTATCAGTCCCCGTGGTACAAAAAATATTCCTGCGTCGAGGATCACTTCGCGCGAGTCAACACGGCGATGACCCGCGGTGTGCCGATTGTAAAGGTCGGCGTTATCCACCCGGTAGAGAGCTTCTGGCTCCACTGGGGACCCAACGACAAATCGGGACTCATCCGCGAGGAGCTTGACAAGAATTTCCAGGATCTGACAAAGTGGCTGCTGTTCGGCAGCATAGATTTCGATTTCATCAGCGAGTCGCTGCTGCCCGGGCTTTGCCCGCATGCGGACGCGCCGCTGAGAGTCGGCGAGATGAAGTACGACGTGATAGTCGTGCCCGGATGCGAGACGCTCCGCTCGTCAACGCTCGACAGGCTCGAAAAGTTCCGCGAGGACGGCGGCAGGGTAATATTCCTCGGCGAAGCCCCGACTCTCGAGGACGCACAGCCGTCCGACAGGGGAGAGAGGCTCTTCAAAAACAGCGAGCACATACCATATCAGCGCGCGTCGCTTTTGACTGCGCTCGACGCGTCAAGAACCGTATGCATCCGCGATGATGACGGCTATCTCTCGGACGGGCTGATATATCAGCTGCGCGAGGATACCGACAGCCTGTGGCTCTTTGTCGCGCACGCCGTGGAGCCGTATGACTGCAACATAACGAATTTCGATGATATAAAAATAACCGTAAAGGGCGAATATTCGCCCGTGATATACGACACCTTGAGCGGCGAGATAAAGCCAGCGGAGTTCGATTATCTCAACGGCAACACCGTGATAAGCGCACGGCTCTATGAATACGACAGCCTGCTGCTCAGACTCTATGACGGCTGCTCCGAGGGTCAGTATACTGAGCCGGAGGAGCGCGAGGACAAGAAAATTACAGTCCCCTGCGAGACGAAATATGAGCTCGACGAGCCGAATGTCATGCTTCTTGACATGGCGCGTTTTGCGCTTGACGGCGATGAACTGAGCGGCGAAGAAGAGGAACTTCTCAGAGCTGATAATATCTGCCGCGAAAAGCTCGGTTTCCCGCTTCGAAGCGGTGCGGTGATGCAGCCGTGGGTCATTCACGAGCCCGTGCCCGAGCATAAAATCAAGCTCAGATTCACTATAGACAGCGCGCTCGCGCTCGACGGCGTGTCACTCGCGCTTGAGGACGCTGAGAAAGCGCAGATAACGCTCAACGGTCAGGCGGTCGACAACACCGTGACCGGCTGGTATGTTGACAAATCGATAAAGACCGTTGAACTGCCGAAGATAGAGCAGGGAGAGAATATACTCGATATCGTCCTCCCGTTCGGCAAGCGCACGAATGTCGAATGGTGCTATCTGCTCGGCGACTTCGGAGTCGAGGTGCGCGGCAGGCTCAAGAAGCTCGTAAAGCGCCCCGAAAAGCTCGCGTTTGGCAGCATAGTGAATCAGGGTCTGCCGTTCTATGGCGGCTGTGTGACCTACCGTTTCGGCGTCGACTGCCCCGGCGGGGATATCAAAATTACCGTCCCGCACTACGACGGTGCGCTGACCGATATATTTGTTGACGGCGTTCACGCGGGTGAGATAATCTTCCCGCCGTATGAGCTGGAGCTCAAAAATATCGGCGCGGGCAGGCATGAGATAGCGGTGAAGCTCTACACGAACCGCAGAAATGCGTTCGGCACGGTGCATCTCTATGAGCGCAAATGCCACTGGATAGGTCCGGATGCATGGCGCACAAGGGAAAGCAAGTGGAGCTACGAATATGTTCTTCGTGATATAGGCGTGGAGTCCGCGCCTGTAATATACAGCTTGAAAAAATAAAGATAAAGGAGAAACAAACGATGAAAAAAGCACTTAAATCGATTCTCGCAGTCGTTCTGGCGCTGACGATGATTATGTCGTGCTCTTTCGCCGCCACTGCAAGCGCAGCGAGCGCGAATGCCGCACCGACTGATGTCTCGGTCTCGGAAATTCCGCAGATTATCGCGGGACTTGTGAAAATCGGCATTGAAGTCGCCAAGAAAGCCTATGAGTACTACGACAAGTATGTCCCGGATTCGGTAAAGGACTTCAATTCTACCGTTGCCAAGGACGCTGCCGGCGCGGTCAAGAATCTGGCAAAAATCGAACCGCTCAAGGTTTTGATAGGCGGCAAGGAGTACGATGTGAGCACCCCGTGGGGACTCATCATGGCGCTTGCAAAGATGGAGACGGATAAAGAGAAGACAAGTATTCTCATGACCTATCTCGACTGCATCTTCACAAAGATAATCAGCTTCATTGCGGACATGGTCCCGCTGCCGAGGGGACTTACCAAGCTTGAGGACTATAAGCCCGAGAGCGAGAACTTCTACAAGGGCAGCAAGGAATTTGTCAGCGAGGCTTCTAAGGACGCGAAGTGGCAGCTCGGCTACAGCCAGGCGAGCCTCGTCCCCGACGATGTTCTCAACGGACATTATTATCTTGCGGGCTACCTGCTTCAGAACTTCCCGTCGAACACTGTTGAGACCGTGCTCGATGACATGAAGGTTCGCACCGTTGTTGTTGACGACGGACGCGGCAAGGTCGTTTTCTCGACCATCGAATGCATCGGCATCGCGAGCGAGGACATCAAGCAGATCCGCGACCGCGTTGCAAAAGAGCTCAAAGACGAAAACATAATCTCTGTCAATGTCTTTGCGACCCATTGCCACAGCTGCATCGACACGCAGGGTCTCTGGAATCCCTTCTTCGTCAAGCTTGCGAAAAACATCGGCGTCACCTATAGCGGCAAGGGCGAATATTCCTCCGGCACCGACCCGAAGTATATGAATTTCCTCTTTGACAAGACCACCGACACTATCGTTGAGGCGTGCAAGAACATGAAGTCCGGCGAGATGTATGAGGCTACCCTCGACCACCTCGGCGAGGACTATATCAACGACAAGCGCGGCGTGTTCGACGCTGTCGACAATCTCACAAGACTCCGCTTCGTCCCCGACGACGGCAGCACCGAGACCTATATAGTCAACATGTCCGCTCATCCCTATATCACCGGTCTCAAGACCAGCAAGAGCAGCGGCAAGGAGCTCTCCGCAGACTACACCTACTACATGGAGCAGATAATCAGCAGCGCGGAGAACAACAACACGAACTTCATGTTTATCAATGGCGCTCTGTGCGGCATCTATTCCGCCCGCGGAGTCACCAACGACGGCGTTGACACCGTCCGCAGAAGCGAAGAGGCTACCCGCTACGGCAACGAGCTCGGCAGAATGGTAGTTGCTCTGACCATGACCAAGGATGAGATAAAGCGCGCGGGCGACTGGCTTACGAACGACAAGTTCTATGCCGATGCCGCCGAGGCGATAAAGAACAACACCGAGCTTACCGACGAAGAGAAGCAGAAGAAGCTCGACGCGATAACCGTTTGGTACGAGAACTGGGAGCCCGTCAAAGAGACGAGAGTTGAGCCCATACTCAACATCAGACACAAGGAAGTTCTGGTCGAGATAAGCAATCCCGTTATCGAGGCTGTCGGCAAGGCGAAGCTCGTCGGCAACAAGATTTATTACGATAAGAACGAGACTCTCTATACCACGACGGAGATAGGCTATCTTGAGATAGGCAAGAACATTAAAATTGCTCTTATGCCCGGCGAAGTATCGCCCGAGCTTATCGACGGAAAAGGCGCCTGCCTTGCCGAGAACGCTTACAGCGGCAAGGACTTCGGCTATCCGTCGCTCAACAGCATCGTCAGCGACTATGCGGGCAAGAATGTTGAGCTCTATGTGTTCGGCGAGGCTAACGATGCCTGCGGATATGTCGTGCCTGACAATGACTACTGCATGATCTTCTTCGACGGTTCCGACCTGCTCGGCGACCACTATCAGGAGACCATCTCCTTCGGCAGAACGGTTGCTTCGACCCTCGTCAAGGCTTATGCCGAGATGATGAAGGATCTCAAAGCCGGAAAATAAAATGAACAAAAGCCGGGGCTTTCAGCTCCGGCTTAGTTTATTGACAGCTTGCGGACTGCAATTTTGATGTAGATATAAAAAGGCCGCCTGAATTTCAGGCGGTCTTTTATACTATACTTTTTTACTTTACTTCTTCTGCGGTGCGGAAGCCTTTCTTGATGAGAAGGTTGTTTATTCTGTCTTTCGGGTCGAGAAGCTTGCTGACCGAGGTGTCGTGGTTGAGAGTGTCGATAACATAGGAGATGTACTTCGACAGATCAACTTCGACATACCACTCGCGCTGTTTGAGCTCGGGGGTTCTGTAGATGAGGTTGGTGGTGAACACCTTGTTGATAAGGCCGCTTTCGTATGCCTTGTCGAAAGCCTCAAGTCCGTTGCAGAACAGGCCGAAGCAGGTGCAGACGAAGATTCTTCTCGCCTTGAGCTCCTTGAGCTTCGTTGCAACTTCGATCATCGACTCGCCGGAGGAAATCATGTCGTCAACAATGACAACATCCTTGCCCTCAACATTGTCGCCGAGGAACTCGTGGGCGATTATCGGGTTTCTGCCGTCAACAACGACCGAATAGTCGCGTCTCTTGTAGAACATACCGAGGTCAACGCCGAGAACGGTCGAATAATAGATGCAGCGACCCATGCCGCCCTCATCGGGGGAAATTATCATCAGATGATCGTTGTCGATCTTGAGATCGGGAACATTCTTAACGAGCGCCTTTATCATCTGGTAAGCAGGCTGAATGTTTTCAAAGCCGTGGTTCGGGATAGCGTTCTGAACTCGCGCGTCGTGCGCATCAAAGGTGATGAGGTTGTCCACTCCGAGAGCGCTCAGCTCCTGAAGAGCCATGGCGCAGTCAAGGGATTCTCTGCTTGAACGCTTGTGCTGTCTTCCTTCGTAGAGCATGGGCATGATGACGGTGATGCGTCTTGCCTTGCCGCCGATCGCGCTGATGGCGCGCTTGAGGTTCGCGTAGTGATCGTCGGGGCTCATCATATTGTCCTTGCCGTACATCTTATAGGTCAGACCGTAGTTGAACATATCGCAGACGATGAAGATATCGTAGCCGCGAACGGACTGCTGGATGTGGCACTTCGATTCGCCCGAACCGAAACGCGGGAATGCCGCCTTGATGAGGTAGGAGTCGCGCTGATAGCCCGAGAACGCGATGGTTGTTTTGTGCTCGCTCTCGCGGATCTCGCGCCATGTTTTGAGATAGGCGTCGATCTTTGCGGCAAGCTCCTCACAGCCGGGCAGTGCGATGAGCGCAAGCGGTCCTACAGGAATAGTTGAAAAATCCGGTGCAGTTAAAGCTTCTGACATAATAATTCCCTCCGCAGATTAAATTGTCTTTTTTGCCTTCATCTAACATTATATAATAAAAAACGCCCGATTGATAGTCAAAAAGAACTTTTTCAAAAAAATCTGCCGCAGACAATTGGACGTTTTTTTGTTAATTATGACAAATTTAAAACTTATGAGTTAGATACATGGACATCGAGCTGGTTGAACGGGATGTTGATTCCGTTTTCGTCGAAGGCTGTTTTGACATCCTCCTGCAGTTTGTAGTAGACGGTCAGATAATCGGAAGATGAGCACCACGCCATGAGCAGAAGGTCGATGCTGCTCGCCGACTGCTGCTTGACGACGACTTCCGGCTCGGGATTTTTATAGATGAGTTCGTTCTTGAGCGCCTGCGCGTGGAGCACCTGCTTTGCGAGGGCTATGTCGTCGGAGTAGGAGACGGAGAAGGTCATGTCGAGTCTGCGGCGCCCTTCGGCGTTGTAGTTAATAATATTGTTGCTCGTGATGTGCGAATTCGGGACTATAACGCGCTTGTTGTCAGCGGTCGTAAACACCGTGTACATCAGCTTTATCTCGTGAACCCGTCCGCTTATGTTCTCAAGTTCGACGAAGTCGCCGCTTTTAAAAGGCTTGTTGACGAGTATCTGTATGCCGCTGGCAAACTGGGCGATGCTGTTTTGCAGACCCATGCCGGCGGTCAGTCCCGCCGCGCCGCGGGCGGCGATGAACGAGTTCAGATTGAAGCCGAGAGTCGAGAGTGCGGAGAGTATGACCGCAAATCTCAGCAGCCAGACTACGATGCTGCGCAGAAACGAGTGGATGGATGCGTCAACGCCCTTTCGTGTCAGACCTTTTATCAGCAGTTTGCCGATAAGCGAGCTGACCCAGAAGCCGAGCGCGATTATTATCACAGCCCCGGCGAGCTTTGGCAGCGCGTCGACGAGCTTAGACATAAATGTTTCAAGATCGAATGCCGAGAGTTTTTCCGTCATATCTTTTTCCTCCGTTTTGGGTATGTCTCATTATACCAAATGCGCCCCGAGTTTACAACCTTTTGGACAAATGCGCCCGAATGTGCAACTTTGCGACAGCGGGCGAATGTTGGGTATTTAATCGCGCTTTGCAGTGTGATAAAATATCCGGTAAGATGCGGACATATAGATATAAGCATTATAGATAAAAAATTATTTATTTGTGCTATCTATTCATTTTTCGGTCATAATTTTGTGGTAGAATAACAGAAAATGCGGCGGAAAAATATTTTTATATATGTTCGCCGATGAAAGGAGCGTGTTTCTATGGCGTCCGAAATGCTTTCAAAGGTGCTCAATGCCGAAAATTCGGACAAAGAGGCGCAGAAAGCGGCGCACGAACAGGCGCAGAAAACCGTCGACGCGGCGGTCGAAGCGGGCGAGGGCGCAGTTGCAAGAAAGAAGGCTGAGGCCGCAAAGAAAGCGGAAGAAATCATCGCGGGCGCGCGCGAACAGGCGCGTGCAAACGAGGAGAAAGCCGAAAAGGCGGCAGGGGAGCGCAAGCGCGAAGTGCTTGCGGCTGCCGAAGCGCACAGAGCCGAGGCAATCAGAGCGGTTATGGAGACGGTGATCTGATGAAACGGCTCAGAAATTACAGAAAAGTCAGGAGGTGTCAGGTTGGCAAAGCTTAAAATGAAGTGCATCGAGCTGCTCGCTCCGCTTGAGCAGAGCAAGGAGATAATCGACTGCCTTCAGCGTATGGGTACTGTCGAGCTGACCGACTGCGAAGAGAGCGAATCGCTCTGCAAGCTGTCAACGGGTGTCACCGTTTCGACCTTTGAACGGTACCTCGCGGCGGCGGAGAGCGCGCAGAAAACGCTCGACAAATATGCTCCGCAGAAAAAGGGACTGATACAGAGCCTCATGTCGTCGTTCGGCGGCAGAAAGGAGCTCGAGGTTTCGGAGTATCTTAAAAAAGCCGACGAGGCGGATGAAATACTCCGCGAGTGCTACAGGATAAACTCGCTCGAAGCGGATATGCGCGAATATGCGGCGGACAATGTCCGGTGCCGCACCGCGATGGACGCACTCGAACCGTGGCTGAGCCTCGATATCCCGATGAAATGCAAGGGCACGGATTCGTCTGCGGTGTTTATCGGCTCATTCCCGGTGCAGTATGACGCGCAGTCGCTTCTCGAAGCGATAGCGGCGGCAGCGCCGGAGATAGGCGAAGTCGATGCGCAGATAATCTCGGCTAACAGCGAGCGCACTTGCGCCGTTGTTATATGCCACAGGGAATGCGAGAAAGAGATATTCGAAGCGCTGAGAACGCTCAATTTCGCTTATCCGTCCGACCCGACGAAGCATCCGCCGCGCGTGAGATATGAGCGGCTTCAAAAGCAGATCGAGCAGAACGAAAAAGATTCCGAAACGGCGCGAGCCGAGATAGTGAAGCTTGCGGGCTGCTACGATGATATCAGCTTCGTCATTGATTATTTCACGATAAAGAAAGAAAAATACGCGGCTCTTGAGCGCATAGCCATGACGAACCGCATCTTCGTCCTCACGGGATATATCCCCGAGAAGCGGGCTGCAAAAGTTATTGACGCGCTCGAAAAGAAATACACGGTCGCTATCGAAATTACCGAGCCGGACGCTCAGGCCGATGTGCCGGTGCTGCTCGAAAACAACGCCTTTGTCGCGCCCGTCGAGCCGATAACCGAAATGTATTCGATGCCAAACCGCGACGATGTCGACCCGAACCCCGTTATGGCGTTCTTCTACTATGTCTTCTTCGGTATCATGCTCTCGGACGCGGGCTACGGCGTGATAATGGTCATCGCCATGCTCATAGCCAAGGCGAAGCTCAAGCTCGAGCCCAGGATGAAAAAGACGGTCAATATGTTCCTCTATTGCGGAATCTCGACCGTGTTCTGGGGCACGATGTTCGGCAGCTGGTTCGGCGACGCGCCTCAGGTCATAGCGCGCGAATTCTTCGGCAAGGAGATAGGCTCGACGGCAGTCTGGTTCGAGCCGGTCAACGACCCGATGAAGCTGCTGCTCTATTCGTTCCTGTTCGGTATAATCCACCTGTTCGCAGGTCTTGCGGTCAGGTTCTATATGCTCTGGAAGGACGGCAAGAAGCTTGACGCATTCTGCGATGTCGTTCCCGTCTATCTGCTCGTCGCAGGTATCGCACCGCTGGGCGCAGGAATCATAATCGATGTGCCGCAGACGCTGACGACAATAGGCAAATATGTCGCCCTTGTCGGCGCGGTGCTGACCGTTCTGACGAGCGGGCGAAGCGCCAAGAATATTATCGGCAAGCTCGGCGGCGGACTCTACGGGCTGTATAACACGGCGTCCGGATATCTCGGAGATATCCTCTCCTATTCGCGTCTGCTGGCGCTCGGACTTTCAACCGGCGTTATAGCTACCGTCATAAACCTGCTCGGCACAATGCCCGGCAACAAAGTCGCAAAGCTTATATTGTTTATTATAGTATTCCTGCTCGGACATACGGCGAATATCGCAATAAACCTTATCGGAACCTATGTCCACACGAACAGACTTCAGTATGTTGAATTCTTCTCAAAATTTTATGAGGGCGGAGGACGCTCCTTCACCCCCTTAAAAGCAGATACAAAACATTTCAGATTCAAGGAGGAAATACAGTAATGTCTATTTTTTCAAGTCTCGGAACATCAATAGCCGTCCTCGGCGCCGCTCTTGCGGCTATACTCTCCGGTATGGGCTCCGCAAAGGGAGTCGGCCTTGTCGGTCAGGCTGGAGCGGGCGTTATCACAGAAGACCCCACGAAGTTCGGTAAAGTGCTTATCCTTCAGATCCTTCCCGGTACTCAGGGACTCTACGGCTTCCTTACAGCGTTCCTTGCGCTCAACAGAATGGGCGTTATCGGCAGCGGCTTCGAGCCTCTCTCGATAGAAAAAGGTCTTATGATGTTTGCGGCCTGCATGCCCATTGCGATAGTCGGTTATTTCTCCGCAATAGCTCAGGGCAAGACTGCGGCGGCAGGCGTCAGCATCATAGCCAAGAAGCCCGACCAGAACGGTAAGGCTATAACCATGGCGGCAATGGTCGAGACCTACGCCGTTATCGCCCTGCTCGTCTCGATCCTTTCGATCTTCAGCATCAGCGGACTCAATATCTGATGACCGAAAAATCGGCGCGTATGCGCCGGCGAAAGGGATGAAATGATGAGCGGACTTGATAGAATAATTGAAAAAATAAATGCCGATTCTCTGGCGAGCTGCCGCGAGATTGCGGATCAGGCGCAGAAAAAGGCGCAGGATATCGCGGAGGACGCGAACGCGCACGCCGAAAAGGCTTATTCCGATATTATAGCGGACGCTGAGAAAAAGGCACAGTCGATATTAAATATGTCCGGAGCGAATATAAGCGGCATTGCCCGCAGAGCTGAGCTCTCAGCTAAAGTCGAGGCAGTAGACGCGGCGATAGAGGCGGCTTATGACGCAATGTGCAATATGGGCGCGGACGATTATTTCGCGGCGCTCGAAAAGCTCGCCGTCAGAAACGCCTGCAAGGGCGAGGGGGAGCTGAGGCTCTCGAAAGCCGATCTCGACCGCGTGCCGTCGGGCTTCGTTGAAAGAATAAATGCCGAATTGAAAGACGGTTCGGTGAAGCTTGCGGCGCAGGGTGCGGATATCGAAAACGGGTTTATCCTCGTCTACGGCGATATCGAGATAAACTGCACCTTCAGAGCGCTCATAAACGAGCAGAAGGACACCATCCGCGAAAAAGTCTGCGGCGTGATATTTTAAACGGCGGTGAGAAATATGCATGAAAATGAATATGCCTACGCCGTAGCGCGAATCAGAGCGAACGAAGTGAATCTGCTCACTCCCGCCGAGACTGAACAGCTGATATCAGCTGAAAGCTATGAGGCGGCGCTGAGACTGCTCGGCGACAAGGGCTGGCATACCGACGGCGTCGGTCACGACTATGCGCCGATGCTCGAAGAGCATGTGAACGCCGCGTGGCAGTTGCTCAAAGAGAGCGCGCCGGACGCTTCACTTCTCGATGCGCTCGTGATAAACAACGATTTCTTCAATCTCAAAGCGGCGCTCAAGGCGAAGTTCTCCGACCTCGACCCGTCCGACTATGTTGTAAAACCGAGCGTGTGGGATCCGGCAGAGATAATCGGGTGCGTCGAGCGAAACGAGCTCGACTCCCTGCCCGAGTGCATGAGGAATTGCGCGCAGGCGGCTTATGATGCGATAGTCAAGCTCGAGAGCGGCAGACTTGCGGACACCGCGATAGACACGGCGGCGCTGAAAACGAGAAAGCAGTTCGCCGAAAAGAGCGGGAGCGGTCTTTTGATGAAAGAGGTCGAGCTCTCGTGCGCTGCCGCCGATATAAAGACGGCGCTGCGCTGCGCTTCGGCAGACAGAACGGCTCAATATATCAAAAACGCGCTGTGCCCGTGCGAAAGTCTCGATTCAGATGAGCTGATTCACGCGGCGTTCGAGGGTGTTGGTGCAGTTGCGGATATGCTCGCGAACACTGAACTGGGCTCCCTTGCGGACAGCCTCAAAGAGGGGCTCACGGCTTTTGAAAAGAAGTGCGACGAGCTCTCGGCGCAGCAGATGACCGAAGCCAAATATACGGCGTTCGGCCCCGACCCGCTTGCGGCTTATTATAATGCCGTCGAGACGGAGACGAAAAATGTCAGAGTTATACTCTCGGCGAAGCTCAACGGCTTTTCCGCAGAGACAATAAGAGCGAGAGTGAGGGAAGTCTATGCATAAGATAGCCGTTATGGGCGACAGAGACAGCATCTTCGGCTTTGCGTCCCTCGGAATGCACATCTTCCCCGTCGACGACCCCGCCGAGGCGGCGCCGATGCTCCATAAAATGGCGGAGAGCGGGTATGCGGTGATATTCATCACCGAGGCTTTGGCTTCCGGGCTCGAAAACGAGCTCGAACGCTACCGCACAAGACCTCTGCCCGCGATAGTGCCCATTCCCGGAGTCAAGGGAAACACGGGCATGGGTATGAAGAATGTCAGCAGATCCGTCCAAAAGGCGGTCGGCTCGGACATACTGGACAAATAATGACGCTCAACCGAAAGGCGTGATAACAGATATGACTACAGGAAAGATTTCAAAAATAGCCGGTCCGCTCGTTGTTGCAACGGGCATGCGCGAGGCGAACATGTTCGACGTCGTGCGCGTCAGCGACAGCAAGCTTATCGGCGAGATAATAGAGATGCACGGCGACAGAGCCTCTATTCAGGTCTATGAGGAGACCTCCGGACTCGGCACGGGCGAACCCGTCGAGTCAACGGGCGAGCCGCTGAGCGTCGAGCTCGGCCCCGGCCTTCTGACGCAGGTGTACGACGGCTTGCAGAATCCTCTGCCGAAGCTTGCCGAGCAATGCGGCTTCTTCCTCGAGCGCGGCGTATACCTTGACCCCATCCCCGATAAGGAATGGGAGTTCACCCCCTGCGTCAAGCCCGGCGACGCCGTACTCGCAGGCGACGCGGTCGGCAGCGTGCCGGAGGGGCAGTTCACGCACCTCATCATGGCGCCCTTCGACCTCAAGGACGAGGGCTGGCGCGTAAAGAGCGTGAAGGAAAAGGGCGTCTATCGCGTCCGCTCCACCGTTGCGGTGCTGGAAAACGGCGCGGGCGAGGAGAAGGCGCTGAGCATGGTCTTTTCCTGGCCGGTCAAGCAGCCCATCCGCTGCTATGGGGAGCGTCTGCGTCCCGACGAGACGCTGGTGACCAAGATCCGCTGCATCGACACCTTCCTGCCGGTCGCCAAGGGCGGCACCTTCTGCGTGCCCGGCCCCTTCGGCGCGGGCAAGACCGTGCTGCAGCACATGGAGGCGAAGAACGCTGACGTCGACATTGTCATCGTCGCCGCCTGCGGCGAGCGCGCCGGCGAGGTCGTAGAGGTCCTCAAGGAATTTCCCGAGTTGACCGACCCGCGCACGGGCCGCTCGCTGA
>ERZ780148.1077-NODE-1077-length-19865-cov-3.578496_pt1 | contig 19865 bp, 18 predicted proteins | sample MGYA00510984_ERZ780148 | MGnify/ENA primary metagenome ERZ780148 (study PRJEB29588, sample SAMEA2160902) | human gut metagenome | biome: human gut; feature: human-associated habitat; material: faeces | place: Denmark | collected 2008/2010 ...
ATCTCTCATATGAATTGACATTATTATACAAAATATCTACAATAAAATAGAATAATAAAACAAAGGAGAGTTTAGAGTTATGATTCAACAGAGAAACATTGCAGTATGTATTATTTTATCCATCGTTACATGTGGTATATATGGTATTTATTGGTTTATCGTTCTTTCTAATGATACCAATACAGTATCCAATGCGGAGAATGCCACATCCGGAGGAGTTGCTTTTGTTTTAAGCCTGATTACCTGTAACATTTACGGTTTATACTGGGCTTACAAGCAGGGAGAGAAGATCGACAAGGCAAAAACTGACAGAGGCATCCCATCAAGCAATAGCGGAGTTATATATTTAATTTTATGCTTTGTTGGATTAGGAATTGTTGCAGAAGCATTAATGCAGAATGAATTGAATAGCCTTGCATAAGGGTTAGAAAAATAATAAATCCCTGATAGTCTGGCAGAACGTCAGATTGTCAGGGATTTATTATTATGCCGTTTGTTGGAAGTTCAGGGAGCGTATGTGTGAGCAGGCGTAAAATATAAATGCCAAAGACAATGATACCGAGCAGACAAGTGATGAACGTCAGATAAGGCGGCTTTTTTTCGAATATATATTTATAAAACCAAAGATAAAGAAAGTATGGAATCAGAAGAAAGATGCAGGGGTTCATCTGAAAAGCAGTTGAAAAATGGGCTGTGAGAAAACTGATCCCAGCCCGCGTGAGACCACAGGCAGGACATGGAAAGCCAAATAAAATAGCAATTGGACAGACAGAGTGAAAGAGATATTGAGTAACGCTCATGTATATAATAATACAAAGGATTGCAATGCGATTATGGTATAGATCGGATAAAAAATTTTTAATTCCTTTTAAAATGAACATATGAACTCCAAAATATAAAAAACGATAGACAAATTATAAGTAGTACTCTGATTCATCATAAATGAGGGGCAAAATATCTCTTGACCCTCATATCATAATATAACATGAATGGATATTTAAGGCAAAATTGTATGTGATTTTATACATCAGGAAACTAAATGAACAAAATTAGTTTCTTTAAAATATGTGCAAATTGAATAAAAAAATCGATAATGGAAAATAATAGTAGTAAAAATAGATAGTGTAGTTTTTTAAGAGACGTGAAACCGGAAAAATTAGTTCTTTATCTCCGGAATTTTACAAAAAAAATGATGAAAAATGACGGAAAATGGCGGAATTTGAAGCGATGACGGAAAATTGACAAATGAAGAAAATGATGTCATAATGCGTTTCTGAAATAGGAAGTAAGTGTTTTTGATAAGAAAGGATGTTTAAAATGATTGAAAGAAAAATCAGATTGACTGACACAGAAGAGGTTAAGGATTTTGTAAGAGCTGCCGGAAAATGTGATTTTGATATTGACGTCTGTTATAATAGAGCAGTAATTGATGCAAAGTCGTTACTTGGCATGCTGTATCTGGGAATCTGCAAAGATCTTGTTGTAAAATATGGCGAACAGGATGAATGTTTTGAACATATAATGAACAAATATGCGGTTGCATAACTTCCGCTGTTATTAATTTCACTCATAAGTGATGTGTTCCGGCATAAGAAAAGGACTATGTGGGCAAAGGTATATTTGAAATATTTGTCTGCATGGTCTTTTTCTTTTTTTCTATCAGAAAATCAGTTATAATGGACAGTATGAGTAAAGAGAAAAAAGGGAAAGAGACAGAAAATCAAATAGAAGAAAAAAGAAGCCAGATCAAGATCTCAGTACGCAATCTTGTAGAATTTATTTTCCGGGAAGGAGACATTGACAACCGGCATGGACAGTCTGTTTCACCGGAAGCAATGTTAGCAGGGAGCAGAATGCACCGCAGGATCCAGAAGCGGATGGGCAGCGATTATCATGCAGAAGTGCCGCTGAAATTAGTGATCGGGGAAGAAAACTATGACCTTGTATTAGAGGGAAGAGCGGATGGAATCCAGATCACTTCGGAATCAGAACGTGAGATTGATTATTCCAGTAATTTCAATTCCATGACAATTGAGGAGGATATGAATGTTGTCATTGATGAGATCAAGGGTGTCTATCTGAAGCTAGAGCAGTTGGCAGAACCGGTCAGGGTCCATAAGGCACAGGCAATGTGTTATGCGTATATTTTTGCATTGCAGCACGACATAGAGCGGATTGGTATTCAGATGACTTATGTAAACCTTGATACAGAGGAGATCAAATATTTTCATGAGGATTTTACATTTGCAGCTTTAGAAGAATGGTTTGATGATCTGATCAGGGCTTATAAGAAATGGTCAGATTTTCAGTATGCATGGCGGATCCTGCGGCAGGAATCCATACAGAAACTGCAGTTCCCATTTCCTTACCGGAAAGGGCAGAAGGAGCTCGCTGCCGGAGTGTACCGCACGATAAAACGGAAAAAGAATCTGTTTATCCAGGCGCCGACCGGAGTTGGAAAGACGATTTCCACTGTTTTTCCGGCGGTGAAAGCGGTGGGAGAAAATCTTGGAGACCGTATTTTTTATCTGACGGCAAAGACAATCACGGGAACGGTGGCAAGGGAAGCGTTTGAATTATTGCGCAAGGGCGGATATCAGGCAAAGATTATCCAGATCACGGCAAAAGAAAAACTCTGTATGTGTGATGAGATGGAGTGTAATCCGGTACACTGTCCATATGCAAAAGGACATTATGACAGGGTAAACGATGCTGTTTTTCAGCTGCTTTTGCAGGAAGATGTCTTTTCCCGGGAAGTGTTGTTAGAGCAGGCAGGAAAGTATCAGGTCTGTCCGTTTGAGATGAGTCTGGATGTGGCATCCTGGGTGGATGATATTATCTGTGATTATAATTATGTGTTTGACCCGAATGTGTACCTGAAACGTTTTTTTGCAGAGGGGATCCGGGGAGATTATATATTCCTTGTGGATGAGGCTCATAATCTGGTGGAACGCAGCAGGGAGATGTACAGTGCAGAGATTTACAAGGAGGATTTTCTGGCAGTAAAGAAGATCGTGAAGCGTTACCGGCCGGGGATTGAGCAGCAGTTTAACCACTGTAACCGCATTTTACTAGAATATAAGAGGGAGTGCGAAAAGTATAAGGTTTATGACAACATTGGAAATCTGATGTTTTATCTTATGAAGCTTGCGTCAGAACTGGACGAGTTTTTACAGCGCAGCACAGAGTTCCCGGAGCGGAAAGAAGTGAGTGAATTTTATTTTGGACTGCGCAATTTTATTAATATGTATGAGCGCGTGGATGAGCATTATGTGATTTATACAGAGCATATGGAAGATGAGCGCTTTAAGATGAAACTTTATTGCGTTGATCCTTCGCTGAATCTGCAGGAATGCATCGACAGAGGAAATTCAGCCATCTTTTTTTCGGCTACCTTTTTGCCGATTCAATATTATAAAAATCTGTTATCCACGAAGAAAGATAACTATGCGGTTTATGCGGAGACAGCCTTTTCGGAGGAGCAGAGTCTGTTACTTATGGGAAGCGACGTCAGCAGCCGGTATACAAGGAGAAACCAAAGTGAGTTTGAACGGATCGCACAATATATCCAAAAGACCGGACTTGCAAAAAAAGGAAATTATATGGTTTTCTTCCCATCTTATAAAATGATGCAGCAGGTCTATGAGGTATTTCAGGAGCTGGACGGAGGCAACGTGGAGGCTATCATTCAGGAGCCGGGAATGAATGAGGAAAAAAGAGAGGCATTTCTGGCTGAATTTTCGGCAGAGAGGGAAAAAACACTGATCGCATTTTGTGTGATGGGTGGAATTTTTGGTGAGGGGATCGATCTGAAAAAGGAGCAGCTGATCGGTGCGGTCATTGTCGGAACAGGACTTCCACAGATCAGTAACGAGCGGGAAATACTGATGGATTATTATGAAAAAAGAATGGGCGAAGGCTTCGATTATGCCTACCGTTATCCGGGGATGAATAAGGTATTGCAGGCTGCAGGGCGCGTGATCCGGACGATAGATGATGTGGGTGTGATCGAACTTTTGGATGAACGTTTTTTACAGAGTGATTACCGGAATCTGTTCCCGAAAGAGTGGGAGAAACGTCTGGTGTGTACCGTTGACAGCGTTGAAACATATCTGGAAAAATTCTGGGAAGAAAAACAATAAAATTTGAAAGGGCATATCAGTATCAGCTTCAGGAAAACAGCATGGATATTGATATGCCCTTTGTTTTATTTCAGACAGGATCGCTCTGGTGTCTTAGCGGTAGTCGCCCATGTAGAACAATGCAATGGTACCAGGACCGGAATGTGCGCCGATGGTTGGCCCAATATGATTGATCAAAAAGTTTTCAATGCCAAGTCTCTTTTTAATAAGTTCTGCGACAAACTGGGCATCCTCTAAGGAATCTCCGTGCGAAATGAACACGATGTCGTTTTTGTCACGCCATGCACCAATCTGTTTTTCCATACTGTCAACGAGGGCAATCAGTGATTTTTTCCGGCCGCGGACTTTGGAAAGCGGGATGAGGTGTCCTTCGTTATCCACATGGAGGATCGGTTTCAGGTTGATCATGCTTCCGACTACAGCAGCGGTTTTGGATACACGTCCGCCACGGTAAAGATGGAAAAGGTCATCTACAGTAAAGTTATGTACGACATGCAGTTTATTTTCCTCTAACCATGCAGCAATCTCGTCAATACTTTTTCCCTCTTCTTTCATCATGACTGCCTTGTGAACAAAAAGTCCTTCGCCCATGCTGGCACAGAGAGAGTCGATCACGATGATTTTATTGTCGGGATATTTCTCAGCAAGGTTCATGGCAGCCAGACGGCAGCTATTATAGGTACCACTCAGACCGGAAGAAAATGCAATGTGCAGGATGTCAACGTCCTGTGTTCGGATAATATTTTCAAAAAGATTTTCCGCTTCCTCAGGATTTGCCTGTGAGGTCGTTGGAAGAGAACCATTGCGCATCATGGCATAGAATTCTTTTTCCGAAAGGGAATGTTCCCAGGTGTAAGTCTGGTTTTCAATCGTATATGGAAGAGACATCATGCCGAGATGATGTTCGTTGACATAACTTGCAGGAAGATCCGTCGTGGTGTCTGTTGTTATAATAAAGTCTTTCATAAAGCCGTTCATAAAGCCTCCTTGTTTTGCGATTATCTGATACCATTATATAAGATTCTATGGAGAAAGAAAAGAAAATCATACAAATTCTAAAATATTTATAAATTTCCAAAAGATAGTTTACTTTTTGAAAAAAAGAAAGTATGATAATCACATCTTTTTTATCAAATAAGTGTTAGTTATCGAGGAATATCCCTGCAGATTTTTAGGAGGCAGGAATTTTGAGCAAGCAGAAGATAATTGGCATTTTTGGCTGTGAACAGACGGATTTATGTATCTATCTGGCCAGCATCTTAGAGAATATGAAGAACAGTGTTCTCGTCATTGACAATTCATTTGAGCAGAAAATGCGATTTTGCATCCCAAGACCAAATGAAAAAATGAATATGATCACTTATAAAAATGTGGATTACACAGCGCTTTGTGAGCGCAGTCTGTGGAAAACAGAAGGTTATGACTATGTCATTGTAAATTTAGGCAGTTGGCCGGACGAGAAAAGTGTCACGGATTGTGATGAATTGATCTGTGCGCTGAATTGTGAGAAGTGCGAGATTGAAAAGTACCGGGAATTTATTTTACATATCGAACATCCGGTCAGTGTTTTATTCCGGGATTTTTGCAAAAGTTATATGAGTGCAGGAGGAATCAGAAAACTTTTTGTGGATGAAAACTGTTTTGTATTAGAACAGTTGTTTTTGCCATTTTCTGAGGCTGACGAGTGCAGCAGGCTGATGATGCAGTTTGAGGGATATCGGAATTTTGCAAATTTATCAAAGGAGTTTGAAAAGGTATTATTCCATTTGTGCAGGAATATTTCAGAGCAGGATTATAAAGAGGTTTTGATGGGCGTCCGCCGTGCAAAAAGGGGGGAATGCTTTTGAAAATCGTATTCTGGAGTGAGGAAGCGGCGTGTGGAACAACATCGAATATGATCGCAACGGCAAGCATGATCGTTGCGAGACATGACTGCCGCGTAGCGATGCTTTCAGCGGAAAAGAATGTGCATGATCTTGTCGGAAATTTTGCCAGACCGGACTCTGCGACTGTGAATGAAGAATGTTCGTATTATGTATTAGAAGGATTGGACTATCTGTTGATGGCAGGGAAATACGGCAGTCTTACGGAACATCATTTGGAGGAGGCTTTACAGCCGGTTGTGGATGGAAAACTTTTCTGCCTTCCGCAGGGGAAGCGTATGCTCTGTGATTTTTATCCGAAGGAGACAAGAAATGTTTTAAACCAGGTGATCCGTCTGCTGGATGAAAGCATGGATTTTTCTTTTATTGACTGTGGAAGTGAAAAGGATGACTGGACGAAAGAGCAGATGAAACAGGCAGATCTTATTGTGGTCAATTTCAGCCAGACATCACAGGGATTAGATCATTTCTTTTCAACGCATGCAGACGTTTCGGACAGGGTGGTGTATCTGATCGGAAGTTATCAGAAAGATGCTGTCTATAATAAGAAAAATATCCACAGAATCTATCGGATTGCACCGGAGAAACTTGGTGTAGTTCCCTATAATCCTGAGTTTGAGATGGCATGCCGGGAGGGAAAATTAGACAGGTATATCCGTGGCAGGAGACTGTTACTTCCGACAGATATGAGGGAAAATTTTTTCACAGAGTTAGAGCATACCGTGCAGATGATCCTGGAGCGGTCTGATAAGAGGGGAGGCGGGCAGGTTGTCAGTGGAAGAGACAGGCAGTCTGGAATTGTTTGAAGGAAAACAGCAGGAGATCACAAGACAGGAACTTGTGGAGCGGGTGAGTGAACATGTGAACCGTATCCTGCGGAGAAATCTTTATGAATTAAAACTGGACGAAAAACAGACCTTCCGGCTTTTAAGGCAGAAGGAAGAACTCCGCAGATATTTAAAAGAAGCCGGAACCGGAAATTTACAGGTAAAAGAGTATTTGATTTCTTTTATTCAGGAATTTCTGTTAAACGGAATGAAGATGGATGAAGAGATGATAAAGCATACATTTTTCTTTTCGGAAAAAGGCAGCAGGCAGGCGGCGGTCAGATTTGATATTCTGCTGTTTCTGTATAAAGAACAGTATGGCAGCGGAGCAATGGAAAAACTGATCGAGGAACACGGCTTATTGTCAGGAACGGAAAATGTGATCACGGAGGAGCAGATTGAGCATGTTTATGGAGTCTGCGGAAGAAAATTGAAGTTCATTGAGCAGATCGAGCTTTTGAGCAGGAAGATTTATGCTTACTATAAAGGGCTTGGTGCAATCGATGAGATACGCGACATGAAGATCGACGGTGTTTCCGGCGGTGTGTCCGGAAAAGAGGGGACGTATCACAGTGCATGGATTTTTTATCATGGAAGAAGTGTCTGGCTGCCGTTTCTGGATTTTGAGCGGGAGGAAGAGTTGGAGCGGATTTCCAGAAATCTTTGCAGATATCATCAGCCGGGAGAAATTTCACGAAAGAAAGGATATCTCGTTCATGAGATGGCAGATCATGCCAGAGTTGTAGTTGCCAGACCGGATTTTGCGGAGAACTGGATGTTTTTTATCCGTAAACTCGACAATATCCCGGAAGTCTCGTTACAGCAGCTTGTGACAGGCGGACATGCAGAAATCCCGGTCGAACTTTTAAAATGGCTCATGAAGGGTTGTCAGGTGACGGCGGTCACCGGAATGCAGGGCTGTGGTAAGACAACATTGCTCACTGCGATGGTCGGAGAGATCCCGGAGGAATATACCATTCGTGTGTTAGAACTGGCATTTGAACTGCATTTGAGGGAGCGCTATCAAAACAGAAATATTGTGACGTTCCGCGAAACGGCGGGGATGATGGAACACGGTGGAATTGGCGGACAGGAGGCTCTGGAAGTACAGAAAAAAACAGACGGAGCCGTGAGCATTATCGGAGAGGTTGTCAGTGCAAAAGTGGCGTCATGGATGATCGAGAGCGGACAGACAGGTTCTCTGTTTACGATTTTTACGCACCATGCGAAGAGTACAAGAAGTCTTTTATTATCGCTTCGGAACAGTCTGTTGAAGGAGGGCAGTTTTCAGTCGGAGAGAGTTGCATTAGAACAGGTGACGGAAGTGGTACGTTTTGATGTGCACCTGCACATGAGCAGAGAGGGACAGCGCTATATCGAGAGGATCAGCGAGATCGTGCCTGACACGGAAAGTCCGGAGGGATACCGGATCGTGGAACTTGTGCGGTTTGACGGGGAACGGTACGTGAAGCTGCATACCATCAGCGAGACGACACGGGCAGAAATGGTGAAATGGCTGACGAAGGAAGAGAAGGAGGCATTTTTCAATGTGGATATTTGAGGGCATTTTGTATGTCATTCTTCTGCTTGTATTTATCCGGTATGACCGAAAAAAGCGGCTTTGGATAAAGACGGTCTCACAGGAGGAGAAGTTCGAACATTATCTGTCAGAGTTATCGGCCACTTACGGAAAACAGAAAAATATTGAGGAGGCAGTGGCAGAAGTGGAGGAGTCACATACAGTCACACTTCCCACAGAACATTCCTATGTGCGTATCTATGGCGCAATGTGTGCGGTCATCCGGGAGGATGGAGATATACTTTCGGATGGATATTCTGTCTTTCAGAGAAATCTGCAGTATCTGAAAGAGGAAATACGCGAAAATCTCCTGCTCTGCAAGTCGAAAATGCATGGTTTTACAGGGCTTGATGTTCTTTCCGTCCTTCCGGTCTGCTTCCTGCCGGTTGTGAGGCTCTGGGCGATCCGGGTTTCAGAGGGGCTGTCCGCTTATTATTATGGCAGCTATGGAATGTTGACAACAGTGCTCCTGTTCGCGGCAACGATTGGAATTTATGGACTTATCCTATGGCTGTTTCTGCCGGATGAGGAACAAAAAGACCGGTACCGGCTGGAAAAGTGGCTGTTACAGTTTCCATGGATGGCATATTTACTGGATGTCTATGTCAGCCGGCATTATACAAAATGTCTGAAGAAAAATGAACAGATCAAACAGTTGCAGGGATTTGGAAATGTCAGGGCTTTTCTGATGAAAAAGGTCTGCTTTTTTGCAGCGGCATTGCTTGGAAGCGTATTGTTTCTCACGGTGTATCAGAATGCAGAGCGTTCCCAGATTCTGACACAGATAAAAATTCCGTCTTATCAGCTTATGATGATGCCGGAGAGAGCCAGGGAGCAGGTAAAGAGACAATATCAGGAGCTGGCAGCACAAATGGCAACTGAGGGTTTGAAAATGGATCAGGAGGCATTTCAGGAGCATCTGGAACAGTCTGTAGTCTGGGAGGAGTTAAAACAGGAACTTTCTTTAACAGATAATATGCAGGGGACGGAAGAAATTGCGGAGGCACTTTTTTTACAGGTGCGGGCATATCATGAGATCCGGATTGTCTGGTATCACATTTTATTTATCGCTGTGGTATCAATTCTGGCGTTTCAGATCCCGGAAATTTTTCTGGTGGCAGATCAGTGGAAATCAAGAGAAAAAAGGATGAGTGAATGTCTGAGACTGCAGACGGTAGTGCTTTTGCTCATTCATTATGAGAAGACAACGGTGGAAGAAATTTTATCCCAGATGGAGAATTTTGCAGTTCTCTTTCAAAGCCAGATGGCAGAAGCAGTGGATCATTTTTCTTATGACCGGATCAGATCACTTCAAAAATTAAAACAGGAGATCCCGGATGAACCGGTACAGAGAATCTGTGATGCACTGGAGTTTTGCGAGGAACTGCCTGTGGAGGAAGCGTTTTTAAACCTTGAAGACGAGCGCGAATATTTTTTGAAGAAGAATATGGAAGAGCGGAAGAATTATCAGGGAGAATGCATTGCACTGGCAAAAATGGCAGCGTATCTGCCGATGTTTTTACTCATTATATTAAAGCTGGTCGTGCCGTTTGTGGCGGAGGGATTAAGCGAACTTCATGCATACAGCCAGAGCATGACGGGATTTTTTTAGGGAAAAGTGTTATACGAAAATAAATGAAATTAAAATGAAAAAGGAAGGTATCGATCATGGAAAATAGTTTAAAAGGATTAATGCTTGCAGCAGGAATTATCATTACCTGCATTATTATCAGTCTCGGATTTTATATTGCAAGAGAGGCGAGAGATACTGCCTCGGAGGGAACTGGGCAGATCAATCAGCTGCAGGCGGAGTTTACGGATGCGTCCAAAACAATGTATGACGGCACGGAAGTGTCAGGAAGCGAAGTGCTGAATGTCATCAGGAAATTCAGTGATGAGACAATGGGAATTCTTGTACAGACGAATAAAAATAAAACGTACTACAATTATAATTTTGACGTGGATAAGGGGGAGCTGGGAAAAGCGTTAGATAACAGCTACAAAAATGCGCAGGATGTGGCAAGTGACAAGTATATCAATCCGACTGCACGCTTTCAGGGCAGTATCGTAAAGGATGTGAATGGCACGATCATCGGGATCGTGTTCGCACAGGTATAGTACGCAGTGTATCCGGAGAGTACAAAAAGACAGGAGGCCAGCAATGGAAGAAGGATTGCAGGGGTTGTTGATGGGAGCTGTGCTTGTGATGTTTCTGATCGCAATGGAGTCAGCCTTGCAGGTGGTGGACAGCAGTGAAGCGTTGGAACAGACGGTGGAAGAGCGGATGATGGAGCAGAGAACCATTACGGTACAGAGAATTTCAGAAAAAGAGAGTGATGTGTTTGGATGGATGAAATATTTGGAAGAGTGACTGCGATTTTATTTGCAGCAGCGGTGTTTATGGGGATGCCGCTTTTGTACATGAGTGAGCGGGCAAAATCAGCAGAACAGATGTATCTTTTGACGGTCAATACAGAGTTTGTGGACAGCATTTGCAATACCGGTTTTTTGACGATGGAAATGTATCAGCAGTTTTATAAAGAAATATCTGCCGCTTCAGGTATTTATGAGGTGCATATGTATCGGGAGCAGAAAGACATTGTACTGGAGCAGGGAGACTATTCCTATGAGAGTATTTTCTTTGATGAAAAAGATATGTTAGCCGAACTGGAGAAAAATCGTGTGTATGAATTTGAACGTGGGGATTATCTGAAAGTGGCGATCATAAAGAAGAAGGGATGGATGGATTTCGTGGGAAACAGGGATTCTTCGGTCAATGTTTTATATGGAGGCACAGTACGGTATGAAGATTTCTAACTGGTGTATCTTATTTTCGGTACTTTTCTGTGGCATGATATTGTATACAGATCTGCGATTCCGCTATACGATGGAGGCACAGTATACCATGGAGGAGTACAACCGGATTTTTGACCGGGCAGCAGATGATGCGCTGACTGATCAGCTGCAGGAGGAGTACTGGGATGGCAGCCTGAAAATAGATGAAGAGAAAGTACAGAACCGATTTTTTGAGCAGACTGCCTATGTGCTGGATCTGACAGGAGAGACAGAAAAGGAAAACTTAAAGGAACTTGTTCTTTTGCGAAAACTGGTAAATGAGAAGGGGAAAAGTTTATCCGTGGAGGAGAGCAGGAAAATTCAGACGCAGATGGAGAATATCACAAATCAAAGGTCAAAGCTTACTGATATGGCATATCTGATGCTGTTCCCGGAAGCGGAACATGAGGAATGGGCACAGAATCTGAAAAATCATGGATTTTACACTTTTCTGGAAATGCCGGATACCGAGCGGTATCCATGGACGAAAATGTTTGATCTCGATGAGATACGTTATGCGCTTAGTGGGGCAGAACTTGTAAAAAAGGAAGAGGACTAAGCCTCTTCCTTTGGTTCAGGTTTTTTGATGTATATTTTTTCAATACGGTTTTTATCCATCTGTTCCACACGGAGCAGTACATCATCATCTGTAATAATGATCTCATTTTTTTCCGGAAGATGATCTAATAAGCCGATCAGGTAACCGCCGATGGTGTCATAATCGTCGGATTCAAAATCAAGATCAAGCTTTTCACACAAATCTTCCAGATTTGTAGAACCGAGGACAAGATATTCCCGGTCGCTTAGTTTTACGATCGGATCTTCCTCATCGGTATCGTACTCATCACGGATTTCACCCACGATCTCTTCTAAGAGATCTTCGAGAGTGATAAGCCCGGCAGTAGCACCATACTCATCAAGGACGATGGCAAGGGAAATGGAAGATTTACGCATTTCCATAAAAAGCTCTGCGGTATTTTTATGCTCATATGTAAAATATGGTTCCCGCATAATGTCCTGGATAGAGAAATGTTCCCGGTCTTTATAAAGCAGCAGATCCTTCATATTGATGATACCGATGACATTATCGGTAGTGTCTTTGTAAACCGGAAGACGTGTAAATTTGTCTTCTTTGAATATTTCAATCAGTTCATCGTAAGTGCAGTTGATATTTGCAAATGTCATATCAATTCGTGGTACCATGACCTCTTTTGCCTGGGCATCACCGAAATCGAATACGTTATTGATCATCTCGTGTTCTTCGGACTCAATAACGCCGGTTTCTTTTCCGACATCGACAATGGTTCGCAGTTCTTCTTCGGTCATGGCTTTGTCTTTTGCATTCGGATCAATACGCAGAAGGAATAAGAATGCAATGGAAAGTTTATTTAAAATAAAAATGACCGGAGTGAGAAGTTTCATCAGCCAGTAAATAATGTTGCAATAGGAAAGAGATATTTTTTCTGCATTAATGGTTGCAATTGTTTTTGGAGAAATTTCCCCGAAAATCAAAATCAACAGTGTCAGAATACCGGTTGCGATTCCGGCACCAACACTTCCCCACATATCCAGAGCAAGAGAAGTTGCAATGGAAGATGCAGAAAGATTGACAATATTGTTTCCGATTAAGATTGCACTTAACATTTTACCGGAGTCATCGGTAACTTTAAGTACGCATGCCGCACGGGAATTCCCGTCTTCTGCGAGAGAGCGCATACGGATCCGGTTTACGGTCGTAAGTGCAGTCTCCGCAGAAGAAAAAAATGCGGAAAGTAAAAGCAGAATGATTAAAATAATAATCTGAAATATGGAACCCGAGTCCAAAAATATTCACCTCATCTAATAAACTATGATTAAGAAGCGGAAACTATTCTTCGATACTGTAGTTTGGCGCTTCCTTTGTAATGTGAATGTCATGTGGATGACTTTCACGTAATGCTGCAGCAGAGATCTTGACAAACTGACCTTTTTCTTTCAGATCTTCGATCGTTGGGCAGCCGCAGTAGCCCATACCGGAACGGATACCACCGATCATCTGGAAAACAGTGTCCTCAAGTGTTCCCTTGTAAGCAACACGTCCTTCGACACCTTCTGGTACTAATTTTTTAGCACCTTCCTGGAAGTAACGGTCTTTGCTGCCGTTCTCCATAGCGGCGAGAGAGCCCATACCACGGTAAACTTTGTATTTTCTTCCCTGATATAATTCGAAAGTACCAGGAGCTTCATCACATCCTGCAAAGAGACTTCCCATCATACATACGTTAGCACCGGCAGCAAGAGCTTTTGTCATATCACCGGAGTATTTGATACCACCATCGGCGATAACCGGGATACCGTACTCTTTTGCAGCAGCGTAGCAGTCCATGATAGCTGTGATCTGAGGAACACCAATACCGGCAACAACTCGTGTGGTACAGATAGAACCAGGTCCGATACCAACTTTCACTGCGTCAGCTCCGGCCTTGATCAGGTCACGGGTAGCAGCACCGGTGGCAACGTTTCCTGCAATCACCTGTAAGTCAGGGTAGGCAGCTTTGATTTTCTTGACTGCCTCTAAGATATTGCGGGAATGACCATGTGCAGAGTCAACCACGATCACATCAACGTGGGCTTTTACCAAAGCATCGACACGTTCCATCATATTTCCTGTGATACCAACGCCGGCGCCACAGAGAAGACGGCCGAGATCATCTTTGGCTGAGAGTGGGTATTTGATCTGTTTCTCAATATCCTTAATGGTGATAAGTCCTTTTAAATGGAAGTCTTTGTCTACGATCGGAAGTTTTTCTTTTCTGGCTTTTGCAAGAATTTTCTTTGCTTCGTCTAAAGTGATTCCTTCCGGAGCTGTGATAAGACCTTCAGAGGTCATGCTCTCACTGATTTTTTTTGTGAAATCTGTCTCGAATTTTAAGTCACGGTTTGTGATAATACCAACTAATTTGCCACCCTCACAGATCGGAACGCCGGAGATACGGAACTTTCTCATGAGATCTTCAGCATCCTGTAAAGTGTGTTCCGGAGAAAGGAAAAATGGATCTGTGATAACACCATTCTCTGAACGTTTTACTTTATCAACTTCCTCTGCCTGTGCCTGAATGGACATGTTCTTGTGGATGATACCGATACCGCCCTGTCGAGCCATGGCGATCGCCATGCGGTGCTCTGTTACAGTATCCATTGCTGCACTCATCATTGGAATATTTAAAACGATTTTTTTTGTAAGGTGTGTTGTTAATTCGATCATATTAGGTGTTACTTCTGAATACTGCGGAACTAATAATACGTCATCAAAAGTAATTCCATCACCGATAATTGTACCCATTTTTTAGATCCTCTCTTTCTTCATCTTGATGTGTTATTTTAAAATAATTATATATTAAGGTAATTGTTCTGTATCATAGCAAAAAAAATACATAATGTCAATAATATATAAGTATAGATTTATAAAATAAATAAACAAATTAGTAAAACTTATAAAACAGAAAACAAAGGCTAATAGGAAGAATCATGATAAAGGTATTCACAAATGATTTTCGGTGTGATATGATGAAAAAGGCAACGGGGCTACAAAAGGGGTCACGCTGCCTTTTTTATGTAAATTAGGAAACTTTGTTCTATTTTATGCAAAAGGTGTGTTTGTCAGAAGAAAAACATATCCTTATAATAAGGTAAAAATTGGAGTGAGAAAATGGAATTTCGACCATGCATTGACATTCATAACGGAAAGGTAAAGCAGATTGTCGGTGGCAGCTTAAAAGATGAAGGGAATATGGCAGACGAAAATTTTGTTTCTGGACAGGATGCAGTTTTTTATGCAAATCTTTATAAAAAAGAAGGTTTTCGCGGAGGTCATATTATTTTATTAAATGCGAGAGACAGCGAATATTACGAGGCGACAAAGAAACAGGCGGTGAGTGCGTTACAGGCGTATCCGGGAGGTCTGCAGGTTGGCGGCGGCATTACGGCTGAAAATGCAGAAGAATTTCTTACAGCAGGAGCAAGTCATGTCATTGTCACGTCTTATGTATTCTGTGATGGAAAGATTCAGATGGATCGATTAAAAAAGCTTCGGAATGCGGTTGGAAAAGAGCATCTGGTTTTAGATTTAAGCTGCAGGAAAAAAGATGGAAAGTATTATATTGTGACAGACCGCTGGCAGAGGTTCACAGAGCAGATGATCACAGAGGATTTGTTAGAGCAGCTTGCAGGTTACTGTGATGAATTTTTAGTACATGCAGTAGATGTGGAGGGAAAGGCAAGTGGCATTGAAGAGGAACTTGTCCGGTTGTTAGGAAGCTGGGGAAAAATTCCGGTGACTTATGCCGGAGGCGTTGGAGATTTTGAAGATCTTGCCAGACTGAAAAAACTGGGAAAAAACATGTTAAATGTTACGATTGGCAGTGCATTGGATCTTTTTGGCGGGACAATGTCCTATGAAAAGGTAAAAGAATTCTGCCGGGAATGACAAAGTAAATAAATATAAATGTTGGAGGATTGGATTATGAGCAAGTACACAAAGCAGGATATTATCCGGATGGTAGAAGATGAGGATGTAGAATTTATCCGTCTGCAGTTTACGGATATGTTTGGCACATTAAAAAATGTGGCAGTCACCTCAAGCCAGTTAGAGAAGGCTTTGAATAATGAATGTATGTTTGATGGATCTTCTATTGAGGGATTTGTGAGAATTGAGGAGTCTGATATGTATCTGTATCCGGATCTTGATACATTCTGCATTTTTCCATGGAGACCACAGCAGGGAAAGGTAGCCAGAATTATCTGTGATATTTATACGGCAGACAGACAGCCTTTTTCCGGTGATCCGAGATATGTTTTAAAGAAGGCGGTCGCTGATGCAGCACAGATGGGATACCAGTTTGATGTGGGACCGGAGTGTGAATTTTTCCTGTTTGATCAGAATAATGAGGGTCAGCCGACAACAGAAAGTAATGAGCGCGCAGGGTATTTTGATCTGGGACCGGTCGATCTTGGGGAAAATGCCAGACGAGACATGGTGCTTACGCTGGAAGATATGGGATTTGAGATTGAAGCTTCGCATCATGAAGTGGCACCGGCACAGCATGAGATTGATTTCCGTTATGATGAGGCATTGAAAACAGCAGATAACATTATGACATTTAAACTTGCGGTAAAGACAATCGCAAAGAGGCACGGAATGTTTGCAAGTTTTATGCCAAAACCAAAATATGGGATCAATGGCTCCGGCATGCATGTCAATATGTCATTGGCTAAGGATGGTAAAAATATTTTTGCCGACCCGGAGGGAGAGATGGGACTCAGCAAAGAGGCGTTCTGGTTTATCGGTGGAATTATCAAGCATATGAAGGGAATGACAGTGATCACTAATCCGCTGGTGAATTCTTACAAACGACTTGTTCCTGGGTATGAAGCACCAATTTACATTGCGTGGTCAGCAACGAACCGCAGTCCGCTGATCCGTATTCCAGCCGCCAGAGGAGTTGGTACGAGAGTGGAACTTCGCTGCCCTGATCCGGCAGCCAATCCGTATCTGGTTTTAGCAGCGTGCCTGGAAGCCGGACTCGATGGAATCCGCAATCAGATCACACCGCCGGATGCAGTGACAGAAAATGTATTTGAGATGCGTCTGTCACAGAAGGCAAAGCTTGGAATAGAATCTCTGCCGGGTGATTTGGAACAGGCAGTGGAAGAATTGGAAAAAGATGATTATATCAAGAATGTTTTAGGCGAGCATATCACAGAAAAATATCTGGAAGCAAAGAGAGCAGAATGGGCTGATTACCGTGCACAGGTAACCGCGTGGGAAATCGAAAAATATCTTTATAAAATTTGATCAAAAGCAGGATTAGATTTTGAACAATATTATTGTTGCATTTCCCAAACAGGAGACAGCCCAAAACCTGAAGAAAATTTTGCTGCAGAATGGATTTCATGTGGATGCAGTCTGCTCTACAGGTTCCCAGGCACTGCAGAGTGCCAATGAATTGGGTGGGGGCATTGTCATTTGTGGCTACCGATTTGTGGATATGATGTACACAGAACTGCATGAGTATCTGCCGGATCAATTTGAAATGCTGTTAGTTGCGTCGCCTGCAAATTGCGAGGAGCGTGATCTGGAAAATATTGTCTGTCTGTCGACACCGCTGAAGGTTCACGAATTACTGCAGACTGTTGAAATGATGGATTACACAATCACGAGACGTCGGAAAAAGCAGAGGGAAAAACCAAAGCAGCGCTCAAAAGATGAACAGGAAATGATCGCTGAGGCAAAGGCACTTTTGATGGAGCGAAATAATATGACAGAAGAGGAAGCACATCGCTATATTCAAAAGCGGAGCATGGATAATGGAACCGGTCTGACAGAAACAGCTCAGATGATTCTAAGTTTGCTGCTCGCATAAACTTTTTATCCAATGAAACAGAATACCCCTGACATAAGATAAAATCTTTGCCGGGGGTTTTGTTGTCTGAAAAAACGCTGTGAAAAAATTTTAAGTATAGCTGAAAAAACGGTATTTTTGAGAAAAATAATTGATTCCTGGTAAACAAAAATACTTGCAACTGTCATACATCAATGCTATACTAAAGCAAAGTTTAAAGGAAAATTGTTATGCTGCAAAAAGAAAAACAGCAGCTATTATGATGGAGGAAGAGATTATGTTCAAAGTAAATGACAATTATCAGAAGCTTCCGGGAAGCTATCTGTTCAGCACGATTGCAAAAAAAGTAAGTGCATTCAGCCAGGCAAACCCAGATAAAAATATTATCCGTCTTGGAATTGGTGACGTGACACAGCCAATCGCACCAGCGATTATCGATGCAATGCACAAGGCAGTAGATGAAATGGGAAATGCTGCTACTTTTCACGGATATGCACCAGATCTGGGTTATGAGTTCCTGAGAAGTGCGATTGCAAAAAATGATTATCAGGCAAGAGGATGCGATATCTCTACGGATGAGATTTTTGTTTCCGATGGAGCAAAGAGTGATTCCGGAAATATTCAGGAGATTTTTTCTGTGGATAACCGCATTGCGGTGTGTGATCCTGTATATCCGGTTTATGTAGATTCCAATGTTATGGCAGGAAGAACAGGAGAATACGATGCAAAGACAGAGACATGGAGCAATGTCATTTATATGCCTTGCACAATGGAAAATAATTTTGTGCCGGAACTTCCAAAGGAGACACCAGACATTATTTATCTCTGTCTGCCAAACAACCCGACCGGAACCACCATCACAAAAGACGAGCTTCAGGTGTGGGTAGATTATGCAAACAAAAATGGAGCTGTGATCATTTATGATGCAGCATATGAAGCATATATTTCAGAGGACAATGTAGCGCACACGATTTATGAGTGTGAGGGCGCCAAAACATGCGCGATCGAGTTGAAGAGCTTTTCGAAAAACGCTGGATTTACCGGAGTACGTTTGGGCTATACGGTTGTTCCAAAGGAATTGAAATGTGGTGACGTTTCCTTGAATGCAATGTGGGCAAGACGTCATGGAACGAAGTTCAACGGTGCACCATATATCCAGCAGCGTGCTGGAGAGGCAGTTTATTCAGAAGCCGGAAAAGCACAGTTAAAAGAGCAGGTTGCTTACTATATGAAGAATGCGAAAGCGATCAAGCAGGGATTAAAGGATGCCGGTTACACGGTGTTCGGTGGTGTGAATGCGCCGTATATCTGGCTGAAGACACCGGGAGAGATGACTTCCTGGGAATTCTTTGACGATCTGCTCGCACGTGCCAACGTGGTTGGAACACCTGGTTCCGGATTCGGACCGAGCGGTGAGGGATATTTCCGGTTGACGGCATTCGGAAGCTATGAGAATACACTGGCAGCGTTAGAGCGCATTAAGATGCTGTAGGAACATTACAACAAAAAGCATTAGACAGAGGAGACATGGCGAGTGAAGACCGTGTCTCCTTTTTGCAAATACAAAGAACGCCGGATTGAGAAAATTTGCTGACGGGTATTGTGTCAAAGGATTTTAGGAAAGGTGTCTGTTGATTTCATGAGAGGAGAATTAAGTGCTGTTTCATTCGTTTTCATTCCTTTTGTTTTTCCCTCTGGTGACGGGAATGTATTTTCTGATACCAAAGAGGGCAAAACAGTTATGGCTGCTTGTGGCGAGCTATTATTTTTATATGAGCTGGAATGTGCAGTATGGCTGTCTGATTCTGCTTGTGACCGCAATCGGTTATGGGGGCGGACTTTTGCTGGCACAAAATAAAGTACGACAAGGGAAGAGACGTCTGGCGGTGCTGACCGGCAGTGTTCTTCTGTGTGTCGGAATCCTCTTTTTTTTCAAATATTCTGCTTTTGCAGTGCAGAATATCAACGAATTGCTCCGTGCGGTGGGAAGCGTGCGAGCGTTAAGGGTGCCCGATCTCATTCTTCCGGTCGGAATATCTTTTTACACGTTCCAGACCATCGGGTACCTGATCGATGTCTGGAAAGGGAAGACAGAAGCGGAAAAAAGTTTCCTGCGTTTTGCGCTGTTTGTGTCATTTTTCCCGCAGCTTGTTGCGGGGCCGATCGAGCGGAGCAGCAGTCTGCTTGCACAGCTGCGGGAGCCGGCAGAGTTTGACTAT
>ERZ780148.1094-NODE-1094-length-19614-cov-2.536326_pt1 | contig 19614 bp, 16 predicted proteins | sample MGYA00510984_ERZ780148 | MGnify/ENA primary metagenome ERZ780148 (study PRJEB29588, sample SAMEA2160902) | human gut metagenome | biome: human gut; feature: human-associated habitat; material: faeces | place: Denmark | collected 2008/2010 ...
TGACAAGTAGAATGGCGAATAGGGATTTGTCTATCATTTTAGCTGTAGCAAGGTAAAAGCAAGCGACCCAACCGGTCTTTATAATCAAGCTTTCAATAGCCGCGCCGCAGTGTTTGATAAACTTTTTTAGAAGAGCGGGCAACATCATCGAAGCGCCGCCGACTGGGAGTCGCGAGTTATGTATTTCGAGGCCTCGTTGAGCGGCTTGTAGGGGTCGGCGACCTCGACGAACCTTTGATGCGTGAGCGTCACGGTGTTTTTTGGAGATGATGCAAGCAAAGCAATCCTTTAGTCACTTGCCACTATTATAGATTTTCAAAGCAGGCGAACGAAGTTCCGCCTATGATCCGTAAAATAAGTTTTTGCAAAGATCCCGTGCCGCTGTCGCGGCAGCGGTGCGTCGAGTCGCCGCACCCTACAAGGTGCTTATCAATAAAATTGTGCAAACTCCGTGGGCGGATGATATCTGTTCTTACATCATTGTGATAATTCGCAATATTGATACGACTGTCTATATCCGATACCTACACCCGCGCCCTCCAACTTATCAACACATCCCTATCTCATGTCGAAATGAAAAAATCCTACCCACGAAAGCCGTGGATAGGATTTGCTGTTTTATTTGTTCTGTTTATTTATACTGTGCGAGCACATCCGACGCGAGGGCGGTGAGCTCATCTTTTACGCTCTCGGGGGAGAGGACTGTCACATCCGCGCCGAAGTTCATTATCCATGTCAGGAACACGGGGCTCACAAACACTTTTACGCGCATGTCAAAATGTGTGTCGGTGATATTTGAAAACGCAGTGTCGAAGCCGAATTTGTCTATCATGACATTTGCGAGCTTGTTTTCGCAGCGGAGCGTGACCGTCTCTTCGCGGCCGCCGTACATTCCGAAGGTCTGCTTTGAATAGAGCGCCATATCGAAATCGGCGAAGAACTCCGCGCCGTCGCGCTTTTCTTCGGTCGGCTGAATTTTTGTCATCTTGTCGACCCGGTAGTGCTTTATCTTGTTCTCGTCCGAGTCGTAGCCAATCATATAGTAGTTCTCATCATCCCAGGTCAGCGCCCACGGGCTGATACGATATATTTTGCCGTCGTGGCGCAGCTTCTTCTGCTTGTGCTCGTCCCAGGTGAAGTATTGAAACGCTATCTTTGCGTCGCGGTTTATCGCGTCGTGTATGTAGTCGACGGCGTAGTAGATGCTCTCGTTCATTGCCTTGATGCGGTTCGAGACAAAGACCTGCCGCTGCAGCTCCTGCGCCTCATATCGGCTCGCAAAGCCCTCGATTTTCTTTATCAGCTCGTTGCTCTTCTTGTGCGTGATAAAGCGCGAGGACTGAACCGCGTCGACAAGAAGCTTCAGCTCCGGCAGCTCGAATTCGCGGCTAATGACATGATAAGTCACGCTCTTGCCCTTCCTCTTTTCGATGTCGAGGCCAAACAGGCAGAGAACATCGATGTCATCATAGAGCGTCTTGCGCTCCGCGTCGATGCCGTATTCGCCCAGCGCATCCGATATCTCTGCGAGCGTCATCCCGTGCTCGTCGTCCGTGTTTTCGAGCAGGATCTTCATCAGATAGAGCAGCTTTATTTTCTGGTTTGATTTTTTAGCCATTTTTATATCCTCCGATTTGATTTACGGATATATTATAAAATATTTCGTGTACCAAAAAACGGACTCTGCAAAGTTATTATACGGCATATTGCCAAATTTTGCAATGAGCAAAATGCTATTTTTTGTCAAAATAAAGTTCACTATTGAAAAAGCGCTTGATAAAAAACGGAATATGATAAAATGAAATAAAAATTACAGCAAAAGGAGAAAATTATGGATCTTGTTATCGGCATTATTTTTGATGTTATCGCAACTGCGGCTTTGGTGTACCTGTTTATCTTCGGATATAACAGCGAGTATGAGGCGGCGGCGACTATTATCGCTCCAGTGCTCATTTATATCATCTGGAGCAGACGCGCTCAGATGATAAAGATACGCAAATGGCGTGAGTCGATTGAAAAGCAGATGAAAAACAAAGACGAAAAAGAGTCATAACCAAACAAAAAGCGGCGGCAAACCACTCAAGGCTTGCCGCCGCTTTTTATTAACTTACTTTGCGAATGCGTCGTTGTGGGTCAGCGCGAACCAGATTTTGCAGAACAGCTCGCTCTTTCCGCATACGTAGAGAATCGAGTCGGCGAAAAGCTTGACTACATTGCCCCAGTCGAAGAAGAACTTGTTCTCCGCCTCCGGTGCGCCGTCGTAGTCGAGGGTGAACGCCTGGGTGTAGAGGATGCCGCCCTCACCGAAAACCTCGGCGCGGACATAGCTGCCTATCTCGTCCGAGTAGTCGTCGAGGTCTATCTCGGAGCCGACATGAATGACCTTGCCGTCCGCTATCCAGTGAATTGTCAGATAGTTTTCTGCGGTTATCGCTATCGTGTCCTCCTTGTCGTCAACGGCGATGTTTGTTATCACCGGCTGAACAAGGTCGGGCGATGCGTACCACTGGCCGTTCTCGTCCGCGACATTATAGCCTACTTCCTTGCTGAACTGTTCGAGCTCGGGGGTGTTCTTTATATATCTGCTTCCCGCGAAGAACGCGCCCTGCTTCATGCATTCTTTAAGGTTGTCGACCGTGTTCGAGGGCATGAGCATTATCGTCCAGCCGTTGTCCATGGCGGAGAGGCGATGTGCGTCGGAGCTTGCGAAAGCAAAGACGTTGCGCCCTGAGGGTATGACCTTCTGGAGCAGGATATCCCAGAGCTTGCGGTCGTGGCGGGTGCGGTAGTCGCCCTTGGAGTTGACATCGATGCCGAGGCAGGAGGGATACATCTTGAGCAGACGCGCGAACTTATTTATGTCGTAGTCGTAGTCTTCGTTATAAGCCTTGTCGAAATCCTTTTCGTTGCGCGCGCCCGTGTATTCGCCGGGGTGGTTGATGACCGAAAGACCGCCGAGCGCTTCAACGTTCTTTATCGGCGTCTCGTAGTCGCTCGTGCCGCCCAGAACGCCGTTGCCGTAGTCAACGAACCAGGAGTTGACATGCGAGTTGTTGAACGAAGTCGGGTTGTTCTCGATGCCGTAGGGGACGCGGAGCATTCCGCGGCCGCCTCTGTCGCTGCCGGAGGTTATCTGATTGTAGCGCTCCTGAGTCAGTCCCGTCGGCTTCTCGAAGCCGTTCTCGCGTCTGAATCCGAGCGCGAGCTGGAGCGCGGGAACATAGTTCGGCTCTGTCCAGCCTCTGTCAACGGTGCCGTGATCGGTTATCGCGAGAATGTCGTAGCCCATTGAATAATAGGTCTCGATGACATATCTGAAATCGTTGTCGCCGTCTGAAACTATGCTGTGGTTGTGCAGGCTCGCCTTGTATTGACCGTAGTTTTTCCAGTCAACCGCGGCGTAGGGGTTTGTTATCGCGTAGTCAACGTCCTTCGTGTCCGCGTCCTGCGCGAAGACTGCGGGAAGCATCCCGAAGAGCATCACTGCGGCGAGGAAGAACGAGAGAATACGCTTGAAATTGGTTTTCTTCATCTCATGACTCCTTTCATTTTGCGTATGCGAGAAAAATGCTGAAATCATTATACAATATTGCGCCGCAAAAGTCAAAAATTTTATGCGCATTTACCTAATTTTTGGTCTTGGATATGGAAAAAGCGTGTTATATATGTTAAAATCATATAAGTATCTCGACGGAGGACGATATGGATATAAGAAATGAGCTCGAACAGCTCAGAGATGAAAAGTACAGGGAGTTCGGCTTGTCGCTCCTGCCGAATGTCGACAAGAGCAAGATGATCGGCGTTCGCCTGCCGCAGCTGAGAGCGGTCGCGGCGCGGATAAAAAAAGAAAGCCCCAAGGGCGTTATGCCCGATCTCCCGCAGGGCGATATGTTTGAAGAAAAGCTTGTGCGCGGATTCGTTATTGCAAGTGCCGATCTGCCGTTCGAAGAGCATCTGAAAGCGGTGGCGGATTTTATGCCGGAGATAGATAATTGGTCTGTATGCGACAGCTTCGTGAACAGCCTCAAGTTTTTCAAAAAAGACAGGGAGCGTGTCTGGGAGTTTTTGCAGCCGTATTTCGATTCCGATAAGCCCTATGACATCCGCTTTGCGGTCGTCGCGGCGCTCAATTATTTCTCGGACGATGAGTACGCCGCCCGTGCTTTCGGGAAGTTTGATGCGATAACCAACGACGACTACTATGTGAAGATGGCGGTCGCGTGGGCGGTCTCCGTGTTCTTCGTCCATGCGCCGGAAAAGACATGGCAGTATCTCGAAGATAATTGTCTCGACGATTTCACTTTCAACAAGTCGCTTCAGAAGATAACCGAATCTTATCGCGTCACGCCGCAGGACAAGGCGAAGATACGCGCAATGAAACGCAAATAACAGCCGAATAGGAGATAATACAATGAGCAACAAAGTACGCAGAATTTTTTCAAAAGCAGTCAATTTGATTACGTCCGCAACCGCGCAGGGCCTGAGCAAAGGCGAGCTCGGTTCGCCCGATACTCCGGAGGAGATGAAGTCGATTGCAAGAATTGCCGCCGAAGAGGGCATAGTCATGCTCAAAAACAATGGCGTGCTGCCGATAGAAAAAGATGAGAACGTCTGCATCTTCGGCAGGATCCAGAGGGACTATTTCTTCGTCGGCTACGGTTCCGGAGGCGATGTCAACAAGCCCTATTGCGTCGATCTTGTGGACGGCATGAAAAACGCGGGAATAAAAGTCGACGAACAGATTGAAAAGATATACTCGGATTGGATAAAGAAGAACCCGGCGGACGACGGCTTCTGGGGCGCATGGCCGCGCTACCACGATGAGATGAAGATAGACGAAAAGACCGTCGCCGATGCGGCAAAGCGCAGCAGCTGCGCCGTCGTAGTTATAGGCCGCTCCGCGGGCGAGGACAGGGAAAACACGCTCAAAAAAGGCAGCTATTATCTGACCGACGATGAAACAGCGCTGCTCGACAAAGTGACCGCGAATTTCAAAAACACCGTCGTGCTGATAAACAGCGGCAATATTATAGATATGTCGTGGATGAATAAATACGGCGACAAGCTCGGTGCGGTGCTCTATGTCTGGCAGGGCGGAATGGAGAGCGGAAACGCCATCGGCGGGGTTCTCTCCGGCAAAGTTTCGCCTAGCGGCAAGCTGCCCGATACCATTGCCGATTGCTACGAGAGCTATCCGGCGGCGAAGAACTTTGGCAAAAAGACATACAACAACTACGCCGAGGATATCTTCGTCGGCTACAGATATTTTGAAACCTTCGCGCCCGAAAAGGTCATGTTCCCGTTCGGCTTCGGTCTGTCCTACACCACTTTCGAGTACAGCGACCTCAAGGTCTCTGCGGACAGCATCAAGGATACCGACACTCTCAAGGTCTCCTTCAAGATAAAGAACACCGGCGACAGAGACGGCGCAGAGGTTGCCGAGCTCTATGTTGCCCAGGAAAACAGCACCATCTTCCGCCCCGAGAAGGAGCTCAAGGGCTTCAAGAAAGTTTTCCTCAAGGCGGGCGAGGAGAAAGAGGTCGAAATCGAACTCAGCAAGCGCGCGTTTGCGTTCTACGATGTCGACCTCGGCGACTGGCATGTTGAGACCGATGATTACAAGATTCTCGTCGGCGCATCGAGCCGCGATATCCGTCTCGAGGGCAGCGTAAAGGTCGAGAGCACCGTTGACGCCCCCGTCAAGGATCTCAGAGAGACCATGCCCGCTTATTATTCGGCGGATGTTATGAATGTCCCGGACGATCAGTTCAAGGCTCTTCTCGGCCACGAGATTCCCGAGAGCGAGATCCACGACTATCCGAATCTGACCTTTGCCAACACTCTTGAGGACTCCGCCTGCGGCAAGAACGGCGCGAAGCTCTGCAAGATGCTGCGCAAGTTCGTCGGTAGCGAGGGCATGGCGTGCTCCATCGCGCTCCAGACTCCCGTCAAGAACTTCGTCTCCATGAGCATGGGCGTGTTCAGCGAGGAGCTCGGACATCAGCTTCTGGATATCCTCAACGACAAGAAGCCTATGGGACGCGGAATATTCGTCCTCATCGCAAAGGCTATTCCCGCCGTTGCCAAGGGACTTCCGAACCTGCTCAAGAACATCTGATAATCACAGCTCAGACTATCCGCCGCGAGCTTTCTTGCGGCGGATATTTTCATGCGCGAAACAGAGGCTTAATATATGAAAAACAAAGACAGCGTTGAGCTTATAGAATACACAAAGGCGCAGGACGCGCTCAACTGCGTCACCCACGCGCTCGGCGCAGTGCTCGGCGCGGCGGTGCTCATTCTGCTGATTAAAAAGGCAGCGCCGTTTAACAGCGCGAGATATATGGCTTCGGCTATTGTCTACGGACTTTCGCTTATCCTGCTCTACAGCTCGTCGGCAGTCTATCACGGCTTGCCGCAGGGCGAGGCGAAGCGGACAGCCCGTCTTGTCGATCACTCCGTTATACCGATTTTGCTCGCGGGCACGTCGACCCCGTGCTCGCTCATAACGCTCTATAATCACAACAAAATCTGCTGTGCCGTAGTGCTCCTGCTCGGCTGGGGAAGCGTGATATTCGGGCTTGTCGCGAAGCTTTTCTTCTTCCAAAAGACGAAAGCCGCGTGCGTCGCGGTCTATATAATCGCCGGCGCGGTGATGCTCTCCTGCTCGCTCGCGGTTATAGACGAGATAAATGTCCATGCGCTCCTGCTTTTAGTGCTCGGCTGCGCGGTCTATCTCTTCGGTTCGATATTCTGCGCCGTCGGCAGAAAACACCCGTGGTTCCATGTGCCGTTTCATATGTTCATGGTCGCGGGCAGCATGATACACGCGTATGTGATATACGAATATATATTCGCGGCCGCGTGATTATTTAAATTTCAAATAAAAGCAAAAGCGGCGGTTAAAAATTTAATTGCCGCTTTAAAAATTTTGTAAGATTTTGAGTTTAGCGCAGTCTTATATATGAAAGGAGGCGGCAGAGTGACGGAGTTTGAAAAAATATACCGCGATTATTTCGACGATGTGTTTCTTTATATCAAACGACTTTCGGGCAGCGAGGATATAGCCGATGATATCACGAGCGAAGCTTTCTATAAGGCCATGCGTTCGATAAAAGGCTTTCGCGGCGAGTGCGACATCCGTGTTTGGCTGTGTCAGATAGCAAAAAACTGCTATTATACTTATCTCAAAAAAGCCGCTCGGACGGATAGCGTCGATGATTCCGTTCTCTTCAATCTGCCCGCCTTTGAAGGAAACGCCGAAGAGCAGATATTGAAGCGTGATGAGGCAATGAGGGCGCGGAAAATCCTGCGCTCTATTCCCGACCCGTACAGAGAGGTGTTTATGTGGCGCGTATTTGCTCAGCTCAGCTATAAGCAGATAGGCGAGCTGTTCGGCAAAACCGAAAACTGGGCGTGTGTCACTTATCATCGGGCGCGCGGCATGCTAAGAACAGGATTGGAGGAGAACGAAAATGAGAAATGAGTGCAATATCATTCGCGATATTCTGCCGCTGTATGCTGATAAAATGGTGAGCGCGGACACGGAATCTTTCGTTGAAGAGCATCTTATCGGGTGCGCCGAGTGCCGCGCGGAGCTCGAAAAGCTGAAAGTCGCCGATGTTATTGAGGCTGCCGTTTCGGATGCGGAAAATGATGACGAAAAGCGGCTCAAAGCTTTTGCAGGTAAGATTAACAGGAAAAGACATATTGTGATATCCGCATTTGCGGCAGTTCTGTTGATCATCTTTTTGCTCGGCGGCAGTCTGATATCGTCCGCAAAATTCGGCACGGCGAATTTTTTTGCTGCCGCCAACGGTTTTGTGCAGGTGACAGCTGCCGACAGGGAATATGTTGAGATACAACGCTCGCCGAGAGTAGTTGTCGCCCGACCGGACTACGAGCTGTTCGCAGAATATATGAAAAATCGCGGCTTCAGCGAAGTCGAGCAGTTCGGCTCGCAGCATATTTTTTCTGACGGGGAGAGGACAGAGAGAGTCATTTATTATCAAAACTCGTATTTTTCCAAATGGATTTGGGATTGATACTTTTGCGGAGAATCGGAAAAAAGCTTTACTCATGGGGCTTAACTCTGATATAATATACAATGTGTAAATTTATCTCAGGAGGGACGCCGATGAAACACGATTACCACGGAAAACCGGCTTCGCTTTCAGCGCGTCTTATGCGCGTCGCGAGACGGTACAAAAGAGAAGACAGCCCCGAAAAGGCGGCGGAGCTTGCGGCTCTGCCTAAGAGAGAGCTCGGCGAAAATGAAAAGAAACGCCTGCCGGAGTTCATAGCTCCCGGCGATGTCACCTGCTTTTGCGTTGACGATAAAAATGTGCTGTGGATAGGCACAAACGAGGGACTTTGGCGCGTGGACGAGAGCGAAAAAGATGAGCTCGACCGCGTGCAATGCTTCAGAGCCGACGCCTGCATGTTTGATAATAATGTCAAAGCTGTTGAACCGGACGGCAAAGACGGCGTGTGGGTGCTGACCGAAACCGGCGTTTCGCACATTGAGATGCGTCTGCTCTCGGTCGAGCACAAGGCGAATCTTCATTCCGCCATGGACGAGAGGATAGTTCAGCGCCGCGGAATGCTCAGCGGCACTGATTGGAGCGCCGAGAGAAACCGCTGGGTGCCCCACGAGTCTGACAACGACGGACTCTGGACTGCGCTTGTCGCTATGGGAGACATCTGCCGCTACGGCGTGATGAAGAACGACCCGAAGTATACCTCCGAGCAGATAGAGCACGCGCGCAAAGTTGCGACCCGCTGGACGGAGGCCGTGCTCCTGCTTGAATACATACCCTCGTGGAAGGGTAAGGTCGCGGCATTTGTCCGCTACAACGAGCCGGGCACGAACCGAGCGTCAAAGGGCTACCTCAAGCGCGGCAGAGAGGGAAAATTGAACATTCCCGATGTCGGCCCCGCAGGCTTTATACATGCCGAGCTCGGTCCCGTCGATAAAGACGACTGGGCGGAGCGCGACGCAGTGCCTGAGATAGTTTTTCGCAATGTCGAGGGCTATATAGCGCGCTCCTATCATGTCACCGACCCCGTCAACGACCCGATACCGTTCCATGACGGCGTTTTCTTCAAAAAAGTCTATGACCCAGATGGAAAGCTCGTCAGCGTGCGCGTGCCCACGAGCAGCGACAAGGGCGACGATCTGCCCGGACTGCTTACCGTTGACAGCTCGCTCGAAATACCCGAGCGCCTGCGCCGCCTCTATGCGGACGAGGTTGACCCCGCGACCGGCAAGCACTGGGGCGACGACGATATAGTCTATAAATGCGACACCTCGAACGATGAGCTTACCGGACACTATGCGATATGGCAGCTCGCCTATGACATACTCGGCGAGGACGACCCGGAGCTCCGCGAGATAATCGCGACGATAGCCGAGCGCCACGCCCGCCACTTCGCGGACAACGACTATGCCCACACAGACGCGGGCGGTCAGCCGACCTCATGGGCGCGCATGACGAGGGAATATTATCTCAACCGCGACTGCGAGGGCTACGAGGACGGACCGCTCGGCACGATGATCTTGCTCCAGCTGTTTAAAGTTGCACACCATGTCACAGGCAACGAGCGCTGGGATAAAGAATACCGCAAGCTCGCGCTCGAAGAGCCCTATCGCTATGCCGACCTCGCCTGCGAGCACTACGAGCGATATGAAAACAAGATAAAAGAATTTTTGCACAACGAGGAGCTTGACTCCGAGACGCTGTTCCCGATGGTCGTCAAGACGATGAATTATTCCGACACGCGCATGGCGGCGATAGTCTATTACACCATGTCGCAGCTTGAGGATGATCCGATACTGCTCGAAAAGTTCAGGCGCGGCGCGGACTGCTGGTGGAGGCTCGAAAAATACGGGCGCGATATAGAGTGGTCGCTCGTCTATCAGCTGATGTACCCCGACGAGGAGAAATATGACGCATTCGGCAGACCCTGCAAAGATGTTCTCGCATGGCAGGCTTCGCGCTATCCCGTCAGCTCCCGCGAGATATTTATCGACAACACCACTCGCCCCGATGCCCGCGAAGAGGACGGCATGCTCTGGTATAAAAATACCGAGAAGCCGATACCCTATGCCGTTGCGATGGATGAGCGCGGCGGCACGGGCACTGATTTCTTCCATGCCCGCCAGGGTAGATGGGACAATAGCATCGGCGTCAACGGCTCATACAATCTCATCATGCCCTATTGGATAGGCCGCTACAACGGTCTGCTCAAAGAGGAGAGCGCGGGCGGCGATATCACCGCCGACGAGCTCGAGGAGATACTCAGAACGCAGTAAAAATTATTTGAAAAAGAACGGATAAAATAACCGAGCCGCAGCAGTTCAATCTGTTGCGGCTCGGTTTATAATTTACTGGTGGGGTGGGTATATAAATTGGATTTTGTCGCAGAATCCCAATCCGACTATCTCAATTTCTTACTCAGACACCATTCTGCCCACTTTTCCGTTCTGTAGAATTTGCCGGACATTGTATGCCCATACTTGTCCCAGCGGGTGTATTTTATGTCTGCGCCGAGTTTTTTGAGTTTGGCGGCGTAGTAATCGTCGCTGTCTATTTTTACATTTGTGTCGTCCGACGAATGCGCCGCCCAAATCGGCGTTTTGACTAATCGCCCAATATCATATTTTTCATAGTCACGATCCAGGCACAAGCCGCCCATCACGGGCACTGCCGCCGCGAAATATTCGGGGAAAAGATAGATAAGCTGCCAGACGCAGTAGCCGCCGAAGGATGTTCCGATGATATATATGCGCGTTCTGTCGAAATCTGCGGGCAGCTCATCCACAAGCCTCTTTATCGATTTTATATAATTCTGCATCGCTTCGCCTCTGTTTGAGCCGAAAGGTGCCTGCGGCAAAAGAATATTGCAATTTGTTTTTAATAATTGCTTGTACAACGGTATGTTGTCAAACAGCTGTTTTAAGTTGTCACTGCCCATTGCGCCCGCGCCGTGTAAGAGGATAAACAAAGGCTTGTTTTTATCCTTGCTTGCGCGAAACCGGAAGGGGAAGCATATTTTATTCTCTCGGTCGGTGTATTTATAGGCTGAAAATCTGCCGCCGTATACTTTCTTTATGCCGTCGCCGCTGTGACTGAGCTCTTTCTCTATATGCGCGGCGGCTCGGCTTTGCTTTTTCTTGTAGCGCTTATAGTATCTGTACGCCTTCGTGATCGAATTGGGCATTTTGCCCTTTTTCTCGATGGAGCCTTGCGACAGTGTATATAAATATCCGTCGCTGCCCTCGAGCTGAGTTTCGTTTAAAAGGCTTTTAATTGTATCAAGCTCGCTTTCATCGAAGGCTATGAGAGCCAGTCCAATATCCAACGAGCCTTTTTCAATATATGGCTCGAAAGGCGCAATGTCGCAGAAATCGTTGTCAACAAGACAGCGAAACCTCAAGTTGCTCATAAAATCACCGTATATTCAGAATGTGCATTCACATGGCATGATTATTTTTTCAGATATTCCACATACTGCCTGTAAAGCTCCGCCGAGCTCTCATGCCCGGCGAACGAGCCGGAATCCTCGGGATTCATCAGCCCGATATACTGATATCCGATTATCTTGTCCGCATACGGCGCGACGTTCGCTATCTGCCGCTCGATTCGTTTGAAATCGGCGGGGAGCAGGGCGCTTTTGTAGACCATGCCCTCAAAATCGAACAGCTCAATATCGGCCCAGAGCGCGGCGCGTCCCGCTTTATCATGGGCTTTTTTGAGGCGTTCAAATATTCTCTCGCTCTGCCACACGCGCGTCTTCTTGACCCCGATTTCGTCCTGATACGCTATAAAATCGACATCGAGCGAGGCGAGCGCGTCGATATATTTTGAGTTCGTGAGCGTAAGATTCGTGCCGTAGGGCGCGATAAGCGTTTTTTTGTCCGGCGTAATTTCATGGCAGCGGGCGGAGCAGAGATTGACATAGTTCATGAAATTCCCCGAAAAGCGCAGGATTATACAAGTCTCGTCCGGGAAATACCAGCCGTAGAAGCTTTTGTGCCGCGCGTATTTTTCCGTCAGCTCGTCCATCGCCTTGAAAGACCGGTCAATGACCTCGCCGGAAGTTATGTTGACTCCGGGCTTCGTCCAGTCGCCGTAAAAGCCGTTGCCGAGGAAAATCTTTATGCCGCATTTGTCCGCCTCGTCGAGCACCGCCTCGATAGGGTCGGCGCAGGGGATATCCGCCAAAGGAAAAACTGACGACTCAAAATAGCAGCGGTCATAGAGTGCCGTTGCCATGACGACTATATATTCCATGCCGAGCGCCGATATCTCGCGCACCTTTTCGCGCCAGTTTTCGGCGGTAAAGGAGTCGAGAGCGGGGTTCCAGTATTTGCCCTCCGCCGTGTTGTGATGGTGAATTTCAAAAAAAGTTCCGTCAATTCCTCTTGACATAAAAGCACCTCCGTGTTCTTTCTAAATTATATCACGCCGCGACCCGTCAGGCAACGGTTTTCGGTGTCCGATATCAAACCGGGCGAAAACGCAAAATCTTCAAAAAATTCTTTACAAATCGATTGATTACTGATATAATACCGTTGTATGCGTCCGCTACTCGGCTTATGGATTAAACCTCAAAGAGGTTTTCACCGGCCTTTTGCTGGGTTACGGAGCAAATATTAAAATGAGGTGAAAAGAAATGACTCAGGCAGAAAAAACCGCAATTATGCAGGAGTACGCTATCCATGAGGGCGACACCGGTTCTCCGGAAGTCCAGATCGCTGTTCTCACCAAGAGAATCCGTGACCTGACAGAGCATCTCAAGGAGCATCCGAAGGATCATCATTCGCGCCGCGGCCTTCTCAAGATGGTCGGTCACAGACGCAATCTCCTGGCATACCTTCAGAAGGTTGACATTGAGCGCTACCGTGCGATCATTGCCAGACTCGGTATCCGTAAATAATTGCACGACGAGCAGGCAGGAGTTTATTTCTGCCTGCTTTTCTGAACTTACAATCGACAGACTGCAACGGTTTTAGCAGTGAATCGGGGCTCCGGGAAGCCGGGGAACGGATTTATTGCTAAGTCCGGGGGTCTGTGGAAATAAATACAAAGAGGTAAAACTATGTTCGAGGATTTCAAAAAGTTTGAAACTGAAATCGCCGGCAGACCCTTCGTTGTTGAAGTCGGCAAGATGGCTCAGCTCGCAGGCGGTTCGTGCCTCGTCCGTTACGGCGAGACCGACGTGCTCTGCACCGCAACCATGGCTGCAAAGCCGAGAGAGGGCGTGGATTTCTTCCCGCTTTCAGTTGATTTTGAAGAGAAGCTCTATTCCGTTGGCAAGATTCCCGGTTCGTTCCAGCGCCGTGAGGGCAGAGCGAGCGAGAAGGCAACTCTTGCATCGAGAGTTATCGACAGACCCATCCGTCCTCTGTTCCCCAAGGACATGAGAAATGATGTCAGCGTCGTGGCTACCGTTATGTCGGTCGATCCCGACTGCCAGCCCGAAATCGCCGCTATGCTCGGCGTTTCCATCGCGCTCTCCATTTCCGAGATTCCGTGGGACGGCCCGATCTCCGGCGTGAGCGTCGGTCTTATCGACGGCGAGTATGTCATCAACCCCACCGAGGCTCAGCGTGAAGTCAGCCGCATGGCTGTCACCGTCGCTTCCACCTCCGACCTCGTCGCAATGATCGAGGCAGGTGCAAAGGAAGTCACCAATGACGAGATGTTCGACGGCATCATGTTCGCCCACAAGGAGAACCAGCGCATCGTCGAGTTCATAAAGGGAATCCAGGCAGAAGTCGGCAAGAAGAAGATCGACTTCCCCTCAAACGATCCCGCGCCCGAGATGTACGAGGCTATCAAGGATTTCGCTATCGACGATATCCGCGTCGCTCTTGACACCGATGACAAGCGCATCCGTGACGAGCGTCTCAAGCCCATCTATGAGAAGGTTCATGAGAAGTTCGACGAGATTTATCCCGACGAGATAGAGAAGATCGACGACTGCCTTTACAAGACCCAGAAGTTCGTCGTGCGCCGCTGGCTGCTTGATGACGGCAAGCGCGTTGACGGCAGAGGCATCGATGAGATTCGCCCGCTTGCGGCTGAAATCGACCTGCTCGACAGAGTCCACGGCTCGGGTATGTTCACCAGAGGCCAGACTCAGGTTCTGACCGTCACCACCCTCGGCCCCGTCAGCGATTCTCAGATTCTTGACGGCATCGACGGCGAGGACACCAAGCGCTATATGCACCACTACAACTTCCCCTCGTACTCGGTCGGCGAGACCAAGCCCTCGAGAGGCCCCGGACGCCGCGAGATCGGCCACGGTGCTCTTGCAGAGCGTGCTCTTCTGCCCGTTATCCCGAGCGTTGAGGAGTTCCCGTACTGCCTGCGCCTCGTCTCCGAGGTTCTTTCGTCCAACGGCTCGACTTCGCAGGCTTCCATCTGCGGCTCGACCCTTTCGCTTATGGCTGCCGGCGTGCCGATAAAGGCTCCCGTTGCCGGTATCTCCTGCGGACTTGTTACCGAGGGCGACCGCTTCATGACCATGGTCGATATCCAGGGTCTTGAGGACTTCTTCGGCGACATGGACTTCAAGGTCGGCGGCACCAAGAAGGGTATCACTGCCATCCAGATGGATCTTAAAATACACGGTCTGACCCCCGCCATCATCCGCGAGGCTCTTGACAAGACCTACAAGGCACGCTGCTACATCCTCGATGAAGTTATGCTGCCCGTTATCTCCGAGCCCAGAAAAGAGCTCTCAAAGTATGCTCCCAAGATGCTCACCACCAAGATTGACACCGAGAAGATCGGCGATGTCATCGGCAAGCAGGGCAAGGTTATCCAGAAGATCTGCGCAGAGTGCAACTGCAAGGTCGACGTTGAAGAGGACGGAACCGTCTTCATCTCCGCTATCGACATTGACGATGCGAAGCGTGCTCTCAATATGGTTGAGACCATCGCGAACGATCCCGAGGTCGGCGCTATCTACAAGGGTGTTGTTACCCGCCTGATGGACTTCGGCGCATTCGTTGAGATCGCTCCCGGCAAAGAGGGTCTTGTACACATCAGCCATCTTGATGTCAAGCACGTTGACCGTGTTGAGGATGTCGTTGCTGTCGGCGACGAGGTCATAGTCAAGGTTCGCGAGATAGACGACCAGGGCAGACTCAACCTCTCCCGCAGAGACGCTCTTATCGAGGTCGAGGGACTTGTTCCCGAGAACGACCTGTCCGATGAGCCCCGCAGAGCTCCCAGAAGGGACAACCGCGGCGGCAGAGACGGCGGAAGAAGAGATAACCGCGGCGGCAGAGGCGGCCACGGCGGAAAGAGATATTAATCTCTGATATAAAAATTAGCAAAGACCGCTGTATCACAAGATACGGCGGTCTTTTGATATAGCAAAAACGGAACTGCAACTATTGCCGCAGTTCCGCTTTTTATTTGTGATATTTTCCGCCGCTTGATATCATGAACGCGCGGTAGATCTGCTCGAGAAGCATCACACGTGCGAGCTGATGCGGGAATGTCATTTTCGACATCGAGAGCTTGAAGTTCGCGCGGCGCTTGACCTCGTCAGTCAGCCCGTGCGAGCCGCCGATAATAAAAACAAGGTTTCCGCTCCCGCCGACTGCCGCCTGCTCAATATCGCGGCTGAGCTCCTCGGAAGAGAGCTGCTTGCCCTCAATGCACATCGCGTAAACGCGCGCCGACTGGTGAATGAGCTGCAGAATGCGCTTTCCCTCGTCCGCGAGAGCCGAGTCTATCTGCGCCTTCGACGGGTCGTCCGGGATACGTGCGGGGGTCAGCTCCGTTATTTTCAGCTTGCAGAACGCCGAAAGGCGCTTTGAATATTCGGCGCATGCGCCGCGCAGGTAGTCCTCCTTGAGCTTGCCGACGCATATGATATCTATGTTGTACATCTTACCCTCCGTTTAAAAACTTATCGCTTTTCCGTTGTCGCCCGCGACGCCGAGCAGATAGTCGCTGCCTGCCTTTGCGCCGTGGATGGTGAACGCCGAGTGGGTCGTCTCATACGCGAGGTCGGGCGTGTTGTTCTGCTTGCTCAGATGCCCGAGCATGAAGCGCACCGTGCCCGAGTCGAGGAGTTTCACCGCCGCGTCGGAGCACGCCGTGTTTGAAAGATGCCCTATGTCCGAGAGTATGCGCTGCTTGAGCGGATAGGGATAAGGTCCGCGCCGCAGTAGGTCTATCTCGTGGTTCGATTCAAGCATCACGAGGTCGCTGCCGTAAATCGCGTTCATCACCGTGTCGGTCACATGACCGAGGTCGGTCGCTATCGATATGCGCCTGCCGTCCGGCGTGACCGCCGTGTAGCCGCAGCTCTGCGCGGCGTCATGCGGCGTTGCAAAGGGCTTCACATATATCCCCGCCGCCTCCGCGCCGTTTTCGCTTATCTCGCGCGCGGTGAACTTGCCGTTGAGTATGCCTATGGAGTCGAGCGCCCTGAGCGTGCCCGCCGACGCATAGACATCAATATTCCTGCTGCCTGCAAAGACCCGCAGCCCGTTTATATGGTCTGAGTGCTCGTGGGTGATGAAAATCGCGCTGATGCTGTCCGGCGATACGCCGATATTTTCGAGCGCGCCGGTTATTCTTTTCGCGCTGACTCCCGCGTCGATGAGTATGCCGCCGTCGGAAGTGCCTATGTATATGCAGTTGCCGCTGCTCGAAGAGAAGAGCGGACAGAATTTTGCCATGTTTTGCTCCTTTAAAAAATCCTGCGCCGGCATGACCGATGCAGGATTCTTGCATTTATATTTTTAGACTGCTCTTGAGATATCGTCGGGTTCGGGTCTGTCAACGCGGCGAATGTCCGCGCCGAGCCCGGTGAGCTTTTCGACGATGTTTTCATATCCGCGGTCGATGTGCGAAATTTCTTCAATCTCGGTCGTGCCTTTGGCGATGAGTCCGGCGATTATCATTGCCGCGCCCGCGCGCAGGTCGTCTGCTCTGACGGGTGCGCCTTTGAGCTGCTCGACACCCTCGATAACTGCCATCTTGCCCTCGACTTTTATCGACGCGCCCATGCGGGTCAGCTGCTCGACATAGCGGAAGCGGTTATCCCAAACTCCCTCGGAAACGAAGCTTGTGCCGTCCGCGATGCTCAGAAGAGCGGTCATCTGCGGCTGCATATCGGTCGGGAAGCCGGGGTATGGCATAGCCTTTATCGTGCATTTGCCGGGTCTGCCGTTCGCGCAGACTCTGATGCTGTCGTCATTTTCTATAACATCGATGCCGCACTCTATAAGCTTGGCGGAGATGGATTCAAGATGCTTCGGAATAACATTCTTGATAAGAACGTTTCCGTCCGTTGCGGCGGCGGCGACCATATATGTGCCAGCCTCGATCTGGTCGGGGATTATCGAATAGTTGCAGCCGTGCATATGCTCGACTCCGCGGATTTTAATTGTATCCGTACCTGCTCCGCGAATGTCCGCACCCATGGAGTTGAGGAAGTTCGCGAGGTCAACTATGTGCGGCTCTTTTGCGGCGTTTTCAATAACGGTCAGCCCTTTCGCCTTGACTGCGGCGAGGATAACATTGACCGTCGCGCCGACAGAAGCCTCGTCGAAATAAACGGAGCTGCCCTCAAGCCTCTCGGCGGCGGCGTCGATTATCGCATTTTCGCCTATCGTGACTGTTGAGCCGAGCAGCTCAAAGCCCTTGATGTGGCGGTCGATCGGGCGCACGCCGAAGTTGCAGCCGCCGGGCATGGCGACTTTCGCGCGGTGGAATCTGCCGAGCAGCGCGCCGATGAAATAATAAGAAGCGCGCAGATGCTTCGTCATATCGTGCGACACGACGTAGGAGTTGACTCCCTTTGTGTCGATCTCGAGCGTGCTCTTGCTCAGGCGTTTTATGCGCGCACCGAGCTGTTCGAGAATTTTTGTCATATAATAAACATCGCTGATGTTGGGAATGTTTTCAATAACACATACATCCTGAGCGAGGATAGTTGCGGGCAGAATAGCTACGACTGCGTTTTTAGCGCCGCTTATGCTGACCTCTCCTCTGAGGGGTATGCCGCCGTTGAGCACGAACTTTTCCAATTTGTTCACTCCTATATAGTTTTTATATCAAAAAAGCAGTAAAAATCGAATGAAATAAAATACATTTTACGACACTAAATTATATCATCTTTTTGCCCCATTGAAAAGGGTTTTTTCAAAAAATTATACTGCATTTTTCTGCGTCGGCGGCGTTGTGCAATAAAAATTTTAGATTTTGCCGGCAATGCCGCGCATTTCTGCTGTTCGGTTTTATTATTGACAGCTTCGGCACATTTAGAAGCGGAATTTTTTAATTTAACAAGGCTGAAAAACAGCACTTTATTTCTCTTCTTTAAATTGTTGACAAGCAAAAAAATATTTGATAAAATCAAATTGCAGGAAGTGTTTATATACGATAAAAATATACCGCGGTCTTTTGAGACTTTCCGCAAAAACAGGAGGACTGCAATGAAAAGCTCAAACAGTTTTTCAAAAAAAGAGATTTTGACGGCCGTCTCTATGGTGCTGTTTCGCACTGTAACGGGCATTGTGCCTGCGCTGGTGTTTTTCGATATAAAATTTCCGGATGAACTGAGGAATGCCGTCTATTCAACGGCGGGGACGGTGGTGAGTGCTGCTTTAATATTGCTGTATACCGTTATAAGCGCAGTTATGGGAAAAAAGAAATCAGACGGTTTTGCACTCGGAATGGGAGCATCACTTTTTTTAGGATTGCTGCTTCTCCCGCTTGTTTGGTGGCCGGAGTTGTTGCTGTCGCTGGCGATAACCGGCGCTGACGGTGGCTTGGTCGTTCCTCTGATGGTGCTGTCGGCGATACCTATATTTGTATATATACTGTTCAGAAAATGTTTTGCAAAAACAGAAGCATAAAATCGTCCGGCAAAGAGATTTGCCGGATTTTTTCTCGGCTGTTCGGATGTATAATGCATGATTTTTACTTTGTATATTGTTAATTTCTCTGTTTTATGGTAAAATTTTTTCATCAACCGAAGGGGGCGTCGCATTGGACAGGCTCGATAAAACAGTTGCAAAGCAGATGAATATTTCCCGCAGCGGCGCAAGGCAGCTCATAAGAAGCGGAGCGATCGAGGTGAACGGCAAAAAGATATTCGCAGCCGACGAGCAGCTTGACATAAATTCCGACGAGCTGAAGATAAACGGAAAAACAGTCACCGTGCGCCGATATCTCTACATAATGCTCAACAAGCCCTCCGGCGTGCTCAGCGCCGCAAAGGATCCCGACTGCCCGACGGTCGTCGATCTTCTGCCGCCAGAGCTTAGTCGGCGCGGACTCTTTCCCGCCGGCAGGCTCGACAAGGACACAACGGGGCTTTTGATAATCCCCGACGACGGCGACTTTGCCCACCGCCTTATCTCGCCGTCCCACCATGTCTACAAGACCTACGAGGCGACGCTCGAGAGCGATATAAGTGAAGAACAGCTTGATACCCTGCGGCAGGGCGCGGTGCTCGGCGACGGCACGGAGTGCCTGCCCGCGAGGCTCAGAAAGATAAGCGATGAGCCGCCCACGGTGCGCGTTCAGATACGCGAGGGCAAGTATCATCAGGTCAAGAGAATGTTCGCGTCCG
>ERZ780148.1101-NODE-1101-length-19523-cov-2.412677_pt1 | contig 19523 bp, 10 predicted proteins | sample MGYA00510984_ERZ780148 | MGnify/ENA primary metagenome ERZ780148 (study PRJEB29588, sample SAMEA2160902) | human gut metagenome | biome: human gut; feature: human-associated habitat; material: faeces | place: Denmark | collected 2008/2010 ...
GTCTTTACGACGGAAAAGACTGTTTTTAAGGTTACTACTGATGGTTAAACTAACCCTAGGGTTAATTTAGTTTTTACGGCACGATTTTATCGAAAAGTTTGTCGACGTTGGCGTAAAGCAAATTGTGGCATACTCCCGCCGCCGTAGCTCCTATTCCGCACAGAATCACCCACGATATGATTTTCGCGACGATTTCGGACGGAATAATTATCACGAACATAATGGGGATAGTTATTAAAAGTATGCCGATCGCCATATTTATCAGCATGGGCACGACTGCGTTGCGGTTGTTTTTGACCGCTTCGTTGGGCGTAGACCAGTTGAGTTTCGGTCGGCGCAGATCGATATAAACGCACACGCAATTGTAACCGTAGTTATAAAGAAGCAGAAATATCGTGCCGAAGATTATATTCGCAACGTCGAACGCGAGAACGGCGGACACCACGAGCGATGTGAATATAGACAGCGAGGAAATCAGAGCGTACAAAAGGATTTTCGCGCGGATCTGTACTCGGTACGGTACGGGTATGACTTTCAGAAGATAAAAGTTTTTGCCCTCGCGGGTTATCGCCGTGGGCGCGCCTACGTTCATACTTATGCCGAACATCGCGATAAAGCCGATCAACGCAAAACTCTTGATGATCGTGAACAGTCTTATCGTTTCGGCGGCAAGTTCCTCTTCCGCTCCCGCGTCAAACCCGGTAGAAAACATCGTGGACATAAAATAGATTATGATCGGGCAAAGAAGTATGCCGGAAAGGCATTGAAAAGCAAACGCCGGGGTGCGGACGAGTTCTCGCCACTCCTTCTTGAAAAACGCGGACAGCGCCGAGTCGCTTTCGGTAAACTCTACTTTGCCGCCGTTCTTTTTCGTACCGCCCTCCAAGATGCTGCGAGCGCCTCTGCGGTAGACCGCCGACGACACGAGCACGGCGAGCGCGAGAAGCACTACCACGAAGCCGACGAACACGGCGAGATTGATAAGCGCGGCGACACCGACCGAAAATTCGCCGAACGCCGTTTTGGGCGAAAGCGTCGCAAGCCTTGCGATCGCGGCAAGCGGAACAAGAATCGCGGCTACGGTATTCAGCACGTTCGTGAGCGCGGCGACGATCGCTTCGGGATTGAACTCGTCGCCCGTACCGGAATTCATACCGGCAATCAGCGCGTAGTACGCGGCAAAAACTCCGCAACCCAGCAAGATCACCACTATCGAGGTGAGTGCGCCTTTGTTTTTAAAGAAGCTGACGATCCACATCAGCGGAATCGCAAGCACCGAAACGATTACGAGCGGAATCGCGGGAACGAGCAGTATCGCGAACAGCATTACGATATAAAACAGCGCGCTCTGCCCCGTGATTATTCCGACCGACAGCATTGCGGGGATAAGAATCACCGTGCTGACGATGATTTCTGTGATGTAAACTACCGACAGTTTCGCCATAAAAACAGTGGACGGTTTTACCGGCAAAGTCAGCATAAACTCGGTGTCGCGCGAGAAGTACAGATAAGTCATCATAGGCACGAGTCCAAGCAATACCACCGCAACGCACGCGACCGTCAAAAGCAGCGTGATAAACTCGGGTAAAAGCCCCATGCCGTTGACCGTCTCCGCAAGCGCCGCGATTGCCAGACAAATGGAAGCTATCACCGCCGCGAACACCAGTCCTACGAATATATAAGCCGCCCAGATCCATTTACTGCCTTTTTCGCCGCTTTTGCGGAACATATACTTAAAGAGCAGACGGAAAATCGTAAAATAATTTTTCATCGGGTTACTCCGTTTTGTCGCCGTGTGCGGCGGGCGTTTCCGCTTCGTCGGTACCATGCGGTTTCTCGTCCATAACGCTAGGCGCGGTTTCGGCGTGACCCAGGGGGTCGTCACGGTTTTCCGCAATGGAAAAACCTTCGCCCGCGACCGCAAGGAACGCTTCTTCGAGCGATTCGTCGTTTGCCTGAGCCTTGACTTCCTCTATCGTACCCGAGGTTACGAGTTTACCTTTGACGATGATACCGACGCGATCGCAGATCTTCTCGGCGACTTCGAGAACGTGCGTGGAGAAAAACACGGTGTTTCCTTCTTCGCAATGGCGGCGCATAAGTTCTTTTAGTTCGTACGCCGACTGCGGATCCAATCCCATCATCGGTTCGTCGAGTACCCACAATTTGGGGTTATGTATCAACGCTCCGATAATCGAGATTTTCTGTTTCATTCCGTGCGAGTACGTTTTGATCGGATTGTTGAACGCATCGGTCAGATGAAAAAGTTCGAGCATGCGTTCCGCGCGGGCTTTGCGGTCGGCAAGCGACACGCCGTAGATGTCAGCAAGAAAATTTACGTATTCTTTGCCGGTGAGTTTGTCATAGATGACGTCGTTATCGGAAACGTAGCCGACGTTGCGCTTGGCGTTGATCGGGTCGCGCTTCATATCGTAGCCGCAGATCTCTATCTCGCCCTCTTCGTACGACAGAATCCCGGTGAGCATTTTGATCGTAGTGGTTTTGCCGGCGCCGTTCGGTCCTAAAAATCCATAGATTTCGCCGGGCTTGAGTTCGAGGCTAAGGTCGTCTACCGCTTTGGCGGCGCCGTGGTTGTACGTTTTGGAAACGTGCAAAATTTTAAGCATTGTTTTTTCTTTCCTTTTCTTTATAATATAGTCGATAATATCGTGCGACGGCGATTACTTGCGCTTGCCGTCGATATAGTCCTCTATATACGCCATAAATTCTTTGACTTCTTTTTCTTTTCCGTTCTCCGACGGACGATAGAATTTCGTGCCGACGAGTTCGTCCGGAAGGTATTGCTGGCGGGCGTAACCGCCGAAGTCGTGCGGGTAAATATACGGTTTGTCGCTCTTGTCGAGCGTCGAATAATCGGTATTGCGAAGATGCAACGGAACGTAACTCGCGCCGCGTTCCTTGACCGCGCTTTGCGCTTCGTTCATAGCGATAACGACGGAGTTCGATTTCGGCGCGGTACATACGTAGATTATCGCGTGGCTGAGCGCAAGAAAGCCCTCGGGCGGACCGAGTTTTTCGTATGCAGTCATAGCGTTCACCGCGACTATAAGCGCGTTACTGTCGGCAAGTCCTACGTCCTCGCTCGCGTGGGCGATAGTTCGTCTGAAAATTATCAGCGGGTCAAGTCCCGAAGCGATAAGCCGAAACGCCCAGTACAGCGCGGCGTCGGGGTCGGAGCCGCGGAGCGACTTGCAGTACGCGCTGAGCATATCGAAATACGTGCTTTCGTCCACCGAAATGGTCTTTTGCTGAATGGATTGTTCTGCGGAGGTTTTGTCTACGGTAACGCTACCGTCCGCGGCGGGCGGCGTGGTAAGCACCGCGAGTTCCAGACCGTTAAGCGCGTTCCTAAGATCTCCGGAAGCGCCCCACGCAAAGTGACGAAGCGCGTCGTCGGTCACGGTAAGGTTCATATTGCCGTAGCCGTTCGTCTTATCCTCTATCGCGCGTTTCAGTCCTTTTACGATATCGTCTCCGGTCAAGCTCTTGAGTTCGAAAACTCTGCACCGTGACACGATAGCGCGGGTCATGGAAATATACGGGTTTTCGGTGGTAGAGCCGATAAAAATTATACTTCCGTCCTCTATCGCCGAAAGCACGCAGTCGGACTGCGCCTTATTCCAGCGGTGACACTCGTCTAAAAGCAAGTACGTTTTTTTGCCGTAGAGTTTCAGTCGCTCTTTGGCTTCTTCTATCACTCGCTTTGCGTCGGCTACTCCGCTCGACACGGCGTTCAGTTTTTCGAACGCGCCGGCGGTCGAGTTCGCTATGACGGAAGCGAGCGTGGTTTTGCCCGTGCCGGGCGGTCCGAAGAAAATACAACTGCCCAGTTTATCCGCTTTGATCGCGCGCACAAGCAGCGAGTTCGGGTATATCAGATGTCCTTGCCCGATAAACTCGGACAAGTTCTTCGGTCGCATGCGGTCGGCAAGCGGCGCAAGCGATTTTTTGTTCGTTGAAAGGTCGAATAAATCCATATTATGAATTATACACTCTTTTAACGCGTATTGCAAGCGCGCGAGCCGTAAATTGCCGACGATTTTTGATATTTTGCGGCGTTACATTCAGATACGATTCGCTTAAGTGTTGTGCACGGGTGCTACGAAATACGCCGACTACAACAATTATAGCTGTATTATGCCTAACATAGTACTCTATTTTTGCCGCAAAAGTACGATATTTTTACCGTTAAGCGAAGAAAACAGCCGTAAAGTATTAGAATTATACGTTACTCCGTCGATAGCAAAGCGCCAGTCGCCGTCCGCCTCCGAATTATCTATAACGACCGATATATCGCACTCGCCTTTCCTGATTCGGATCTTATAGTTCCCCTCGTCATGCGGTAGGCGCGGATCGAGCGTAAGTACGCCGTCCGTAATTTTTACGCCGAGATACTCCTCCGTTATACATTTATATAACCAGCCCGCCGCGCCGGTATACCAACTCCATCCGCCCTCGCCCGCATGCTCGCCGGAATAAACGTCGGCGGAAATCACGTACGGTTCGTTACCGTACTTTTTCGCCTTGTCCGCGGTTTCGGCTTTTTCGATCGGATTAAGGAGTTCCAATACTTTAGCCGCTCGCTCGCACTCGCCCGCTTCGAATAACGCGATAGCAAACCATACCGCGGCGTGCGTATACTGCCCTCCGTTCTCTCGCACTCCCGCCGGATAGTCGGTTATATAGCCGACGTCACGCGTATTTTTTATCGGCGGATCGAGAAGTTTTACTATGCCTGCTTTTTCGTCGACGAGTAAGCGATAAGCGGTATCGAGCGCTATGCTCGCTTTGTGCGGCGGGGCGATACCGGAAATCGCAGCGAAAGCCTGAACGAGTATATCGATTTTGCACTCTTCCGAGTTTTTACTGCCGAGCACGATCCCGTCGTCGGTAATGGCGCGGATATATCTGTCGCCTTCCCACGCAAGTTCAACGGCGGCTTTTTTCACGTTCATAAGTTCGCGAAGTTCGACCTTATCCTCTTCACTAGCGAGCGGCAGAAATTTTTCGCACACGTAGTATAACAACATCGTGCCGAATACGGTTGTCCCCTTACCGCGCGCGCCCACTTCGTCCATGCCGTCGTTCCAATCGCCGCCTTTCATAAGCACGAAGCCGTCGTCATTCAGTTCGGTCGACGATATCGCGCGCATACAATGCTTACGGACGGTTTCGGTCGTTTCGGTAAAGCCCGGCGAAGCGTAAACGGACTTTTGACCGTTCGCAATAGGCACGTCGCACAGAAACGGCGCGCGCTCGTTCAGCACGGCTTTATCGCCGGTAAAGTCGACGTATTCGGCAACGACGAGCGGTAAAAACAACCGATCGTCGGTAAAGTGAGTTCGCACTCCCGCTAGCCCCGGGTGCCACCAGTGCTGAACGTCGCCTTTTTCGAACTGTCGCGCCGAAGCCGTCAATATATGCGAACGGACGAGTTCCGGATTTACGTACAGAAGCGCAAGGCAGTCTTGCAGTTGGTCGCGAAAACCAAACGCGCCGCTCACCTGATAAAAGCCCGCGCGGGCGTAAAACCGCGAACACAGCGTTTGATACGGCAACCACTTATAGAGATAAACTACCTTAGGATCTCCCTCGACGATTTCTATGCACGACAAACGTTCGTACTTTTTTCGCACGGTTTCCAGAATTTCGTCCGCAAGTTCGGGGTGCGGTTGCGCTTCGCAGGCGGACAGACAGAACGTAACGCACGCCTTTCCGTACGCGGGTACGCAGATTTTTACCGAATAGATCGCGGCGGATCCGTTCAACGGTTGGAGATTTCCGACGCGAACGTAACGATTGCCGTCCGTCATAGCCGCACGATTGAACGAGTACGACGAAGCCTCGGTATCCGAGGAAATCGTACACGTTTCGCCGTTATTCGCATTTTTAAAGACTATCGAGCCGCTTACGAATTTTCCCTCGAGCGACGGCGCGGTGTACTCGCCGAAGTCGCCGAGTACGATATCCGCAACGAACGCCGCGTCGACGGCGCGTTTCTCGCTTTCGGTATTGACCAGTTCTACCGAGTAATACTTTACCGCCGTTTCACCGACGAACTCGGTAAGCGTGGCGATCAATCCGTTATAGTTGCAATAGTAACGCGTAAAACCAAACGAGTGCAGTACGAAATATTTGCAATTCTTGCGTATGGGCGCGGAAGTTATCGTCCAGACGTTGCCTTTTTCGCCAAGAAAAACCGTTTCGGACGAACGATCAAGCACTGAATCGCCCGAAAATTCGGTCAACTTGCACTCGCGCGAGTTTCCAAAGTACGTGAAACCGCCGCCGCTTTCGGTCACCACCGAGCCGAATTCGGAGTTGCAAATCACGTTACTCCACGGCTTGGGTATGCATTCGCGGCTCACGTCGATAAAGTACGCGCCGCCCTCGGTAAGCCCGCCGTAAGCAAGCGGCATCGCAAGTTTCGGCGCGGATAACGGCGCGGGCGGATACGGCGCTTTACTTACTATCGGCCGCAAGTCCGCGTATAAGTTTCCGCGCTCGAGATCGAGAGAATTTCTCAGCAAGTTTTCCGCTTCGCTCGGCATCATCGTTCGGTTAACAGTCTTGAAAACACAATCGGACGGAACCGCCGCGCGAAGCCCGACACGCTCGATCGCGGCTTCCACTGAGTTGAAAACCTCGGCAAAATAACCGTACTCTTCGCTATAGATTACCGCCAAATTAAACTTAACGTAATAATTATATATCGTCTTAAAACGGAAAAGTATATTTTCAAGCAACGGTACGCTATGCACAGACTCTGCCATAACGGTCACCAGCGGGTAACGCGTATTGACGATATTTTTCACGGAATCGTCGCGGTACGAGCCGACGCACGAAAGAATTTTTGCGGCAACCATGCACGTTTCGTTATCGGGCTGCCCCGCTAAGCACGGCGCGGCAATTTCGCGGCAAACGAATTCCTCGCCGGCCGCCACTCGCAATCGTTTGATCAGATCGTCTTCGGAAAACGCGGCTAAAAGCGCAAACGTAACTTTTCGCTCTTCTCCGGGAGCAAGGCGCAAACCGACTTTTGCCGCCAGAATCGGATCGAGTACTTCGCCGAATTTAACAGATTTTCGCCGACCGTAAAACTCGCCGCGAGCGGAAATATATTCCGTTTCGTCGCCGCCGCTCGCAATCAACCCCGCGCAAACGCCGATTTTTGGGCGCACGGCGATCACCGCCCGACCGTCATTCCTAAGCGAAGTTTTGACGAACATATTATTGTACTCACGGTGCGATAAATCGCGGTCGCGCTCATCAAGCACCGGCTCCGTCGCCCCTTCGACCGTAACGTCGAGCGGCTCATCCAAGCGATTTTTTACTCTCACGACTCGCATTTCGCCCGCTACCGCCACGAGCGGCTTTGCGATAGTCGTTACGGCAAATTCTCTCGTATTAAGTCTGAACTCGGCGCTACCGCGATTGAAATTCGCAAATCCTCCGCGGGTCGCAACAACGTCGGAGTCAGCCGTTTTTATCGTCACGAAAAAGCCGTTATTCCTACGTTTACGCGTTATATCGTAGTTTCCCATTACGGAAAAACCGTTTCCGTTACAATCTATTACCGTTTTATAGTCACGAGAAGCATACATACACACTTCGGGATATTCGCCGCTTCCTCGTATCGTGCGCAAGACCGAACGACGAGTTTTGACTTGCGGAGCGGTGCTTTTCCTATCCGCTTTTGCGTTCGGCATAGGCTGAGTCAGGAGAAGTTCCGCGGCACGCACTTCGGGCAATTCGCGCATAGCCGATGAAATAGCGCCGTCCGTAAGATAATTGCAGATCCCCGCCATTGTCATGCCTTGATGATGCGCCATAAAACTGCGAATCACTCTGCCGTCATCCACCGCTTCGTACAAGCCGTACTTACCCAAAAGATCGTTTTCGTAAAAAGCCGCAATCTGCGCTTCGCCGCGCTCGCCCGCATAACCGAGCGACAATGCGGTAGCGTACGGCGCGATCACCTTGCCGCCGTAATACTCGCCAAGCGCCACGCACGGAACCCCAAACGCTCGGTAACGATAATCGCCGTTATTCTCGAACGCATAGTACTGACTTTCGGAAATACCGTAATATTTCGATCCGATTTCGCGAGCGTACCGCATCTGCGCACGAACAGAATTTTTCGCCGACACGGCGTACAAAGTGCCTTTCGAATACTTGAAAAACGTAGGCGTAAGCAAGTACTCGAAAGCCCCGCCCGACCAAGAAAATAAGGTTCTTCCGCTATAAGATGCTAATCTTCTTTGCAAATTTTGCCAAGCCGCACGCGGGATTTTATTCAATCCTATTGCTGCCAGATAAGTCGCAGAGGCTTCGCTCGCCACCAAATCGTAATAGCCGTCGAAGCGCTTTTCCGTTTCGTTCCACCCTATTCTCAGTAATCCGCGTCCCTCGTCGTACAACGCGGCAAAGTCGGTATCCGCGATTATCTCGTCGATTTCCGCGGCGGTTTCGCTATCCGCAAACGTTTTACAAAGAAGCAACGCGCAGACGAAGTTACCGCTGTCGACAGACGAAACGTAGCGCGGCGGAAGCGGCTCGAGCGTTTTTACGTCGTACCAGTTGTAAAGATGCCCGTTCCGCTTCTCCATTCGCCGAACGGTCGCAAGCACGCTTTGTACAAAATCACGCGCTTTGTCTTCGTCGATAATTTCAAGTTTCATTGCCGAATACGCCGCGACAAGCGCCATACCGATATTAGTCGGCGAAGTCCGATTGCAAAAGCCGCGTTCGCCGTCCTCACAGTAGTTGTCGGGCGGCAAAAAGTTATGCTCCGCTGTGCAAGAATCGGCAAAATAATTCCACGTTTTAGCCGCAATCAGCGACATATAACTTCTGCAAGCGGACGGAATTTCGCGCCTTTTCACAGGCTCGGACAAAAATGCTTGAAGCGGTCCCGCCAGCACGAACGCCGCTCCGAACACGTACACGGCAAACGAGCACGCAAGCGCCGCGTTAAGCGCGCACAGCCCCGCGCCGAACGCGAACGAAACGAAAAACACCGCGCCGTCGCCGCCGCGAGTATGCGCGAAAACGCTCCACTCGAGCAGTCCGCGTTTGATTACGAGTCTTACGAGCGTTACCGCTATCGCCGCCACACCGAACAATGCCGCAACCGGCAGAACGCAGACGAAAAAGGCTTCGCAAGCAAGCGACTTTATAAACGATTCAGAATTGCAGACAAGCGACGGCAAACATAACGCAAGCCTTACGATTGACGGCAAAAACGCGAGTAATAACGCTTCGAATCCGCCTGTTATCGCCGCGAAAATTATCAGTGCGAGCGAACACGCTTCGGACAGCGTAAAAATCAATCCCATAAAAATATGCCATTTATCTATCGCGGATATTGAGTTTTTACGTAATTTTCCGTTTTTGGACGATACTATCGGACATAACCACGGCAATAATTGCCAATCACCGCGAAGCCAGCGCAGTCGGCGGCGAAGCCAAAGCGAAAACGAAGTCGGCGTAGAATCGAGCGCGATTTCGTCGCAATTCCGAGCGCCGGCATACGCGCCTTCTATAAAATCGTGGCTGAGAATTCTACCATCCGGAAACGCTTTTCCGACCGCTTCGTCGAATTCTTTTACTCGGTAAATCCCTTTGCCGGTATAGTTACCCCGCCCGAACAGTTCGGAGTTAGATTCGCACGCGCACGAGTAAGAATCAAACCCGGTCGCGCCGGAAAACAGTCCGGCAAACTGCGTTTTTTCGCTTGAAGCGGGATCCGTGCGCACGTTCATACTCGCCACGTTCACGGCGCGGTTGTACGGGTGCTCCATAAGCGCCGTAAGGTCGTCGGCGCAGTTTAACAGCGTGTCCGAATCAAGCGCCACGACGTACTTCGCGGCAAACGAGCGCCCCAAGATTATTCTGAACGGAGCGGTTTCGCCGCGCAGAATCAAGCCGTTGAAATCACACAACGCGCCGCGTTTGCGCTCCCAACCTTGATAGCAGTTTTTATCTTTCAGGAAACTACGATTACGCACTAAAATATTGAATTTATCGCCGTTAAGACGGCTGAACTCGCGCTTTAAATAGTCGATAATTTCGTCGTCAGCGGCAATTTTGTCCTCGGCGGCAGACGGCAGATCGGCAAGAAGCGCGTACGAAAAACGCTCGCCGGGGTTAGCCGCGGCAACGGTTTCGAGCATAAAAATCGCGTCTTTCGCTTCCGCTACCGACGAAATCAACCGAGTATACGTTATGCAAGCATTTGCCGATTTCGGAATATATCGTTCGCTAAGGTGCGGCAACGGGCGTTTTTCTGTCGCCGCACACGTAAGTACATTGACGATAACTTCCGCTACCGCAAGCGCAATCGGCGCGGTCAACGCCGTTATAGCCGCTTTGAAAGCGGGCGCAAGAAACCATGCGACCACAGTAACTGCCGAAGCGATCGCAAGTTTCAATAGAATTATCGAAAACGCGACGAATTGACCGCGAAGAGGCTTCAACAGATAAAACGATACGTCGATTTTCTCCGCTATCGCACGAGCGTAGACTTCGGCGGCAATCGAAGTTTCGGCGCGCTTCTGCCTTTTTGCGATTTTCCCTACCCTATAAAGATAATGGCGGCGAGTCGCAAGAGTACACTCGACGTATCCGCACGACGGCACACCGGACAATATTTTATTTGCGGGCGACAGCGACAACAAAAACTCGTCCGTGAGCCACGACTTCATTGCAAAAACGGTGCCCACCGTCGCCGACACAGCAAGCGCGTAACGGTTTGCCGCGGCGTAATACCCCGACGTACGGGCTTCAACATCGAAACCGTTGTCGCGACAGAGTTTTTTCAGCGAATTTACAAATTTACCGTTGCCGTTCTCCGATAACGCAGTAACGTAAGCCGCGCTATTCAGCAAGTCGAGGTTGACTTTTTCGCGGTTTGCGTCGCGCTTGCCCGCTTCGCGGCGCCTGTCGGAAACGACGTGGCGGGCAGCTACCGCGGCTATATACTCGCAAAGCGCAAACCCGAGAACGTGCGGCAAGGCTTCGATCTCGACGTAGTCCAGCGGGCAGTCGTAATTGAACGCGCGGACGCACTCCGAAAAAGTTTCGCGAAGCACGGCGCCGCCCGAAAATCTGACCACTGCCGAACAAAGCGCGTATACTCGCGGCAAGCCGTTTACATGCGGAAGCGCGGAAAAATCGCCGTTTTTTCGGGAAAAATTCAGCGTTTCGGTGATTTTATAGTAGTTTTCGTAGATAAGGCGTTCGTACTCGCTGATATTCTCGCCCGCAGTCACACGCTTTGCAATCACGGCGTAAGCCGCGGCAAGGCGCTTTTCGACCGCGCGAAAATTCAGTCCGTCACCCCCTTCGTCTGCGTTTCTCGAATCCGCCGCAAGCGCAGGAACAGCCGTAAGCAAGCTTTTCCGATCGGCAATCGGAGGCAATGAAAAATCCACGGACGGCGACGGCACACGCAAAGCCGCGACCATCGCGCACAACAAAATCACACAAGCGATAACTACGATAAAATACAGCATAATTTCTCCGAAGCGTTTTTCGGTAATTATGCCCGATTTTGCCGCGGGTTAAACTGTTCGGAAATTTAAATCGGATAAGAAAAACTCCCGCTAAAACGGGAGCCGAATTTCAAAAGAAGCAAGATAATCTGTAAGCCGAATTCTGTCAAAGGGCGGTTATCTGTCTAGACGTATCGTTGCCGATACGTTCAAGCGATACGGGAGGAACGGCGGACAACCGATTTTCCTCACAATCTTGCACCGAACGGGGTTTACATTGCCACCCGCGTTGCCGCGGGCGCGGTGGGCTCTTACTCCGCCTTTCCATCCTTACCGAAGCCTTGCGGCTACGGCGGTTTATTTCTGTTGCACTTTCCTTAAAGTCGCCTTCACCGGTAGTTAGCCGGCGTTCTGTCCTATGGTGTTCGGACTTTCCTCGCGGCAAGCCGCGCAACCGTCCGATTATCTTGCGACATTATTATACCACGCTTTATCCGAAAGCGCAAGCAAAACGCGCAGATTGTCGAAGTCGTTTTTATCAGCATAAAAGCGACGCCTCGTGACAGTCAATCCGATTGTCGACAAAATCGGCTTACGGTCAGTCCTTGAGTTCTTTCGATAATTTTTCGACCGCTTTCTTCTCTATTCTCGAAACGTACGAGCGCGAAATATTCAGCATATCCGCGACTTCGAGTTGGGTATGAACCTCTTTGCCGTCAAGCCCGTACCTAAGACAAATTATCGTATACTCGCGTTTTGAGAGAACGCGATGAATTACGTTCATGACTTTTTCCATCATTATCCCGTTCTCGACGCGCGTGAACAGATTGTCGTCTTTCGCCGGCAGAAGTTCCATAAGCGTGATTTCATTGCCGTCTTTATCCACCCCGACGGACTCGGAAAGCGAGATTACGCCGCGGTGCTTTTTGTTCGCGCGTATGTACATAAGTATTTCGTTGTCGATACATTTCGCAACGTAGGTCGCAAGTTGCGAACCTTTGCCGTACTCGAAACTTTCGATGCCTTTTATAAGACCTATGCTTCCGACCGAAATAAGATCGTCGGCTTCACCCGCGCTCCCGTACTTTTTTACGACGTGAGCCACGAGCCTGAGGTTATGGCGAATCAGAATTTCGCGAGCTTCCGCGTCGCCGCTTTTTGCTCGCAGAATATACTCGCGCTCCTCATCGGGCGAAAGCGGTTTCGGAAACGATCCCGTATTGGTGACGTAGGAAGTAAAGCAAAAAATCTTGCTGAGAAACGTCATAAACGACTCGACGACCATATAATTCTCCCTCGCCGCCGCGCACTATGTCTGACATAGTACTATGAAATTCGACGACTTTATCATTATATGACCGTCTTTTTGCCTTGTTGCACGTCCAACAGCCCCGTTTTACCCGCCCGCTTGGACTATTTTATTATAAATTATCAAAACTTATTTAATAGAGCTGTTCAATCCGGTAATGCAACAAATCAATTGTTTCAATTCAGAAATATTGCTGTCATTTACTTCCATTTCTCCCTCATAAATACACATAGTCAATATTTCGTTAGTAACATTAGATTTCGCCGTTATATAAATTTTTTTAATGCAATTATCATCACTTAAATCATTCAACACAACGCCGACTCCGGAAAACACAGAAGTCGCCGCCAACTTAAATGTGTTATCACGATCAATGCTTTCGCTAAAACCGGTTGTTACGTCGACATCATAAAAGCTAACTAATGAAAGAAAAGAATATGACGCAAGCGGATGTAGCCGCTTCTACCGGGTATACTCAGCGCGCAGTTTCAAAATGGATTAACGGACAGTCCGAGCCGAGCGCGGTAGCGATTATTCGTTGCGCCGCATTTTTCGAAGTATCTGCCGATTACCTTTTGGGGCTTGAGGAATAGTTCCTTTTAAATTAAGAAATTAGATAAATCAAAAACGCGCCTTAAATTTAAGACGCGTTTCTCGTATAATACCGCCATTTACTTGTTCATACCGATATTTATAAAGCGCCGACATAATTTTGCACGGACTAAAACAAAACCCACGGTAGCCTCGGTATCACTGCTACGTGGGTTTGTCTGAGAGTCGTACCGCGTTTATTGCGGCACCATTTGAAAGGAACGGTTTCTTTCAAACGACACTTACATTATACCACTCGTTTCCCATAATAGCAAACTTTATGTACGCAGAATAATATCGTTCTTTGTCGAAGTTGGACGAGTTTTGTCGATTGTTATAAAGCCGCGGCTTTTGTGCATTTTATGCGGTTTCGCTCACGTTGGAATAGTATAAAAGAATATGTATTCGTTCCAAGTCGGGGATACTTACGCGCTACGTATCAGAGGTTTACCGAGGTAAGACGGAAGGCGCGCGGGATTTTTTATAATTATACTGCGGCTTCACCCGGATCCCTCGACTTCGCTCGGGATGACGTAAAATAAGGATTAGATAGCGGTTCTATGTAGGTGATCCTTACGGTCGCTTACGCTCCCTCAGGATGACGGCGGGAAAAGTTGGGCTACGCGATACTCTTAAATAATATCCAACACTATAAGACATTTCGAGCGCAGTCCGGAAATCCGACAAAACGAAAATAATAAAAGACTAATGGTTTACTCGGTTCGGAGTTTCTTTCTTAGCATATCGCCGGAAGTAAGCGGAACGGAAGTATAAAGGCGCAAACGTTGTTTGACGAGGTAGGCGTCGTACACGGGCGCTTCATTCTCGTCGGCCAGCTTCTCTACTTTGATTATCGAGTTATGATAGTCGCCGGGAGAAAGTACTTCGAGTTCGTCGCCGACTTTGAATCGGTTGCGCATTTCCACTACCGCTCCGCCGTCGAATTTGTCGAGAACGAGCGCGGTAAATTCGTAGGTCTGGCGGGGCTTGGAAGTTTCGTAGCATTGATTATCGGCAGTGTCGCCGAGGTAAAAGCCCGTGCAATAATTGCGGTGCGAGGGCTTTTTGAGATCGAGAGCAAGGGCTTCGGGCAAGACGTAAGGCTCGCCTTTTTCACGTTGCTTTTTCAGAATATCGAGCGCCTTGCGGTAGCAGTTCACGACGGAAGCGACGTAATACTCGGTCTTTACTCTGCCCTCGATTTTGAAACTCGTCACGCCCGCGTCGACCATTTTATCGAGGTACGCAAGCATATTCATATCCTTGCTGTTGAGAATATAAGAACCGCGCTCGTCCTCTTCGATAGGGAGTTCGTCGTCGCGATTCTTCTCTTTCAGCGTATATTCCCAACGGCAACTCTGAGCACATTCGCCGTGATTGCCGTTTCTGCCGGTGAGAAAATTGCTGAGCAGACACCGTCCGGAATACGAAATACACATCGCTCCGTGCACGAACGCTTCGATTTCGATATCGTCCGGGATATAGTCGCGTATTTTCTTAACCTCGTCGAGCGTAAGTTCGCGGGCGACGACGAGCCGCTTGAAGCCGTAGTCGACGTACTCGCGGGCGGCGTACTTGTTCGTTAAGTTCGCTTGGGTGCTGAGGTGAAGCGGCACGGACGGAGCGTACTTTTTCATAAGCGCGGCGACGCCGAGATCGCTGACGATAGCGCCGTCGGGCTTAATCCCTTCGAGAAGTCTTAGAAATTCGGGCATATTCCCGAAGTCGCGGTCGTGCGCAAAAATATTGACGGTGACGTAGACTTTTTTGCCGCGGGCGTGGACGTACTCCACCGCTTCGCGCAGTTGGTCGCGGTCGAAATTGTCGGCGAACGCGCGCAGTCCGTAGTCTTTATACGCAAGATAAACGGCGTCCGCGCCGAAGTACAGGGCCGTTTTCAATCTGTCGAAGTTCCCTGCCGGCGCAAGTAATTCCAGCATAATTACTCCTTTTAATCGTTTGGTTTTCTCGTCGCGGCGTTCGTTTTATCCGCGCCGCAAGTATGTCCGTTTATTTTTCCGCGCGATTATTATTCAGTATTCTATCGTTCTTTGATACTGAGGCTCATTCCGTCGCCGACCGGCAATATCGAAGTGGTAAGCGCGGGGTCGGAGCATATCGCGGTCAAAAACGCGTCAAGCCCGTGAACGATCGTGGACTTATTCTTTTGCGTTTCGGTCTTGCCGGTGACCATACCGTTCCACAGCACGTTGTCGCACAGAAGAACGCCGCCCGGTCGAAGCATACGCATTACGTGCGGCAAAAACTCGATATAGCGGGTTTTTGGTCCGTCCATAAACACGAAGTCGTACTCGCCGACGGCAAGCGGAAGAATTTCCGAAGCGTCGCCGGTAAAGAACGTAACGCGGCAAGCAAGCCCGGCGCGCTCGAGGTAGCGTTTGGCGCGTTCGACGAGTTCCTCTTTGACTTCGATCGTGTAGACGTGTTCGCCGCCGCTACGCAAAATCAGTTGGGTACTGTACCCTATCGCCGTGCCGATTTCCAAAATCTTTTTGGGTGCAGCCAGCATAACGATTTGTTTCAATAGCGCCGCCGACTCGGGGAGCAATATCGGAACGTAATGTTCGTCGGCGAACGCGATCATTTCTTTCAGCACCGGGTCGGTTTCTTCCGCCAAGTGTCTGCGGATATATACCGATTCGCCGCTCGGGGTTTTGAAAGGCATATTAGTTTTCCATTATCACGGGGATAATCATCGGGTTGCGGCGAGTGCGCTTGAAGAACAGATTTTTAAGTTCTTTTTTGACCTGATTCTTGACTCCCGTCCAGTCGCCTACGCCCTTGAGATCGATACTCTCGAGCGCATGTTTGGTGACTTCTTTGGCTTCGGCGAGCAGTTTTTCGGACTCGTCCTTGCTATACATAAAGCCGCGCGAAGTGATATCCACACCGTAGATTTCGCCGGAAAGCGAGTTCACGCCGATTACCGCGACGATCATGCCTTCTTCGGCAAGGTGTTTGCGATCTCTGAGTACCACGCTTCCGACGTCGCCCACACCCAAGCCGTCGACAAGCAAGCAGCCCGACGGCACGTTGTCGCCGATACGTATGGAGTTTTTAGTGACTTCGACCACGTTGCCGATATCGGTAATGACGATATTCGTCGGCGGCGTACCCATTTTTACGGCGAGTTCGGCGTGCTTTTGCAGGTGTCTGCGCTCGCCGTGTACCGGAATAAAGAATTTCGGCTTGATCAGCGAGTGCATCAGTTTGATTTCGTCCTGACAAGCGTGACCCGAAGCGTGGATCTCGGCGAGGCTTTCGTAAATGACTTTCGCTCCTCTTCTGTATAGGTTGTTGATGACGTTGTACACCATACGCTCGTTGCCGGGAATCGGCGAAGCGGAAATGATAACGGTGTCGTTGTAGCCGATAGTGACCTTATTGAATTCGTCCGAAGCGATACGGGTAAGCGCGCTCATAGGCTCGCCCTGACTGCCGGTCGTGATTATGCAGAGGTTTTTGTCCTCTTCCTTGTTGATTTGCTCGATATCTATGATATTGTTCTTGTCGAGTTTGAGTTCGCCGATTTTCGTGGCGCACTCGACGATATTGATCATGCTTCTGCCGCCGAACGCAACCTTGCGTTTATACCTTCTGGCAATGTCGACGATCTGTTGCAGACGGTGAATATTCGAAGCGAACGTCGCGACGAAAATCCGTCTGTCGGCGTTTTCCGCGAAGATATGGTTAAGCGAAGCGCCGACGTTGGACTCGCTCATGGACGAACCGGGACGCTCGATATTCGTGCTTTCGCACATCATCAGCAACACGCCCTTACTGCCGATTTCGGAAATGCGGCGAAGGTCGATAAGGTTGCCGTCGATAGGCGTAAAGTCGACCTTGAAGTCGCCCGAGTGGAAAACTACGCCGATCGGCGTGGTGATCGCCAACGCGCAGCTGCCCGCGATCGAGTGGCTGACCTTGACGAACTCGACCTTGAAGTTCTCGCCCAAAGCCACTACGCTTTTGGACTTGACCACGTTGAGATTGCCCTCCACTTTCTGCTCGCGAAGTTTCGCGTCGACTAGTGCAAGTGTGAGTTTCGTGCCGTACACGGGTACGTTAAGATCCTTTAAGATATAAGGAAGCGCGCCGATATGGTCCTCGTGACCGTGAGTAAGGACGATACCCTTTACCTTGTCCTTGTTCGCGAGAAGGTACGCGTCGTCGGGAATCACGAGATCGATGCCCGGCATGTCGCTGTCCGGGAAAGTACAGCCGCAGTCGATGACGATGATTTCGTCGCCGTACTGAAGCGCGGTCATATTCTTACCGATTTCACCCACGCCGCCTATAAAAATGACTTTAAGCGCGGATTCTTCAAAATTTTGTCGCAAAATTTGCCTCCGTAAAATAGATTAAAATATATTTTGCGACACCGCGTGAAATTACGCTACGCAAATTCGGCGCAGGTTCGTTCATCCAAAGGTATCGCTTTAATTCAAGTTTCCTAATCTATTATACAAGGTTTTTCCGAAAAAGACAATCGTTTTATATGCCGGTTTGAAATATTTTATCCGTTTTCTCGCCGTAAGCCGCGTATTCTGTCGAAATCCCCGGTATATCTTCGATGAAATCCGCGCCGATTACGGCAAATCTGCGGCGACAGGTCACCAGCGCTCCGTCCAGTACCACACAGTCGGATATCGCCGCGCCCGAGGCTATACGGGCGTTTTCGCCTATTATCGAGTTCGCCGCGTACCCTACCGTGACCGCGGACTTCGACACGAGATTGTCGCGGCTGAGCCTTGACGAATAGCGTTCCGCGGAAAACGACGGCACGCGCGGGTAAAATCCGCCGTCTTTCATAAAGAAGTTGGCGCGGTAATAACTCGTTTTGTCGCCGATGTCGCACCAGTAACCGTCGTGAACGAACGCTTTGATTTTGCGGGCGGACACGAGCGACGGAAAAAGGTCGCGTGAAAAATCGAACTTTACGTCGTTCGGCACTTGCGACAGCACGCTTTTATTCATTATATAGATGCCGGCGTTGACGAGATTGCCGTACTTCGCGGTGACGGGCTTTTCGATAAAGCCGTTAACCGTGCCGTCCTCGTCCGCTCTCACGACTCCGTAAAGCCGCGGATCTTTGACCGTAGCGCAAGCCATAGTGACCTCCGCGCTGCCGCTAAGGTGAAAGTCGAGCATTTTACCGAGGTTCACGTCGCTGAGTGCGTCGCCGCTCGCCACCACGAAGATATCGTCGAGGTTCGCTTCGGCGTTTTTGACCGCACCCGCCGTGCCGAGCGGCTCGTTTTCAAGCGTGAACCGTGCGTTTATTCCCTTATAGTCGGAAACGAAATCTTTGACTATATCGGGCAGATACCCGAGCGTAAACGTAATATCGGTATAGCCGTAGAACGCCAGCCACGCCACGACGTAGTCGAGCATAGGAACGTTGGCGATTTTCAGCATAGGTTTCGGGGTCGCGTCGGTGAGCGGGCGAAGCCTCGAGCCGAAGCCGCCCGCAAGTACTATTGCGTTCATAAATTTCTCCGTTTTTGCTTAGTATACCGCCGAGCCGCGATTATTATATAAAAAAACGGAATACCGCATTATCGTCCTCGGCTCTCCGTTTTTTAGCGTTATTTGATTATTTTCCGCTTCGGGAAATTATTATACTATTCGATTTCAGTAGTGTATATCGCGGGAAGCAAGCCTTCGGCGGTCGCGATAAGACGGAGCGAGCCGCTTTTTTCGCCGAGTTTTACGGCGACGCCTATTCTGCCGGCGCGCATTTTTCTGGTGGACGAAAACAGCGAGCCGTGGTCGGAAATATCCGAGCCGGTGGAGTAAACTCTGCCCGCTCCCTCGGCGAGAAAATCGACTACGGGCGTAGCGTCCGGCACTTCGATTCCGTTCTCGTCGACGGCGTAGCAACTGAAAATCGCGATATCCTTGCCGTTCGCTTTTACGTCGGGCGTGTCGAGCGACAACATAAGGCGATAAGGCTTGCCGGCGGTTACGCGTTTATCCCGCGCAACTTCTTTGCCGCCGAGGTACGCGACCGCTTCGATACTGCCCGCGGCGTACGGAACTTCCCACTCGCCGTGACCGTGTTTCTCGATTTTTTGGCGTCCTAC
>ERZ780148.1103-NODE-1103-length-19518-cov-3.418795_pt1 | contig 19518 bp, 11 predicted proteins | sample MGYA00510984_ERZ780148 | MGnify/ENA primary metagenome ERZ780148 (study PRJEB29588, sample SAMEA2160902) | human gut metagenome | biome: human gut; feature: human-associated habitat; material: faeces | place: Denmark | collected 2008/2010 ...
AGAAGATCGAGTTCGCTAAGCCCGTTATCGACGTTGCCATCGAGCCCAAGACCAAGGCCGAGCAGGACAAGATGTCCCTGGCTCTGACCAAGCTCGCCGAGGAGGACCCGACCTTCCAGGTGTCCACCAACCACGAGACCGGCCAGACCATCATCGCCGGCATGGGCGAGCTGCACCTCGAGATCATCGTCGACCGTCTGCTCCGCGAGTTCAAGGTTGACGCTAACGTTGGTAAGCCCCAGGTTGCCTACCGCGAGACCGCTGGTCACGACGTCGAGAAGGCTGAGGGCAAGTTCGTCCGTCAGTCCGGCGGTCGCGGTCAGTACGGCCACGCCGTCATCAAGCTCGAGAAGATGGAGGAGGGCTTCGGCTACGAGTTCGTCAACGCTATCGTCGGCGGCGTCGTGCCCAAGGAGTACATCCCGTCCATCGACAAGGGCATCCAGGAGGCCCTGAACACCGGTGTTATCGCCGGCTTCCCGGTCCTCGACGTTAAGGTCACCCTGTTCGACGGTTCTTACCACGAGGTCGACTCCTCCGAGATCGCCTTTAAGGTAGCGGCGTCCATGGCTTTCAAGGAAGCTATGAAGAAGGCAGACCCGACTCTTACCGAGCCTATCATGAAGGTCACCGTGATCGTGCCCGACACATACATGGGCGACGTCATGGGCGATATCATCAAGCGCCGCGGCGAGATCATCCGCAATGAGTCCCAGACGGGAGGCATTTGGGAGATCGACGCATACGTTCCGCTTTCCGAGATGTTCGGTTATGCGACGGCTCTGCGTTCACGCACGCAGGGACGCGGTCAGTATACTATGGAGCCCAGCCACTTCGCAGAGGTTCCTAAGTCTATACTTGAAACAATCGTGTCAAAGCGCCAGACATCCAACAGCTGACACGGGCTTGTATCAAAGACAAGCATAAAAATCATTGAATATCCAATTTAAACTCAAAAACAATTTGCAGGAGGATTCCAAAAATGGGAAAGGCCACATTTGAACGCACCAAACCCCACGTAAACATTGGTACCATCGGTCACGTCGACCATGGTAAGACCACTCTGACCGCTGCCATTACAAAGTATCTCTCTCTCGGCAACGATAAGATCGAATTCATGGCATATGACCAGATCGATAACGCGCCCGAAGAGAAGGCAAGAGGTATCACAATCAACACCCGTCACGTTGAGTATGAGACTGCAAAGCGTCACTATGCTCACGTTGACTGCCCCGGCCATGCTGACTATGTTAAGAACATGATCACCGGTGCTGCCCAGATGGACGGCGCTATCCTGGTTGTGTCTGCTCCCGACGGCCCGATGCCCCAGACCCGTGAGCACATCCTGCTCGCCCGTCAGGTTGGCGTGCCGTACATCGTGGTCTTCATGAACAAGACCGACATGATGGACGACGAAGAGCTGCTGGAACTGGTCGAAATGGAAATCCGCGAACTGCTCAGCCAGTACGACTTCGACGGCGACAACACCCCCGTTATCCGCGGCTCTGCGCTTAAGGCGCTCGAAGCGGCTACCGCAGGCAACGTCGACGGCCCCGAATGCAAATGCATTTTCGAACTTATGGACTCTGTAGACAGCTATATCCCGGATCCCGTTCGCGACACCGACAAGCCCTTCCTTATGCCTGTCGAAGACGTGTTCACCATCACCGGCCGTGGCACCGTTGCTACCGGCAGAGTTGAGCGTGGCACCGTCAAGATTCAGGACCCCGTCGAAATCGTCGGTATCAAGAAGGAATCCAAGACTTCCGTCGTTACCGGTATCGAAATGTTCCGTAAGTCCCTCGACTTCGCTCAGGCGGGCGACAACGCAGGTATCCTTCTCCGCGGCATCGACCGTAAGGACATCGAGCGTGGTCAGGTTATCGCTAAACCCGGTACCATTCATCCGCACAACCACTTCACCGCTCAGGTTTACGTTCTGAAGAAGGAAGAAGGCGGTCGTCATACTCCATTCTTCACAAACTACAGACCTCAGTTCTATTTCAGAACCACCGACGTTACCGGTGTTATCGAGCTTCCCGAAGGCGTTGATATGTGCCGTCCCGGCGACCATGTCACCTTCACCGTTGAGCTCATCACTCCTATCGCAATCGAAAAGGGTCTCCGCTTCGCTATCCGTGAAGGCGGCAGAACCGTCGGCTCGGGTACCGTCGTCGACGTCCTTCCCGACGAGGCGTAATTGCGTCTGAATTAAATTAACCTGAAACAAAAGAACGCGCTGTCACTATTGACGGCGCGTTTTTTGTTGCGTGCGGGGAGGACAGCCGAGAACGGTTGCGGCTTAAGCGGCGGGAGTTTATATTCCGAAGCCCCGGTAAACGGCGCGATTAGTCCGCGACAAATATGAAAATCGCGGTTTTTCGCGTTATTTTGCGGACAAAAGCTTTATATGTGTTGTAATTCGTTGACTAATATTGCGTTTTGTGGTATTATTAGTATAACAAACTCAGGAGGTTTTTGTTATGAACAAAGGGGAATTTATCAAGGCAATCGCGGCGAAAGCCGAAGTGACCGATAAAGACGCGGCTAAAACTTTTGACGCGATCGCAGAAGTCGTTAAAGAAACTTTGCTCGGCGGCGACAAGATCCAGCTCGCGGGCTTCGGCACTTTCGAACTGAAAGAAAAGCCCGAGCGCGAGGGCGTAAACCCGTTCAACGGCGAAAAAGTCACCATCAAAGCCAGCAAGGCTCCGTCGCTTCGTTTCGGCAAATCCTACAAGGATATGTTCAACTAAGCGCGAACTTGGCGTGACGACGGCTTTGCCGCGCGTACCCGCCGATCCGACTTTAAGTCAAACGAAAAGCGACGGAATACTTTTCCGCCGCTTTTTTGTTTTGTCGCCACGCAAATTTTAGCAGTCGGCGTATTAAAGATTTAAAAATATGCCGTACACTTTCCGTCTTACCTCGTCATCCTGAGGGAGCGTATGCGACCGTGAGGATCCCCTACATAGAACCGTTATCCCATCCTTACGTCAAACCTCGGGCGAAGTCGAAGGATTCAGGCGAAGCCGCATTTATTATATTTTTTACGCCTACGGCTAGATTTCTCGGCTACGCTCGAAATGACATATACGGCTGATTACTTGTTTGGAGTAGGGGATCCTCACGCCGCAAGTCTGCCCTTATCCTAGTCAAGTGGCAGACTTGCGGCTCAGGATGACGCGGTAATAGTTAGGCTTCTCGTTCTATTTAAAATTATAACGAGCACTTTCCGTCCTACCTCGTCATTCAGAGCGAGGCGATACGCCGAGCGTGGAATCCCCCACATCAGAGAAGTAATAGATCTTATAGAAAAGTCCAATAAAAGTACCGTGCACCTTTCGTTCTCCCTCGTCATCCTGAGGGGGGGTGCAAGCGACCGTGAGTATCCCTCGCATGGAACAAGTAACCAACCTTATCACAACCATAACTCGGGACTAAATCATGCAAGAAAAAACTCGTCGTGTACTTTTCGCGCATGGGCTACGTTAAAAGACAGGCTTACGAAGCGGCTGACGCTTCGGGCGCGGTCGTGTACGAAATTAAGTCGACCGAACGCACCGCCGGCACTTTGGGATTCTGGTGGTGCGGGCGCTTCGGTATGCACCGTTGGGAAATGCCGATCGAACCGATAAATATCGACCTCACGACGTTCGACAGCGTTACGATCTGTTCCCCGATATGGGTATTTTCGCTCGCCGCGCCCGTCCGCGCGTTCTGCCGCGCCGCTTCGGGCAAAATCAAGCAAGCCGATTATATCCTCGTTCACCATACCTCCGGTAAGTACGAAAACGCCGCCGCCGAAATGGAACTCGCTCCTCGACGTAGCACGTTCGTCCTTCAAAAGCGTCCGTTGCCGAGCAGGCAAGTTCAAACAAGTTAAATAAAAAAATATCTGACCCGGCATACCGGCCGGGCTTTTAGTATCTAAAAGTACTTTGAAAAAAACTTCAAAAAATCTAAACAAGTATCTAAAAATGCTTGACAATACTTTTTCCGCACGCTATAATATAAACGAAATAACCGAGGAGAGGTGTTTTATGTACGTAGATGCGATCAGAGATGAATCGGAACTCAGAGCGGATTTCAGCGAGTACTTGAAAAGCAGGTACGCCGGGTCGACGGCGGGTATTTACGTGTCGGCGATTAACGGTATTCTGAAAAAGGAACAAGCGACTTGGACGGAGTTAGCCGGCGATATCGACTATTACGTTACGGAGTACGGGCCAAACGGAGCGAAGAGTACGGACGGCATGAAAAACAACGCGCTCGCGTATAACGCTTTAAGACGGTTCAAACTGTTTATAGCGGAACGACGGGAAGCGTACGATGACGCCGAGATCGATATCGCCCCGGAAGATTGCCTTGTCGACGATTTCGGATCTGACGATCGCGCGGCGAATAACCGAAGCGCAGGCGGGAACGAGAAAAAGTTACTTACGGTGGAAGTGAACGCCGCCGTTCTCGACCGGGCAGAAGAAGTGCTGGAAAATGTTGGGTTATCGGTCGAAGCGGGTATAGGAATGTTTCTGAAGCGCGTGGAGCGCGAAGGCGGCATAGGGTTTATGACTAATTCCGTTACTGTGAATTCCGGCGCTGTCGGGCGTTACGCGCCGCGTACTATTGTACCTACGTACGGCTACAGAGAACAGTCGTTCGCGGCGAGAAGAGAATCCTCGGGAATTACGAAAAATCAAGCCGTATATCTGTTCAGACGGCGCGGCAACGCTATCGGCACGGAAGTGACGTTCGCATCTAAGAACAGCGGCGCTAGGATATACTGGGCGAACCCGAGTTTCGAAGTGCTGAATAACGACTGGTCGCTTATTCTCAACGATAAAAACGAAAATAAACTGTATCTGTTTACTATACGCGCGCGCGACATTTCGCCGTCGGAACTTCGCGGGCGAGCGGACGTACCGGAGCGTATCGACTTGCAGATATTGTACGGCGATCCGAGTTTTACCGATACTCGCAGCGGAGTAAGTTTCGCGCGGTACAAGGTCGACGAGGTCGAATATTGATTTCAGGAGGGGGGGAGTAAAATGAGGTTTTACGAAGTAGAAGCGAAATGCGGACACGTAGGTTTGACGAATTGCGTGTGGATAAAGTTTGCAATCAAGGCGGGAACGCCGAAAGAAGCGGTTGCCTTTGTAAAAGAATACGGTCGAGTTAAACGTAATCATAAAGATTTTATACGCGGCGTAAGCGAGATTTCGTACGACGAGTATCGGATCTTGGCGCGGGAAAACAAGTACGATCCGTACCTTAACGCCCGTAATATTCGGGAACAGCGCGCGATCCCCGATTTCGACGAGCGCGTCGAGGTCGACGAGTACAACGTAAATCGCAGAGAGAAAAAGAGAAACCACGACCCGAGTTTCAAACTGAAAAAGATAGAACGGCTCGTAACCGAGGCTAAGCGCATGATCGCAGAGTATGCGGGGCTCGCGTGCTAAAAACTAACCCTAACGGTTATAAGCGTTAATGTGAACTTAGTGTTTTCACATTAACGCACACATTAAAATTTATTCAATTTATAAAAAACCGGTAGTTACCGCGGGGGGGGAGTAACGCTTCGCGGAATACGATTTTTGGAGGACTGAACCGGTGTAAGATAATAAAAGCCTTGACGAAAAAGTCAAGGCGAGGTCTTTTGATTGTAAAATTTGCCGTTTTCGGGGTTACATTATCGTTCTGCCGATAAGATAGTCGACGGTTACGTCGAAATAGTCCGTAAGTCGCGATTATTCACCGAATACGATCAACAGTTACGTTTCGGCGATCAATAAGGTCGCAAGATGGGAGCGTACCGACTGGCAAGGCGTTTTCGAAAGTATAGGGATTTTTGAACTTGAGTATTCGCAGTACGGTCCGAAATCCGAGCGCGGAGAAGAGGGCAACGCCACGGTAAGAAACGCGCTGAGGCGTTTAAAAGAGTTCGTAGGTGCCGCCGAAGTTGTTGCGCCGCCGCAACCGCGACCGAATCCGTTTGTTTCGATTAAAGAAAAGTTTTACGATTATCTTACGAAGCGCAACTATTCTGCCAACACAATAAACTCTTACGTTTCGGCGATAAATCGCGTGGCGGAGTGGGAAGCAACCGACTGGAAAGGCGTTTACGACAATATCGAGCTTTTGTGTTACGAATATTCGCAAGGCGGGATCAAAGGGGATAAAGGAATGATAGGACACAACACGATAATAAGCGCGCTAAGACGATATTGCGAGTTTGCCGGAGATTGTAAAATCGAGTAAAATAAGTAAACTGCCGTACGATAAATATCGGGCGGTAGTTTTTTATACCGCCCCCCGCCTTAGTGGGGCAAAAAAGATTAACCGATGAACAAGACAAAAAAACGATTGCGTTAAAACAGGAACAACCTGCCGGTCGAAAGGAAAAAATAACACAATCGGAGGACGTTAAAAGGAGAAGTGCGTTCTGACCGCATACATATGTTAGTGAGTATACCGCCAAAGATGAGCGTTTCTGGATTTACGGGTAGCAAGCGATAAGGGGCATGACCGGCAGGTCGCCAAAGCACATTTGCGCGCGGCCGGAAAAGATTAGGGCTATACCCGAAATGGAATAACACGCTATGCGGGTAGATATTCATTCGTATCGCGGAAGAAAAGCCGCTCGGGAGGTTTGCATTTATCGCGGTTTCGTAGTATAATAACTGGCGGAGGACGGCTTATGAAAATTTCCGACGATCTTATAAAGAACGACGTTCCGGCGGAGGGACAACTCGCGGATGACGATTGCATACGGTTTACTTACGCCGAAAACGCCGATTTACGCGTGCTGTTTATCGGCAATTCGATCACGCGGCACGGCGTGGCGGAGCATATCGGCTGGCACGGCGATTACGGCATGGCGGCATCGTGTATGGCGAACGACTACGTTCACAGGACTGTCGCGAAACTCGAAGCGGACGGTCATAGAGTTTCGTTCTGCACGGCGAATTACAGCGACCTCGAGCGCATCCTCGACCTCGGGCTTCTCGAAACCAAGTACGGCTCGGCGGCTAAGTTTTGCGCGGATATCGTCGTTTTCCGCATAGGCGAGAATGCCGATCTTGCGAATTCTGAAGCGGAGTTCGAGACTTGCTACGCCCGCGCGGCAGACTTTTACGCGAGCCGCGGCGCGAAAATCGTGATTACCGATCTGTTCTGGGAGTGCGAGCCGTTCGACGATTTCGCCGAAAAGTTCGCCCGTAGTCACGGTTACGGTTTTGCGAGTATTCACGACCTCGGCAACCGCGACGATATGAAAGCCACGGGTTTGTTCGAGCATCGCGGCGTGGCTCTGCATCCCGGCGACAAGGGCATGGAAGAGATCGCTTCCCGCATCTACGAAGCTCTGAAACCCATGATTTAACCGATGAATGACAGCATGATAAAAACAAAGCCGAACGAGGATAAATCGCTCGGTTTTGTTCGTTATATGCTAACCTTTTCGGTGATTTTGCGGAGAAACGCCGAAATATTTTTTGTAGAAGCGGGAAAAGTAGTAGATATCGGTAAAACCGAGCGTTTCCGCGATTTCGCCGATGTTCAGTTCGGAGTTTGTCACGAGATCTTTCGCTTTGCCGGCGACGATTTGCGAATGAAAAGCGTGCGGCGACATACCGATCTTCTGTTTGAAAAAGTGCGCGAAGCGCGACGGCGACACGCAGCATAGTTCCGCGCAATCGTCTACGTTGAATTTGATGTTTTCGAGGTACATTCTTTCGATGACTTTGTTGATGGTGCCGGGAATCGAGCGATCTGCTTTTTCGAGTTCCCGGCATCTTGCGAGGCTGATGAGTATTTTGCGGAGCGTAAGCACGCACGATTCTTTGAAAAAGACGTTTTTCCGCGTTATCTCGTGGATAACGTCGTTAAAGTATCCGTCGAGATCGTTCGGCGTAGCGAGTTCGTACGCCTTGAGGGTCGAAACGCCGTAGGACGCAAGAAGTTCCGCCGCGTCGCTTCCGCCGAAGTGCAGCCAGAAAACGTCGGTGGACTTTTCGGCGACGTAAACGTAGTCGTGCTTTTGACCGGGTGCAAAGAAAACTACGGTTTCGTCGGTTATTTTCGTTTTGGTCGCGTTGTCGAACAGTTCGCCGCGACGCACGTAAATAAGTTGGTAGTCGGGCGTACCGTATTCGCGATAAGTGCGGAAATTCTGATCCGTGATAAGATAATTGCCGCAACTGTTTACCGTGATGGGGTCGGTTGAAAATTCTTTGCGGTCGATATAAGAACTTACGTATCTGTTCATAGTCGTAGTATAACGCGCCCGAGTGCGTTTCGTCAACGATTTTATCGACAAAACAGCAGAAAAGTACAAATTTTTAACCGATTTATGTATTCCGTTACAAATCGTTCTGTGCTAAAATAAATGAGCGAGAACGAAAAAAATCGTTCGGAATGCGGGCGACTCAGAAAACGAAAGGAGTTTTCGGGGCTTCCGAATCCGAACGCGGGACTACAAGGAGAGTAGCGGGAAAATGAAAAAACTGAGGAAAATCGCGGCGGTGGCGCTCGCACTCGTTATGGCGGCAACGGTTGCGGCGGGGTGCGCGGGGTTAGAGCCGTCGGGAAGTAAACTGGAAATACCTTACGGCACGGGTACGGACGAGCGCGGCGCTTACGATACGTCGCTGTTTTACCGTAACGACAAAACGGTTTTCAACGCCGATCCGCAAGTGCTGTATGTCGCCCCGGAGCAGGACGCGGAATACGGCGGGTGGTACTATATGTACACTACCGGGCAGACGAACGTCGCCGGCGGCGAAAAAGCGGGCTTTTGGGTGATGCGCTCGAGGGACTTGCAGAACTGGGAAATGTGCGGCGCGGTGAACGACGGTTATGCGATAAAGACCGACGGAAGCGACTGGATGTACTCGCGGTTCTGGGCGCCCGAGTGCTATTACGACAGTCAGAGCGACAAATACTGGTTGTACTTCACCGCCTCGAGCAAGGTTGGGAGCGGCGACGAAGTAAATTACAGTGCTTCGGCAGACGAGCCGCTTCGCACTTATATCGGCGTGGCTACGGCTTCCGCGCCTGTCGGTCCGTTCACTCTCTGGGAGGGCGAGAATGCCGACGGCGAAACGCTGGATAAAAGCAAGCCGCAGATCAACTTCGCGAAAAACTTGGGAACGGATACCGAATTCCCGGTGATCGACGTTCATCTTTTCGACAACGAGGGCGAACTGTATATGTACTTCGTCGAACACGTTTACCTTGCGACGGGTACGGGCACGAGCAATATCTGCGTGGTCAAAATGAAAGACCGAGTAACGCCCGATTATTCCACGCTGAGGGTGTTGGCGATGCCGGGCTATCGCACGGTTACCGGCACGGCGGGCGAGTACTCGTCGTTTACGGGTTCGGGCGAGTTTTCCACCGCGCAAGGCGCGTTTGCCGCGGGCGAAGGCGGAATCAACGAAGGTCCGTTCATGATCCGTCACAATGACAAGTATTACCTCACGTACTCACAGGACGGCTACACTTCGAAGTTCTATTCCGTCTGGCAGGCGGTGGGGGATTCGCCGCTCGGTCCGTTCGCCAAGATAGATAAAAAAGACGGCGGCATGGTGCTGGGCGCGAGTTTCGAGAACGATTATATGACGGGTACGGCGCACCACAGTTTCGTGAGAATCGGCGACGAATATTTCATTATGTACCACGCGCACGCGAGTACGCTGGACTTCGACGATTGCCCGTATCGCGCGATCGCTACCGACAGAATAGCCTTTACCGAAGGTAACGACGGCTACGACGTGATTTGCGCGCTCGGACCTACGAAATCGCTTCAATATCTTCCGTCCGCGATTTCGGGATATAAAAATATCGCGGGCGAAGCGCAGGTAAGCGTTTCGGGCGGCAGCGGCGAAAAGTACCTTGTCGACGGAGTTTTCACCACTCACCCCGAGAACGAGGACAATGAGTTTTCCGCGGAAGGCGCGGTTGCGATCACGCTGAAATTTTCCGAACCGCGTACAATCAAAGCGATTATGGTGTACAACTCGCTGAATTATGATTGCGCGTTCTCGAAAATCGACGCGATTTTTATCAAAGTTTTCGAAACGCCCGCGTGGTTCAACGGGAAAAAAGCGGATTACGCGGTACTGAAAAACGTGCCGTTCGATTCGGCTTACTATAACGCGACCGACGGCGTGATGCGCGCGGGCGGCAGCAGTACCGCCGTTTTCAACGAGATTACGACTACCGAAATTACGATAACGATTTCCGAAAAACTATCCGACGACCCGGAGGGCGGGAACAGGATAAACGTTTCGGATATCGTCGTACTGGGAGGCGAAAGATGAATAAAAAATTGCTTGTTCTGCTGGTTGCCGCGTGCGCGATTTTCGCTACCGGAATTTTTGCCGCTTGTTCGTCGTCGAAAACACTCGGCGGCAAGTATACGACCGATTACCACAGAGTTTTTACGGACGAGTGCGACGATTTCATGACGATCGACGGTAAACTCGACGAGGAAGTCTGGACGAATAAAAAGTACGTTACCAACGCGTTCCCCGTGCCGGGGCTTGTGAACGACGTTTCGTTAAAGTACACCGTGCATGCGACCGAAAAAGGATTGTATATAGGCTCGACGGTGAACGATACCGATTTCCGTTGCGTTCGTCCGTTCAGTAAGTCCGACTCGAACTGGAAAGTCTACGTTGCGCCCGACGGCGCGACGGTCAACAATCAGGCGTACGTCAAGTCGTTTCAGATCGATTACGCCGGCGTTCGGTCGGCGCAGGCGGCGAAAGTTTCGTCCGCGGTTTCGGTGGACGGCGAAGTAAACTCCGGGAATACTCGCGGCGCTTCGATGGAAGCGTTCGTGACATGGGAGCAACTCAATATCGACTGCTCGGGCTACGAGCAGGGCTATCCCGACAAAATCCGCGCGTACGTGACGTACACGATCGTGTCGGGATCATCGCGCGAATCGTCGCGAGTGATTTCGAGCGCGTTCACCGGCGCGGCAAAGCCTAGTATGTATTATCTTTTCGGCGCGGAAGGATACGTTAACGCCGATCGCGACGACGCGATCTTAGGCGACGCGCCTAACGGCTTCGCAAAAACCTCGGGTTGGGATTTATCGGGCGACGGGTTCGTCGAAAGCGTGGGCGACAACGTGCAGACTTTGTGGTTCAGAAACGCTTACAGCGAGCGTTTTGCCGCCGAAGTCAAGATCAAGCCGGTCGGCAATATCAACGACAGCGGCGCGAAAGTGGGCATGATCGCTTACGTCGATACCAACAGATTCCGTTCGTTTTTGCTCAACGCCGCGGACGGCAACCTTACGGCCGACGGCGGCGCGCGTAATTTCGATCGTTGCCAGACGTTCGGACTGACTTATTATCCGTATTATACTTGGACGATGCAGGCGTTCGGCGTGGATACTTCCGTAGATATGGACGCTTATCCCGACGGTTGCGTGATGCGTATCGTCAAAGACGGCGAGAACGCGTACTATTTCATTAACGATACGTTCGTGTACGGCGAGAAATGCCCGTATTTGGACGGCAAAACGTACGTCGGATTGACTTCCGTAGGCTTCGACGCGGTGTTTACCGACTACGAGTTCAGAGATTATTCCGCGGACGAAGCGGGGCTTATCGCCGAGTTGGACGGCGTGGCGCGGCTGAGCGTAAAGAACGGCAGCGGCGGTTACGCCGAGATCGACGATATCGCGATAAAATCGGGCGGCAGCGCAGAGATCCGCTTTAACGTATGGCAAGGCTATACGATCGCGTCCGTCGAGGCGAACGGCGAGGATATAACCGAAACCGTGCGCGCTTCGGTCGCGGGCGACAAAAAATATCTTACCGACGGCGTTTGCACGATTTGGAACGTTCTCGACGATACGGAATTTACGGTTAATTACGCGCCGATTGCGGAGAAAAGAACGGTTAAGATTTTGCTTGCGAACGGCAAGAACGAACCGGTTTCCGGTAAGGCGATAATCTACGGCGACGACCCGCTGCTAAGGTACGAAGTTTCGGTCGGCGAAAGCGGAACGATCTGCGCTTTGCCGGCGGGTGTGGGTCTGAAGGCGCTTTTGACGACCGACGGCGAGGGAACGCTGATAGCCTCGATCGAAGAGAACGAGGACGAGTATACGTTCGTTTTGGGCAAGCCCGCGATAGGCGGCGACTATACTTACGACGGCGGCTTCGGCGTTGCGTCCGCGCGCACCGGCTGGGATTACACTTTCCAGTCCGAAGGTACGGTCTACGCCGACGAAACGGCTAACGCGACTTGCGCGTACTTCGGCGGGCATTACGACGATACCGCAGTTGTCAAAGTGACGATAAATAAGTCCGTGAGCGCAGAACAATGGGCGTTCGCCGGCATAGTTATGGCTAATCCGTCCGGGCGAGTCGAAGCGGGTATTCAGGCGCAGAAACTTCGCTATTATCGCGGCGGCGTTTATACCGACGTGAAGAACGTGTTTACGAATACGTTGTTCGGCACCGAAAAACGCTCCGTTACGTTCGCGCTCGTCAGAAGCGGCGGTAAAATCCGCGTCTACGAAACGGTGAACGGACAGGAAAAACTCGCTTACGAAGCGGACGATCTCATTGCGGGCAAGGCGGCTTACGGGCTTACCGTGCGCGGCAACAACGACCTCGATATCGAGTTTACGAATATAACCGTGCTGACGGGCAATGCTGCGTCGGACGAGATCGCGAGAAATTATACGCCCGGCTTGTTCGGGGAAAGTGCCGGCGTGACGATCGACGAGAACGCCAAGACCGTTAAGGCTCCCGCAATCTCGTCGGGGTACGCTTACGCGGATTTTGCGGCTGCCGACGACGGCGACAAAGCGGTCGTATCGTTTACCGTGAATTACGCGGCTAAGTCGTGGGCGGTAATCGGGTTTACGATGTCCGACGGCACGAACAAGGCGTATATCGGAATGTACGCGACCAGGCTTCGCACGGAACTGAACGGGAGCGGCAACGTTAAAGAGAATAGCGGCGTTTTCAAAGCCGACACGCGAAACGGACTAAGCGACGTGAAACTTATGATGATCCGCTCCGGAAACGGCATTGCGATTCTCGAATACCTCGACGGGCAATGGACGAAAAAAACTACGCTCGCGTTTACCGACTCGTTCAAAGCGGAAGTTTATTCGGACGGTATGTTTACGGGAGAAGTGACTTACGGCGTGGGCGTTCGCGCCACGAGCGGCGAAGTCGTTTTCTCGGATATCGACTATAAGACGGGTAGCGAAGCGCAAGCGATTATCGACAAGCATCTTAGTGATAATTATACCGATTAAAATAACGAATATGTAAAACGCGCCGCTGTCCTATGCGATAGCGGCGCTATTTTCGTATGCGTTTTCCGAAAAGGCGTGAAAAGCGTTGACGGAGCGGGAGGAAAAGGGTATAATCAGAAAGCTCGCACGGACGGATTTATACGGCGGACGGCGAGAGGTTGCCGCGGAATTGCGGCGAAATTTTGTTTTTCGGAGAAGGCTTAATTATGGACTTGAAACCGTACGAATATCGGCGCATAATCGAATCTTATTCGGTGGAAACGCTTCGGAAAATGCTGGATATTATGACCACTCCGCTGAGAACGCTCAAAGTCTGCGAGATCATTTCGGCTTGCGCCGCCGAAGCGGAAGTTTCCGGACGTTTGGACGCCCTCGCCCGCGATGAGCAATAATGCGGGGCGAAGTCGGGATTTTAATAAGCAATCGATCCGTTTGCGACAAAACGGTATAAAAACGATAGATTTTGTTCTCATAACGTTACAAATTACCGGTGCGCGGAATTGACAGCCGCGCATTGTTCGTTCAACGTTTTCTTTTTATTCCACATATTGCTATTGACTTTTGCTATAAAAAAATGCTAAAATAGCGCTAACCAAATGATAATGAAGACGCAATATGACTTAGGAAAACTATTTCAAATCGCATCGGGAGTTTCGGATTCATAAAACAGAACGCAATATCGCTCGCGATAAGTCCGTAATAAAGGAATCGGATATTCCGGACTTCGATATATGTCTTGTAAATCTTACAAACGGAAAAGTCAGAGTGAGGTGAAACGTAATGAAAAAATATTTTGAAAAAACAAGTATTGCTTTAATAATTGCCATAATGTTCATTCTTGCCGTTTTTGGCGGCGAGGCAATGAAAATTCATACAAACGCCGATAATGCAAAATATAAAACGGTCGTGAATGCTCAAGACATCATGGCTGAAAAAGGGACAAGAACGACGACGCAAGTAGAGTTAGGAAATTATATCAGCCTTGGTAAGTACAACGGCAAGGATATAATATGGAGGTGCGTAAGTATTGATGAAAAAGGCGCGCTTATGCTTGCCGACAACATAATCGACACGCTTCCTTACGACGCTATGACCAACGACAACAACCGTTCTAAGTCGCACAGCCGCAATTATAAGCGTGACACATACGGCTCAAACTATTGGAAAGACAGCAATATGCGCTCCTGGCTTAATTCTACGGCAGCGGCGGGCGAAGTGAAGTGGTTGTGTGGCAACCCGCCAAGGACCGGTTATGTAAAAGGAAATGCTTACGATCGGAAAGCCGGTTTTTTGAATGACTTTTCCAAAGCCGAGATTGCCGCAATGAAGAACGTGACCCAACGTTCGCTGGTATCGCACCCCGAGTATAATCACGGATTTTACGATGGCGACGGTCGCTCTGACTTGGAATTGAATTTTGACATTGAGAACGTTGCGAGTAACTTCGACAGCGCATACGGCGAAAACTCGACCGAAAAGGTTTTTCTGTTGGACGTCAGACAAGTCAATACAGTATGGAAAAATTTCGGCAATTATTATGTAGGCAGAAACGAGCAAGGATCGGAATGGCCATATTGGCTTAGAACCCCTGTTACCGATTGCAACCACGATATGCGTTACGTACATAGCAACGGATCTGTCGGCAGAGAGTGGCCGAATACAGATTATATCGGAGTAAGACCTGCGTTTTATCTGGACTCAGATTATTATGTAACAACCTCCGGCAATGGCAGTGCGAGCAATCCTTATGCGGGCTCTGCACCCGACAAAATCGAGGACGACTATACCGTAGCCGAGCCGGAAGAAGATCCGAATCAAGAGTGGGACATAAGCCTCGATCAACAACTAAGACTTACACTTGGTCCGAGTTATTCTAGCGACGGCAAATACGCTACGCCGACTATTCCTGTCTATACTATCCAAAAGACAAGAAGCGATACGGAGAATATAGTAATGCTCATTTGCGGCGAGGGCTACACCAAGAGTCAGCAACAAAAGTTTATCAATGACGTCAAAAAGGTATGGGCGGGCGCAATGCAGTACGAGCCATATCGTAGCTATGCCGATCGCTTCAACGTCTATGCGCTTTGCACGGCGTCAGAGTCGAGCTTCGGGGAAAGCGGCAGTACGTTTTTCGACGTCGTGGTAGGGTCGAACAACTCTTCATCTATATCGGGATCATTGAACAATAATCCTTGGAAAAACCATATTTTCGAACGCTGTATAGGACCTGCGTTCATTGAACAAATTCACGACGCTCATATCCCTAACGAAACAGATCCGGACACGTCTTATTGGGACGATGAAAAAGTGTACCGACAATTTGATTACGTACATAGTTATATCAACCAATTTGCTTTGCTGGTCAACACCAGTCAAAACTTTGGCGACAATTATACAAACCTTCCGTTTGGTTTCCACTATTTCATTACTCCGGCGGACAGCTATCGTGCGCCACAGACTTTTGCGCACGAGTTTGGGCACGGATTACTGGGACTTGGCGACGAATATATGCCATACGTGACAGAGCAAAACGACCTTACTTCGCTCAACGTTGGTTGCAACGTCAATCCCGAACAAGTAAAGTGGAAAAAACTGTTGGGATTCAGAAAGACGTATTCTTGTCCGTCGCTGTCCTACGGCAACGCTTTCAACTCAAGTTATGAATGTCTAATGCGTGACACCGATTATCCATTCTGTGAAGTATGCAAGTTGCAAGGATATAAGAGATTGTCACAGCTCGTAGAAGGCAAGAGCCTCTATGTAGCCGATCCAGAAGTCAAGAAATATACCGGTCAGTATTCTAAGCCGTCAGACTTTTCGGATACCACATTCAACGGATATTTCAATTTTGCCAACTCTCGCGACGGAGTGTTGCTCAGCGGCGTGGATAAAAACAAATTCAATATGGGTATGGCGGGAGAAAAAATTCAGCTCCGCACCATCGTACAAAATCTTTCGGACACTACACAGCGCCACGTTACTATGAAATTGTGGATAAAGCATACCGATGGAAGCGTTGCAACTACGACCGGCGGTCAAAGGCTGGAAGCAACGCAGACGTTTAATATTCCGGTTTGGAACGAAAAAAGCAAGTTTTGGCCAAAGGGCGCTTTGGAATATACTGGTAGTGATATGAATTCGGGATTGGAGAATTGCGAGTTGATTTACCGGATTCCATCGGACGCAGTGCTGAATAACGGCGACACGGTTGCCTTTGAAGTAACCGACGAAAACGGAAACGTGCTTGCGCACGATAATACCGAAACCCAGCCGTATGCAAACGTTAATATTGAATATAAATTCGAGGACGGTAGTGAAATCCCCAATGCTCCCAAAGCCGTAATACCTCTTGCGGTGGGAAGCTACCTTAATTGGACGGCTGCTCCGTCGCTTTATGGTTATACGCTTAGCAGGGTTGAAGGTCTAAATCAAATTGTAAGCGGTAGCGGTCAAACAGTAACGTACTATTACACTTATGTAAAATCGACCTACAATATTTCGGTTACCGATTGTGTGGCTAAAAAAGGTGAAGACACGGTGGGATATGCGCATTATGGCGACGTTATTACAGTGACGGCAAACCCTGCTCCTACGGGGAAAGTATTCGATACGTGGGTCATAACAGGACTTGACACGACGGGTATGGACCTGACCAAAACGGAAATTACTTTCAATATGCCTGCAAATGCAGTTGAAATCAAAGCAACCTATTCGAATATTATAAATTATGAAATATACGTTGTGGGCGGCACGACAGACAAATCCCCTGCAAAAGCCGGCGAAACCATTATCATAACCGCAAACCCGGCTCCGGAAGGAATGGTCTTTGACAAATGGACTTGCGAAACGGCGGGCGTAACCATTGAGTTTGCAAGTGCGACAAATTCTACGACAACCTTTGTAATGCCTGCATGCGAAATTAAAATCAAAGCGCATTTCAGAGATATAGAAGCGGCTCCGTCGATTGAAATCAAAGTCGAAGGAGGAACAGGCGGCGGAACGTATAAGCAAGGCGATGAAGTCACCGTAACGGCAGAAAATAAAGAAGGCAAAGTTTTCAAATGCTGGAAAGACGAAAGCGGAAAAATCGTAAGCACAAACAAGAGTTATACATTTACAGTAGCGGGAGAAAAAACTCTTACTGCCGTATATGAAGATAAGCCTTCGGGCGGTGGCGAAATCACCCCGCCTGCTGAAACGGACGGACTGTCGGGCGGTGCGATTGCGGGTATCGCAATCGGCTCGGTAGCGGTCGCGGGAGTCGGCGGATTTGCCGTTCTTTGGTTTGCTGTCAAGAAAAAGACGTTTACAGATTTAATCACAGCAATCAAAGCACTATTTTCCAAGAAGAAATAAGATAAAACAAGAACAACGGGCCGTTCGTAGTGGGTGCGGACGGCTCTGATTCTAAAATCGGGAGAAAATATGGAAAACGACACACAGAAAATCAAACTTCTTGTCAACGCCTGAACATAAATCGTATAGAAAATAACAGCGTGGATTCAAATCCCTTTTGCTATGTTCTTGCGATTTGAACTCGTATTCTGAGCATAAAAAAATGAACCCTAACTTTAACCTTTTTACGGGTTCAGCTAAGGTTCATCTTGGCGGCGCGTATGCTTCTCTCATTGAACTTTTAATTGAGTTTTAGGAAAAACAATACTAATTGTTGAGTGACTTAGTTTAAATTGATTTGAAGAATTATAGTAAAATTAGTTTTGAAACAAGAGAATAAAATTTGCACTCTTGTGTGCAAAATTGAATATAAGAGTGCAAACTTGTAATTTTGTGTGCAAACTCGAATTTTTGTTAAATCTTTTTTAGCAAATATTTTGATTTGGTATTGATTTTCTCTTTGAAATTTGTTATAATATTACTAACGATAGTTAAAAGGTGAAATATAATGCAATCAGAAACTCTTAAAAAACTTGTAAATGACATTATTACTAAGAAAGCGGAATCTCAAACTATTGAAATTAAAAGTGCCGAACACGGCTGTCCGACACGGCTGTTCGATACGCTTTCTTCGTTCTCGAATCAGGATGATGGCGGCATAATTATTTTCGGCATTGACGAAAAGGACAATTTCGCTATTAAGGGAGTTTATGATGCTCAGGACTTGCAGAAAAAAGTAACCGAACAATGCAAACAAATGGAGCCTGCGGTCAGAGCGTTGTTTACTATATGCGAAATCGGAGAGAAGATACTTGTGTCTGCCGAAATCCCGGGAGTGGACGTTTCCGATCGCCCCGTTTTTTACAAAGGCGTGGGCAGAATTAAGGGGTCGTATATTCGCGTCGGGGAATCAGACGAACCGATGAGCGAGTATGAAATTTACAGTTATGAGGCGTTTCGTAAAAGAATTCGGGATGATATCCGAATCGTTGAAGGCGCAAAAACTCAACTTTTCGACGAAAAAAGAATGGCAGAATATTTATCGCGGGTTAAAAGCGAACGCCGTAATCTTTCGGATAACGTTTCGGACGATGAAATCCTTGAGTTGATGGGCGTAACTTGCGACGGTACTCCGACGCTTGCCGGACTTATGACTTTTTCTAAATACCCGCAGACTTATTTCCCGCAACTTTGTATCACAGCCGTTGCCTTACCGGGAACGGAAATGGGAGAAACGGGCTCGGACGGCGAACGTTTTATCGATAACAAGCGTATTACGGGAGCGATTCCGGATATGCTTGAAGAGGCGGTTGAATTCGTGCGGACGAACAGTCGGACGAAAACGATAATAGACGATAACGGCAAAAGAGTAGATAAAGCCGAATATCCCGTTAAGGCAGTCCGCGAAGCAATACTTAACGCGCTCGTTCACCGTGATTATAGCATTTACACAGAGAATACGCCTATCCGCATAGAAATGTATCGCGATCGCATGGAAGTAACGAACAGCGGTGGGTTGTATGGTAAAATCAGCATCGACGCCTTGGGGAAAGTTCATCCCGAAACGAGAAACGCCGCTTTGGCAAATATGCTCGAACTGCTGAATATTACGGAAAACAGATATTCGGGGATTCCTACAATGCGTAGAGAATTTTTAACTGCTGGATTGCCTGCGCCAGATTTTTCGGTTAAACACGGCGAATTCAAAGTCGTAATGCGAAACGGATACTTGAAAAACTCCGATTCTATAGAAGATTCGATCCTTGCTTTCTGCGAAATTCCGCGTTCAAGATCTGAGTTGATTGAGTTTACGGGGAAATCCA